>Ga0164318_10007036_pt1 | contig 10909 bp, 12 predicted proteins | sample GuaBasSedimGuay9_FD_113734 | JGI IMG/M metagenome (GOLD analysis project Ga0164318, IMG submission 113734) | Subseafloor sediment microbial communities from Guaymas Basin, Gulf of California, Mexico - Guay9, Core 4571-4, 0-3 cm | ecosystem: Environmental > Aquatic > Marine > Hydrothermal vents...
CCCTGTGCTGTAGATTGGAACGTTCTGATTGAGCTAAACCGCAGGCGCAGCTTGCTGCGTTGAGGATTTACGAATGAAGAACGTTTTAAGATGCAGTACAGGGAAATGTCATAAAATTACAAACCAATTACGTTTGAGTATAAATAAGAAAGGAATGGTTGAAATGGCTAAACTTGAATATAAAAGTATTATGATTAAGTCTGTTTTTAAATTATGCGGCAGTTTATGGTTAGTTTTAGGGTTTATTATCGCATTATTCGGCAATGGAGTGCATATAAAGATAGCTAATTATTTTTTTAAGACTATGCTGCACCTTAATTTAAATATTGGTTCTTTATTCGCGGGTTTTTTGGGGGCATTATGGTTTGCAGTATTTAGCGGTATTATTGGTGGATTATTTTTTGTGTTGCTTGCTGTGCTGTATAATGCTTTTGCTGTTTTTTCAGGAGGCATAGAAATAGATACGTTTGAACAAAAAAAGTAATTTTTTTGCGGCCGTAGCTCAAATGGATAGAGTACCAGTCTACGGAACTGGGTGTTGGGTGTTCGAGTCACCCCGGCCGCACCATAAATATAAAATTTTTGGGCTCATTCTCAACGAAAAAAATTCCCCAGGTTATTTTAACCAAACTATACTCAGTGCGGTCATAAACAGGGAATTTTAGCACTCAGCGTTAGGTCGTCGTAACCCGTGTCCTCTCAAGCAGGGTTTCCGCTACCTGGATTTAAATAGTAGAAAAAATGGTAATCTGTGAATGAAGCGGGGAATCAATTATGGATTCCCTGCAAGCAGGACAATGCCCGCTAAAAGCATTGCGGGCATCTGTCCTGCTATGCAGGGAATGACAAAAATTGGGAGATGACAAACTTCAATAAATATTACTTATCCACTCAAAACTCCAAAGAGTCATAAATATTGACAATTGGCAATTCACAATTATCAATTGACAATTAAAAAAAGAATTGACTTTGAGGTAAAAATTGAAATTGGTGAATTGAGAATTTTTTAATTGAAAGGGTGTAATGGGGGGGGAACCTAAACACAAAATTCTGAGGAACGATTTAGAAAAAGAATAAGGAGGGTATGCGGTAATGGATAAATATAATGAGAATAGTATTCGTAACATAGCATTTGTTTCCCATTTAGGCGCAGGTAAAACATCTCTGGTGGAGGCAATACTTTATAAACAGGAAATGACAAATCGTTTGGGCAGTGTTTTGGATGGGAATTCTTCGAGTGATTATGACAAAATTGAGATTGAACGTAAAATTTCGATAAATACATCTTTATTACATTGTATTGCAGGGAAAACTAAAATTAATTTGCTTGATACTCCAGGCTATGCTGATTTTCACCTTGAATTACTTAATGTGCTTCCTGCGGCAGATAGTGCGGTGGTGGTTGTCAGCGCTTATGACGGTATAGAAGTAGGAACTCAAAGAGCATGGGACGCGCTTGAATCTCAGAATATGCCCAGAGCAATTTTTATTAGTAAATTAGATAAGGAAAATACAGATTATTTTAAAGTTTTAGATACTTTACAGGAAAATTTTGGCAAAAAATGTATTCCGGTTTTTTTACCTATAGGCAAAGCAGAAAATTTAAAAGGTATAGTAAATTTACTAACTAAAGAAAACTGGGATAAATTATCACAACAGGAGCAGGATAAAGCAGAACAACTGCGTAGAGGTTTGCTTGAAAGTGTAGCTGAGGTTGATGATGAATTAGTTGAAGAATATTTAGAAGGTAAAGAATTAACTGTTATAGAAATAACTAAGGCTTTAAAAACTGGAATTAAAGATAATAAAATTATTCCTGTTGTGTGTGGTAATGTATTTTCTTTGGTTGGGATTAAAGAATTAGTGCAGTTTTTTGTTGATTATCTCCCCGCGCCTTTTGACACACAAGGCATAGAAGGCCTTGAAATTAAAACGCAGGAAAAAAAGATAGTTATGCCGCAAACAAGCGGAGCGTTTAATGCTTTTGTTTTTAAAACAATTTCAAATCCATACGTAGGCAAATTAACGCTTTTTAAAGTTGTTTCAGGAACACTAAATTCAAACACGGAATTTTTAAACTTAAATCGGGAAGTAACAGAGCGTATTGGCCAGATTTATGTTTTACAGGGTAAAGAGCAGATTCCTGTGGATTCAGTTTGCGCTGGAGATATTGCTGCAGTAGCGAAGTTAAAAAATACAATTACCGGCGATTCTTTATCCGACGCTAAAAATAAAATTTTGTTTAATTGTAAGGTGAACTTAGAGCCTGTAATATCTTATTCTTTAAAGCCAAAAAGCCGTCAGGATGAAGAAAAAATATCTCAAGCTCTGACAAAATTAAGCATAGAGGACCAGGGGATAAAAATTTCTATAGACCAGCAAACAAAAGAATTGATTCTTTCAGGTATGGGTAATTTGCATTTAGAAATAACTATTGCAAGGTTAAAAAATCGTTATAAAGTCGAAGTTGAGGTAGGTACGCCAAAAGTGCCTTATCGTGAAACAATTAAAAAATCCGCTAAAACGCAAGCTAAATATAAACGGCAAACTGGCGGGCACGGCCAGTATGGAGATGTTTGGGTTGAAATTGAACCGCTTGAGCATGGTAGTGATTTTGAATTTGTAAATAAGATTGTTGGTGGAGTTATTCCGAGACAATATATCCCTTCAGTTGAGAAAGGTGTACGTAAAGCAATGTCTGAAGGTGCATTAGCAGGTTATCCTTTAGTTGATTTAAAAGTAACTCTTTATGACGGTTCATATCATGATGTGGATTCTTCAGATATGGCTTTTCAGATTGCCGGAGCAATGGCTTTGCGAAAAGCAGTGTTAGAAGCGCATCCGATTTTGATTGAACCGGTTATGGATATAGAAGTTGTGATCCCTCCTGAATATATGGGTGCGATTAATGGTGACTTAAGCTCCAGGCGCGGAAAGATGCAGGGTATGGGGATTGTTGGAAAATATGAAACAATTGCTGCTCAGGTGCCGTTATCTGAAATGCTTAAATATGCTACTGATTTACGTTCTTTAACACATGGCCGCGGTTCATATACAATGAAGTTTTCACATTATGAAGATGTGCCGGTTAAAATTGCTGAAAAAATTATTGCTCGTTCAAAAGAGACAAGCAGTAAAGACTAAAAGGCTAAAATGAGGTAATATTTTGTTGATAAGAATAAAAAAAATAGGATTTACATTAATTGAAGTTGTGATTGCTTTAGCAATTTTAGGTATGGGGTTAACCGCGGTAATGGGTTATCTGCCTGTAGCATTCAGGGCATCTAAAAAGGCGGATGATTTAAGTAAAGCAACTTTAATTGCCAGAAGTTTATTTGAAGAGATTAAAGACGCGGCTAAGGATAATATTACTAATATTGTCTCTTCAGAGTATCAAAATTATGCGGATTATCCTGGTTTTGAATATAAAGTTGACGCTGACCTCTTAGGCCAGATATGTACAGTAACTATTACAGTGCGTTGGAAGTTTTATGGAGAACAAAATGAGGAAAAGTTTGAAACTAAAATTGTTAAATATAATGCTGGATAACTAATAGATAGAGGAGTTATTTTATGTCAGGACATTCAAAATGGGCAAGTATTAAACACAAAAAAGCAGCAACTGATGCGAAAAGAGGTAAAATATTTACAAAAATTACAAAGGAATTAACTATAGCCGCGCGTACAGGAGGCGGAGACGCAGCAGTTAATCCGCGGCTGCGTTTAGCTATATCTAAAGCAAAAGAATCAAATATGCCTAAAGATAATATTGAAAAAGCAATTAAAAAAGGTACAGGTGAATTACCTGGTGTTATTTATGAAGAAATTACTTATGAAGGTTATGCCCCGGGTGGTGTAGCAGTTTTGGTTGAAGTTTTAACAGATAATAAAAATCGTGCTGCAGCTGAAATACGCAGTATTTTTACTAAAAAAAATGGAAATATGGCAGGTACTGGTTCTGTGGGCTGGCTTTTTAAAAAGAAAGGCCTGATTTTGGTAGACAGCACTCAGGTTGAAGAAGATAAGCTTATGGATATAGTTTTAGAACATGGCGCTGAAGATATGGTTACTGAGGATAAAACTTATGAGATCAGCATTGCGGCTAAAGATTTTGAAAATGTAAAAAAGGCGGTTGAGGATAATCAAATTGCTTATTCTTCTGCTGAGATTACAATGATTCCTGATAATACAGTAAAAATCAGCGATAAATCGATTGCACAGCAAGTGTTGAATTTAGTCAGTACTCTTGAAGACCATGATGATGTGCAAAATGTATATGCTAATTTTGATATTCCAGACGAAATTTTAGAAAAAATTGAGGGGTAGAGGGCAGGATGCGGGTTTTGGGGGTTGATCCTGGGTTAAATTGTACAGGTTATGGAGTAGTTGAACAGAATCAGCAAAATCAAAAAATTATTTTAACCACAGGTGTGGTTAAAACTTCTTCTAAGCTCAGTATGAGCATAAGGTTAAATAAAATTTATACAGTTTTAAAAGAAATAATTAAAATATATTCTCCTGATGTTTTAGCTTTAGAACAAATATATTCGCATTATAAAAATCCGAGTACAGCAATCTTAATGGCACATGCAAGAGGAGTGATTTGTTTGCTTGGCAGCGCTAAAATGCCTGTTATAGGATATGCTGCGAAAAGAGTCAAACAAGCAGTTACCGGTACAGGCGGCGCAACTAAATTACAGATACAGAAGACAGTAAAACAAATTTTTAATTTAAACGATATCCCAGAGCCTAATGATATTGCTGATGCTTTAGCTCTAGCTTTAACTCATATTGATATTGCTAAAAAGAATTTTTTATATTCATCGTTAAATAAAAAAAGATAGCTTTATGATTTGTCGTATTCGTGGAAAGATTATTCAGAAAAATGAAAATTCAATCTTAATTGATGTCAATGGCTTAGGCTATGATCTGCTTATGCCGCAAGGAGTGCTTAAATGTTTAAAAGTTGACCGCGGGAATGTGGAATTTGTGACGTTTCATTATTTACATATAGAACATTCCAGAAGCATCCCAATATTGATTGGTTTTTTAAATGAAGTAGAAAAGGAATTTTTTGAAAAGATTATTACTGTTTCAGGTATTGGACCAAAAGCCGCGGTTAGGGCGATTAACGAACCAATTGCGGAAATTGCCAGGGCAATTGATTGCGAAGACATAAAATTTTTAAAATCTCTGCCAGGCATAGGACAGCAAAAAGCAAGGCAGATTATTGCTAAACTACAGGGCAAGGTTGGAAAATTTGCTTTGATACAATCTTCCGGAAAGACTGAACCTGAAGTTCACAACACTAAATCTGGCCTTATCGCGGAAGCCGTTAGTGTGCTGTTGCAATTACAGTATAAAAAACAAGAAGCAGAAAGAATGGTTAAAGAGGCATTAGAAAGAAACCTGGAACTTAAAAATTCAGAAGAGCTTTTAAATGAAGTCTATAAACAAAGAGTTAAACATAAATAATTCAGAACAAGATGATTTTTTGCATCAGCCTGTATTCACAAAACAGGAAACTGAAGAAGACTCGGTGCTTAATCTTTCGCTGCGCCCAGAACAATTTGACGATTTTGTTGGACAAAATAAAATAAAGCAAAATTTGCAGATTGCTCTTCAAGCTGCTAAAACAAGGGGAGAGCCGTTGGAACATTTGATTTTTTCAGGCCCCCCAGGACTTGGAAAAACTACGCTCGCGCATATTATTGCTCAGCAAATGGGCACAAAAATTACTATGACTTCCGGGCCCGCGATAGGCAGGGCTGGAGATTTAATCGGTATTTTAACTAATTTAGAATATGGAGATGTTTTATTTATTGATGAAATCCACAGACTTTCAAAAGTTGTGGAAGAGTTTCTATATCCCGCAATGGAAGATTATAAAATAGATTTTATTATTGATAAAGGCCCTTATGCTAAAACAATTAATTTTAATCTTAAACCGTTTACTTTAATTGGGGCAACCACACGCTCAGGACTTTTGACTTCAGCGCTGCGCAGCAGGTTTGGGATGTATTACCACCTTGATTTTTATCCATGGCAGGATTTAAAAGAAATTATCCAGAAATCCGCTTCAGTTTTAGGTATGCAAATAGATGATGAAAGCGCTGGATTAATCGCAAAAAGAGCACGAGGCACGCCAAGAATCGCGAACAGGCTTTTAAGAAGAGTCAGAGATTATGTTCAGGTAAAAGGTGACGGTAGAATATCAGCGGAATTTACTATCGCTGCCCTAAATTTACAGGGCATAGATGCAATAGGCTTAGATAATATTGACCGCAAAGTATTAGAAGTGCTGATTAATACATATGATGGGGGGCCTGTAGGGATAGATTCTTTGTCTGCTACTTTAAATGAAGAAAGTGATACAATTATGGATGTTGTAGAACCATATCTTTTAAAAATTGGTTTTCTTAAACGTACTCAGCGCGGCAGGCAGGCTAGTGATTTAGCATACAGGCATTTAGGAAAAATAGTGAAGTAGAATGTTTGTAAAAAATGGGGGAATAAATGTTTAAAAAATTGATTTTTATTTTGTTAATTTGTGTATTATGCTGCTTCCAATCATCAGTTCAGGCAAAGGGGAATAAATTTAAGCGCACTGACCGCAACAGAGATGGAGTAATTGATCGAAAAGAATGGCGTAAAGAAAAAATCAGAGAGGAGAAGCATCAGTTTAAAAGTAATAATTGGTGGAGAAAAAGAGCAGATACAAATAATGATGGAGCAGTTTCTGCTGATGAATTATCCGCGTGGAAGCAGTTATCTAAACAGAGAATAGATCTAAATGGTGATGGGGAAATTTCTCCTAAAGAAAAAAGGCTTTGCTGGAGGCACGCGCGTTCTAAGGTTAACACTCGTTTAGAGGCTAAATATGATACTAATGCCGATGGATGGCTTTCTCCTTCAGAAGTAAAAGAATTTTTTAAAGACAGATATTCTTTAATAAAAAGCAATGGCCATGCAAAAGTAGATTCAGTGATTGAAGAGGAATATGACTTTGATCATAACGGGGTAATTGATTCTGAGGAAGCTAAAATTTTAAAAGAAGATATTGAGTAGAAAAAGTTTTTTTTTAGGGACATGTTTATGAAAGCATTAATTCTTGCAGCTGGATATGCTACGCGTTTATATCCATTAACTTTGAATAAGCCTAAACCGCTTTTACCTGTGGCAGGCAAGCCAATTATTGAATATTTAGTAGAAAAAATTGCTAATACAGGAAAAGTTGATCAGATATATATTATTACTAATCAAAAATTTTATCAAAATTTTATTGTTTGGGCAAAAAATTATAAGCAAAAAATTGCGATTAAAATAATTAATGATTGCACAAAATCAGAGCAAGATAGGTTAGGCGCAATCAAAGATATTGAATTTGCGCTGAAAAAGGAAAAAATAAATGATGATTTACTGATTGCCGGGGGAGACAATATTTTTGATTTTGATTTTGATTTAAATGAATTTATCCTTAAATCTAAAAAATTTAAAGACTCGGTAATCGGGCTTTATGACATAAATGATTTAAAATCAGCACAGCGTTTTGGTGTGGTTCAATTAAACAAGAAATCACGGATAATTAGTTTTCAGGAAAAACCTAAAAATCCGCAATCAACTTTAATCGCAATGTGTTTGTATTATTTTCCTAATATTCAATTGTCAAAATTCAGCATGTATTTAAAAGAAAATATACATTATGACGCGGTAGGGAACTTTGTCAGCTGGTTAGCAAAAAATAATGATGTGCAGGGGGTTGTTTTTAAAGGAATTTGGTATGATATTGGAGATAAGCACGCTTACAGTCAGGCCTGCGAGCAATTTCTAAATAAATCAAGTAAAAAAAGGTAATTTAAAAAATATGAAAGGCATAATTTTAGCTGGAGGTAAAGCAACAAGATTATATCCAATTACAAGAGGAGTAAGTAAGCAGTTACTGCCTGTATATGATAAGCCAATGGTTTATTATCCTTTATCTGTGTTACTGCTTGCCGGGATTAAAGATATTTTAATTATTTCATCTCCTGATGAATTACCTCGTTTCAAATTATTGTTAGGTAATGGTAGTGATTTTGGCATTAGTCTTAAGTATAAAGCGCAAAATCAGCCGCGCGGTATTGCAGAAGCATTTATTGTGGGAGAAGATTTTATCGGCACAGATAAAGTTTGTCTTATCCTTGGCGATAATATTTTTTTTGGGCAAGGTATTTCTCAGGTATTGCAAAATGTTGTTTCTCAAGGATCAGGAGCAACTGTGTTTGGTTATTATGTGCGAGACGCGCAAAGATATGGAGTAATCGAATTTGACGCAGAGCATAATGTTATTTCTATTGAGGAAAAACCTGAGTTTCCTAAATCGCATTGGGCTGTAACAGGACTTTATTTCTATGACAACCAAGTAGTTAATATTGCAAAAAATATTCAACCTTCAACTAGAGGTGAATTAGAAATAACAGATGTTAATAAGGTTTATTTAGAACAAAAAAAATTAAAAGTTGAGTTATTTGGCAGGGGATACGCATGGTTAGATACAGGTACATATGAATCTTTAATAGATGCGGCTTCATTTATTAGGACAGTTGAGCAGAGACAGGGATTAAAAATTGGCTGTGTGGAAGAAGTTGCGTATCGTATGGGGTATATTACAAAATCTCAGCTTATCGCGCTCGCGGAAAAAATTCAGACCAGTTATGGGGAATACTTGCGTGCTATCGCAGATGAAAGGTAATCATGGAAAATAAAAAAATTTTAATTGCCGGAGCTAACGGACAGTTAGCTAAAGCTTTTCAGGAAATTTTAAAGCAAAGGAATATACCTTTTGCTGCTCCAAAAGAAGAGGAATTTAATATCACTGATTTATCTGTTGTAGAACAGGTGATCCTGGAGCAAAAACCGGATATTTTAATTAATTGCGCTGCTTATAACGCGGTTGACGCAGCAGAAGATGATGCTGAAACTGCTTTTGCGGTAAATACTAAGGCAGTAGAAAATTTAGCGTCTGTTTGCAAACAAACAAATTGTTTTTTTGTGCATTACAGCACTGATTATGTATTTGATGGGACAAAACAGGGTTTTTATACAGAAGAAGACCCTGCTAATCCTTTATCTGTGTATGGAAAGACTAAGTTAGAATCTGAGAATCTGGTAGAGGAAAAGTTGTCTGATTATTTAATTTTTAGATTAAGCTGGGTTTTTGGCAATGGAAAACAAAATTTTTTGTATAAATTATTGTCATGGTCAAAGGAAAATTCGATTTTAAAAATAAGCGCTGATGAGGTTTCAGTGCCTACATACACAGAAGATATTGTAAATTGTACACTTTTGAGCTTAGATAAAGGGCTTAAAGGTTTATATCATTTAACAAATAGCGGATATGCTTCTCGGTATGAATACGCGAAGTATTTTATTCATAAGATGGATTTAGAAAATATAGTTTTACCCGCAAAAATGAGCGATTTTCCTACTAAAGCAAAGCGCCCTGAATTTTCCGCAATGTCTAATCATAAACTTGCTAAAGATTTAGGCATTGTTATTCCTGAATGGGAACAAGGAGTAGAAAAATTTGTTTTAACAACCGAAATGTAATCCTGTAGTAAAAATATTATTTGTAGGGGGTTGATTTATCAAACCAGTAATAATAGCAGATTATGAAAAAAATAAAGATTTTAGTAACTGGAGGCTCTGGTTTTATTGGTTCTAATTTTGTTCTTTATATGCTTAAAGAACATAAAAATTATCAGATTATTAATTTTGACAAACTAACCTATGCCGGCAATCCTGATAACCTTAAAACTGCTATAGGAAACCCTGATTATCAATTTGTGCGTGGAGATATTTGTTGCTGCAGAGACATTGAAAAAGTAATGCAAAATGAGAATATTGATTATGTTGTGCATTTTGCCGCAGAATCTCACGTTGACCGGAGTATTTCTGGGCCTGAAATTTTTACTAATACTAATGTGCTTGGCACACAGATATTGCTTGAAACAGTAAAAAAATATCAGGTTAAACGTTTTATCCATATTTCAACAGATGAAGTATATGGCAGTATAGAGCAGGGACGATTTAGAGAAACAACACCTCTTGCTCCAAACAGCCCGTATTCAGCCAGTAAAGCTGCAAGTGATTTTTTTGTGCGCGCTTATTATAAAACTTTTGGGCTTCCGGCAATTATTACCAGGTGCTCAAATAATTATGGCTCATATCAATTCCCTGAAAAATTAATTCCTTTGATGATTACCAATGCTTTACAAGATAAGCCTTTGCCTGTTTATGGCAATGGAGAGAATGTGCGTGACTGGCTTTATGTTTTAGACCATTGCTCTGCAATAGATAAAGTATTGCATTATGGAAAAGTTGGCGAAGTTTACAATATTGGAGGTAATAATGAATGGACAAATATCGCAGTGATTAAATTAATTTTAGAACAATTGAATAAACCAGAATCTTTAATAGAATTTGTTCAGGATAGAGCCGGACATGACCAGCGTTATGCGATTGATGCTGCTAAAATAAAAGATGAACTCGGCTGGCAGCCTTTAGTTGATTTTTCCTCTGGCATAAAAAAAACTATAAACTGGTACATAGAAAACACAGAGTGGATACAAAGAATTAAGACAGGGCAGTATCAGCAAGGAAACGATTTGTCATCTTATCAATAGTATGTAAATTCTGATATTAGAAGACAAATACATACGCAATCAAGTATTTATCTTTATTATGTCCGTAATATTAAGAGAAATAAACAGTATGTGTGCTGTTGATGCATACTATGTATATTAATTGTTATCTGAGAAATAAATAAAAATAATCAAAAATTATTTAATCAAATTAATACCATTCAAAATGCATAAATGTCAAAAATATACAAATAATAAATTAAATGTTCCCCACATCATGGGACAGA
>Ga0164318_10007037_pt1 | contig 10909 bp, 11 predicted proteins | sample GuaBasSedimGuay9_FD_113734 | JGI IMG/M metagenome (GOLD analysis project Ga0164318, IMG submission 113734) | Subseafloor sediment microbial communities from Guaymas Basin, Gulf of California, Mexico - Guay9, Core 4571-4, 0-3 cm | ecosystem: Environmental > Aquatic > Marine > Hydrothermal vents...
CGAAATATACGAAACCAATGAAGTGCTTAATCTTGATTATGTTAAAAATCGAGCATTAGAATATTTTAGAAAACGAGAATTGGAAATAACATCTGGAAATGCTAAACACTACTTAGAACAAGATGATATCATTTCAGCAGAAAATGAATTATTAAAATATAAACAAGTAGCTTTAGCCACAACCCAATGTATAGATGTTTTTAATGAAGAAATAATTATTGAAGCATTTAAAGAAACAGAAGAAAGTCTTTTGCATATTCCCGGCTATCTTGGGATGTTTCTAGGGCCATTACAACGTGGATGGTTAGTTGGATTAGAAGGGGGGTATAAAAAAGGCAAAACATGGTGGTTATTAGAATATGCTGTTTGTGCTTTAATGGATGGTTTAAATGTAGCTTTCTTTTCATTAGAAATGTCAAAAAATGAAATAATAAAAAGATTGTATCATAGATTATTAGGAATGCCAAAAGAAGATGGTGATTATTTATTTCCTGTATTTGATTGTCAATATAATCAAGATGGATCTTGTGTTCGTCCAGAACGAGAATCCCCTATTTCTTTATTAGATGAAGATGGTGAAAAACCAGAATTTAATGATGCTCCCAATTATCGTCCATGCACTTATTGTAGAAATGATGGTACTGATACCTTTAAAACTGCAATATGGTATGAAAATAAAATATGTTCAAAATTAACAGCAACTAAAGCTGTTAATCGAGCAAATGCATTTACTCGTATTTATGGAAAAAAATTCAAATTAAAAGCTTATCCTCGATTTTCTGCAAATGTTCGAGATATTAAACATGATTTAGATATTCTTGAATCTGCGGATGATTTTATACCTGATGTTATTATTATTGATTATGCAGATATTTTAAAACCAGAAAGTAGTAATAATGCAGGAGTACAAAAAGAAGATGAAACATGGATTGCTTTAGCACAATGTGCAGGAGAACGGAATTCTTTAGTAATTACTCCTACTCAAATATCAAAAAGTGGACAAGATGCTGAAACAATTCAAATACAACATACTGCTAGATGGTCAGGTAAATTAGGACATGTTGATATGATGATCGGTATTAATCAAACAGATGAAGAAAAAACAACGGGTGTGCAACGAATAAATGTCATTCTTCATCGTCATAATGATTTTGACCCTAATGCTCAATGTATAATTTTACAAAATTTTTCAATAGGTGCAGTACATTTAGATTCTGAAAAACATATTAATTATCAATCTGAAGAATAGGAGAAAAAAATGGAAATTAAATTGAAAATCCAAGGCAAAGAAATGTTTTTAATTAATGCTAAACATGGGTTTACTCTTGGACAAAAAAAATTAGTAAAAGATAAAAAAACAGGTGAAAAAATATTGAAATTAGAAGGTGACTATTTTTTTGGAACATTGGCAAGTACAATTAATCGATTATTTGAATTAAAAGTAGGTGATTCTGATGCAAAAACACTTACTGAATTATATCAAGTAATGCAAAATGTTAGAAATGATATTGATTCACTTTTTTCAGTTTAATTTTCTGAAAATGTAAGTAAACATGATACACTAAATATGAAAGGGCAAACATGACTAAAACTGAATATTTATTAATTACATTAATGGAAGAATGTGCCGAATTGCAAAAAGAAGCAAGTAAATCTTTACGTTTCGGTTTAGACAATTATCATCCATTAACAGAAACCCTAAATAAACAACGATTGTATGATGAATTTTTAGATGTATTTGCTTTAATGTATTTAGTAATTTTAAATGCAGATATTAATACACAATCAAATATACATAACATGCTGTTAGAACTTTATAAAAATCAAAGTGATAAAGACAAAGTAGAACAAAAATTGCGAAAAGTTATGTATTTTATGAAAAAAACAATTGGAGAAAATAATGGAGCTTAATATTCGAGATTTACGAAGAGTTTCCCGTTTAGTAAATAAAATTATTAAAGAGAATAAAACAAAATATAAAATGCCAGAGCTCATTCATTATAATGGAGCTCCTTTATCTACATTGTTAGACACTTTTGCAAATACAGTAGAAGTACTTTATCAGATAGAAAATATTGAATTGCCTGTTCAAGTAATTGAATTTTACAATGAAACATTTGTAGGAGATGAATCTCAACAAGAATGTATAGAAGATGAAATTATATTTGATGAAGATGAAATCGAACCTATTTTAGATATGGCTTTTGATTCTTTAAAAAATAAAAAAATAAAAGAGCCGAAACCAAAACCAGAAAAAAAGCCACAAACTAGAAAAAGTCATAAACCGGGGCCAAAAAAGAAAAGAGGGCCAAAACCTAAACCTAAATCAAAAGTAGAAGATCCCAATGTAGTTAAAAAACCTAGAAAAAAACCGGGGCCAAAACCAGGAACAAAGTGGAAACCCAATAGAAAAAAAAGAACTAAAACATACAAAACAAAACCTCCACGACCAAATACAATTACACAAGCAATTTGTAAAATAATTAAAGAAAATCCACAAATAAGCAGAAATGAAATTCTTGATATTATCGAACTTGAATTTCCTGATAAAAAACGAGAAACATTATATTATAGTATTTCACAATGTTTAGGTATCGCTCGTGTTTTTCTTGAACTTTTTGGAGTTAAAGTGGGTTCATAATTATTTTAAAAAAATACTAAGGAGAAAAAATGGAAATCACAAAAAAAGAATTCATTGATATTTTGAATATAGCTTCAATGGGAATTTCAAATTCGTCAGCTGTTTATGAAATGCAAAATTATAATTTTTATAAAGATCATCTCTTAGTATATAATGGTTCTTTATTTTTAAATATTCCTTGTCCTCTAAATGGGATTGAATTTTCAGTACCAGCTAAAAAATTCTATTCAGCTGTTGCTGCTATGCCTAAAAAATTTGAATTACTTAAAAATAACAATCAAATTGAATTACATGGGAAATCAAAAAAAATAACAACTAATTTTGGTTTATCTGGTTTGATTACTGAAAATATTACACATCAATTAAATACAAAAATTGAAAAAACAAGCCACGATCTAAAATTTAAAGAACTCCCTTCTAATTTTTTAGAAGGAGTACGTCTTTGTATGTTTTCAGCAGCAAAATCTTCTAATTTTGGAACTCTTACTTGTTTATCAATCAAAGACGATCTGATTATAAGTAGTGACAATTTACGAATTTCAGCATTCACTCTTACTTCTGAAATGCCAGAATGTTTACTACCTGTAGAAAACTGGAAAACATTATTAAAATTAAATCCAACAAGTTATATTTATAATGATTTAGATAATATGATGCATTTTTTAACTGAAGAAAACTTAATGGTTTCTATTAGAGTTGTAAAAGGCCATTATCCTGATTATAAAAAAATAATTGATCAAGAATATGATGAATATGAGGATCTTATTTTACCTAATGAATTTACAACAATGGTTGCTGATGTAGGTATTATGAATCAAGATGTACTTGCAACAGAACAATATGTAAAATTAACAATCACACAAAAAAACATTACTGTAGCAACACAGCATATTACTGGTTGGGCCTCAAAAGAACTACAACTAAGTAAACCATTAAATACAAATATTTCTGATTTTTCTGTTACTTTAGTACTTCAATCTTTATTAGAGATTACGAAAACAGTAAACAAAGTAAGAGTAATTACACAAGAAGGAAAAAATAATCGCATATTATTCCTATCTGATAATTTTCGACATATTCTCCCTACATTGCAAGAAAAATCATAAAAACTTTAATTTTAAAATAAATACAATATAAAAAGGAACCTGCAAATGGCATCTAATTTTATTCCTTTTAATTTTTTAGCTAATAAAAAAAATGAACGTAAATTTGCAATTAGTGCAAAAGCACTTGAATTTCCAAAAGCAAAAGATGAATTTTTATTAGCTATTACTCACGATTCTTTTAATTGGGAAACATTAGCTATAACTCCTAATGAAGCTAAAAAAATTATTGAAACTTTACAATTATATTTAATGAATTTAAGAATATTAAATAAAAAGGAATAAAATATGAGTGGATTTTTTTCTAATGAAGAACTGCCAGCATTAATTAAAAAACAACAAATATCAGATGGTTCAGAATGCTATCAATGTGGACTATTTAAACGTTGTCAAAATCCAAAAGCAAAAGTAAGTGGGGATGGTGCAAAAAAAATATTAATTATTTCTGAATCACCAACAGAAGTAGAAGATCGAAAAGGACAAGCATTTACTGGAAAATCAGGAAGGTTGTTGAAATCAGAATTAAAAAAAATAGGAATTGATTTTGATAAAGATTGTTGGAAAACGTATGCTGTTATTTGCAGAGTAACAAATGAAAAAGGTGAAGCAAGAGATCCTACCAAACAAGAGTTACAATTATGTAATCCTAATTTGCAGGACACGATAGCGAAATTAAAACCAAGGGTAATCATTACATTAGGTAAATTTGCGATCATGTCCTTGCTTTTACATCGGTTTAACAAAGTTAAAATCAATACTTTTAGAGGGTTAATTATACCTGATCGAAAATATAATGCATGGGTGTTACCTATTTTTCATCCATCAGCATTATACAAAGAAAAAGCAAGTACAAATTTAAAAGAATTATGGAAAAGAGATATTCGGCAAGCAGCAAAATTTGCTCTTACTGCAAAACCTTTACAAAAAAAACCAAATCCCGAATCACAGGTTGAATTAATAACTGATTACTTACAAATTGTAGAATTACTTGAAAAAGTAATTAAAGAAGAACCAAAAGATTTTTATTTCGATTATGAAACTACAGGATTAAAGCCAGATGTTCCCGGTCATAAAATTCCTTATATTTCATTTTCTGTAAATGGTAAAAAAGCATATAGTTTTCCTTTTCAACATAAAGATTTTTTTACTGAAAAAGAAAAAACTCATATTCAATTATTATTTACTACTATTTTAGAGCACCCGAATATTAATAAAGCTGCGCACAATTGTTTACATGGACGATCTTTTGTTTTAATGGCAGATGGATCAAAAAAACGTATCAGTTATTTAGTAAATAAGAAAATAACTGATCCTGTTTTGTCTTTTAATTGCAAAACAAAAAAAATAGAAGCAAAACCAATAACAAATTGGTTAAGACAAGAAGATAAAAATGTAGAATGGTACAAAATTATTACAAAGAATAGTATAAGAGAACAAGGACATTTATTAACTTTAGAACATCCAGTTTATATTAAAGAAAAAGGAATGACACCTCTTTTTAAAATTAAAATTGGTGATCATTTATTGATAAAAAAACAACAATTATCTTCTATACAAGAACAAATAATTTTAGGAAGTGGATTAGGAGATGGTTTTATTTCTTTAAATCAAAAATCAAATGCTAAAAATCCATATTTTATAGTGCAACATGGTACAAAACAAAAAGAATATTCTTATTGGAAATATAAATTATGTGAAAATATAGCAATATGGACAGAACAAAAAAATACAAGAGGATTTAGTAATAAAGATGGGTATCTTTATGGTTTTCGTACTAAATCATTACCAGCATTATTACCAATCTATCAATTATTATATACAAAAAAGAAAAAAATAATTACATCACAATATTTAGAGAAAATGAATAATTTAGCTATAGCTATTTGGTACATGGATGATGGAAGTGTTGATAAAACAATAATGCGCTTACATACTTCTGGTTTTTCAGAAAAAAGTATTGATCTTATTATTTTACATTTTAAAAATAAATATGGAATTTTATTTAAGAAAAACAAATGCAATGATTCTTTTAATTTATTTGTAGGAATGCATAAAGGTGGATATACTCTTTGTAAAATGATTGCTCGTTATATTCATCCTGTTTTATCTTATAAAATACCAAAATATTATAAAGGTGCAATTGGAACTCATATTCAATTATTAGAAAATAGTATTAAAAAAACAGAGTACGATTTTAGTAAAATTATTGCAATAGAAAAAGTAAATCCTTCTATATCAAAAAATATTAAATTTGATATTGAAGTTGCAGATAATCATAATTTTTTTACAACAACAGGGTTAGTAAGTAACTGCAAATTTGAAGATGTTTGGTCACGTACTATTTTAAACACCTTACCCGACCCTTGGGATATTGATGCATTACTTGCTTCTCATATTTGGGATAATCGTACTGGATTTACTGGTTTAAAATTACAAGTATATATTTTATTTGGAATCGAACCCTATGATCTTGAAATTAAAAAATATTTAGAATCTGAATACAGTAATGGTTTTAATAAAGTAGAAGAAATTCCAGTTTATCAAGCATTACTTTATTCTGCATATGATTCTTTATTTGGTTATTGGGTATATTCACATTATAAAAATTTACTAAATAAACCAGAAAATGAAGGGTTACTACAAGCATATAATTTATTTCACGATGGCAATTTAGTTTTTTCAGATATGCAGATAAATGGTGTACATGCAGATGAAAAATACTACATAACAAAAGATAGAGAAATCAAACAAAAAATAACTGAATTAACAAAAGAGATAGCAAAATCATCAGAAGCACGAAAATTTCAAAAGTTATATGGTCGACCTTTAAATATTGATTCACCAAAAGATTTAAGTAATCTTTTTTATACTATTCTAAAATATGAAGCTGAAATTAATGAAAAAGGAAATAAATCAGTAGATAAAACAGCTTTAGAAACAATTGATACTGCATTTACACAAAAAATTATTAAATTACGACAATTGAAAAAAATAGGAGATACTTATCTTAATCAATTTAAAAATGAAATTGTAGATAATAAAATTCATTCAATTTTTAACCTTAATATTCCTGTTTCGTATCGTTCAAGTAGTCAAGCTCCTAACCTCCAGAACATTCCAATTCGTGAAAAATTAGCAAAACAAATTTGTCGTGGGGGTATTTTACCTTCTCCCGGTAATAAATTACTTGAAGCGGATTATAGCGGAATTGAAGTTAGAATCTCAGCTTGCGTACATAAAGATCCTAATATGATTAAATACATTACTGATCCTACAACAGACATGCATCGTGACTCCGCTTCTGATATTTGGTTATTACCACATGAAAAAGTAACAAAAGAAATAAGACAATCAGGTAAAAGTGATTGGGTATTTCCACAATTTTATGGTTCATTTTATAAAAATTGTGCAAAAAATTCATGGAAAACTTGCATTGATGGTAAAATTAAATTAGCTGATGGAATGTTAATTAAAGATCATTTAAAAATTCAAAAAATAAAAAATTATGCTGCATTTGAAAAACATTGTGAAGAAGTAGAAAATATTTTTTGGGGTGAGCGTTTTAAAGTATATGCAGAATGGAAAAAAGAAATTAATAATTTATACAATAAACAGGGATGGATTGAAAATAAATTTGGGTTCAAATTTAAAGGACTTATGGGTGAAAATGATGTGACGAATTATCCAATCCAATCTCTGGCTTTTCATTGTTTATTGTGGTCATTAATTCATATTAATGAAATTGCTATTGAAGAAGGTTGGCGTACAAAAATATTTGGGCAGATTCATGATTCAATTCTTTTTGATTTGTATCCTGATGAAGAAGAACATGTAATAAAAACAGTAAATTATATAGGTACTCAAAAATTAAGAAAAACATTTAATTGGATTATTGTGCCAATGGAAATTGAATATGAATTGACTGATATTGATCAACCATGGAGTACAAAACAAGAAATTGATTGTAAACATTTATTTGAATAAGGAAATAAAAATGTTTGATGAAATATTAGAAGAATTATTACAGCTTCAACAAAAAATTGAACTAATGGATGATCCTACAGATGATGATAATATAAGAAAACAAATTGGTAAAGCACATTATGCTTTAGAAATGTGTATTAATAAAATTGAAGAAATATAAAAAAAACAAAGGTACTTTTCTGAAAACTCATTTAAACATGGTATACTAAATATGAAAGAAAAAAATGAATATTTTGGGGCGAAATTCGATCAAAAAAAACCAAAAGCAGGGGTACTGTTAGATTTTGGTTTAGCTTTACTTGAGGTAGCAAAAATAGGTACATTTGGTATTGAAAAATATAGTCGTGGTAGTTGGTCACATGTTCAAGATGGACAAATAAGGTATTCTGATGCCTTAATGCGACATTTACTTGCGGAAAATCAATCTAAATTTGATTCCGATAGCAATTTACTTCATGCTGCACATGCAGCATGGAATGCATTAGCAAGATTAGAATTAATGCTAAGAGAAGAACAAAATAAGGAGAAAAAAGAATGAAAATTTGTACTTTAGAATTTAAAGACAAAAATTATATTGAAAAAGAAATTAAAGCTGAAATTATTCGTTTTCGGTTAAATGAAGAAGAATATATTGAAATAAGTACAAGTGGTGAAAATATTCACATACGATCTATGACACATAGAGAATTAATTATTTTACCACGAGCTGCTAATGTTTTTAATATTGGTTTAAAGTAGAAAGGAAAAATAAATGCCATTACAAACTGATTATCGTCCTTCTAATTTTAATGATTTCTATGGAAATGATAATAGTATTGATGCTTTAATAGCCGTCACAGACCGAAAAGATTTTCTACATGCTTATTTTTTTACAGGAAAAGTTGGTACAGGAAAAACAACACTTGCATGGATACTTAAAAATGAATTTAATTGTGCTGACATTGATTATTTTTATTTTAATTCTGCTAATACTCGTGGGATTGATACTATTAGAGAAATAAATTTAAACTCAAATCTAACCCCAATGCAAAGTGAATATAAAATATATGTACTTGATGAGTGTCATCAAATTACGAGTTCCGCACAAGAAGCGTTATTACTTCTTTTAGAAAATCCACCTGAACAAACCATTTTTATTCTTTGTACAAGTGAACCAACCAAAATAAAACCATCAATTAAACGTAGATGTTTTCAATGCAATCTTGAACCTGTTTCCCCATTAATTATCAAAACTATTTTAAATCAAATTTTAAAAAAAGAAGAATGTCCTTTAATGCCAGAAATCACAGATACTATTTCACAATCTTGTGAAGGTTCCCCCGGTATCGCTGTTGCAATGTTAGATTCTGTAATTGATTTAGAAGAAATAAATACAGCAATTGATGTTATTAATAAAATGAAAGGACATACTGAAATACAAGTTATTGATATTTGCAGAGCATTGACTACTAAAAAATGGGATAAAATATCGCCTCTTATTTCTAACTTTAATGGTGAACCTGAAAATTTACGTTATGCTGTTCTTGGATATTTTTCCAAAGTTTTACTATCTCCGAATACTAAAAACCATACTTTAGCATTTACAATATTAAATGCTTTTTCTGAATCATTTATGTACACCAAAAAAGCAGGATTAGTTTTAGCTGCATATATTGCAAGTCATTAATCTTAAATTAAAAAGGAGAAATAATGAAAAAAGAAACAAAAAATTCTATGCAAAATAAATTTTTACCAGAATTTGAAACTTTTGGAGATCTTGTAGATTATTTAGAAAATGAAATGAATATTTACGAAAATTTATTATTGGATATCACCAACCTTGATGTTGATTGGCTTGCACAACCATCTGTTGCTTTTAAATGGAATCAACTTTTTAATGTTGCTCAATTTTTATTACGTCAATTAGAAACAGAGTTAAAAGAACAAATAGCTGAAAAATATCTTTATTTAAAACAAAAAGCAGTTGAGGAAAAAGAGAAAACTACTGAAGCTTTATTAAATAATAGAGTACTTACTGATCCTGATATTATTAATTTACAAACTGATTTATTTGATGGTCAATATGTTACAGATATTCTTTCATCTGCAAAAAAAGCAATAGATGATAGACGAAGAACATTGGAAGGCTTAACTGAATTATTTGTTACTCATTATTTTGTAAGTGAACGAGATAACCAAGCATTAAAAGAATTAGGAGGAGAAAAAGAAGAACAACAACAAAATCAGGCATTGAATAAAAACGAAAAACTTAAAACTCTACTTAAAAGTAGAAGAAAGTAGGTAACTATGGGATTTCGGAAAACTAATAAAAATCGTAGACAGGATCTTGTTAAACGAGTGCAAGAAAGTATTGAGGATACTGGTGGGTTTTCATCAATCATTGATTTAGAAAAAGCAAAACAACTTTCATCAAATGATAACATCAAAACATGGAGAATGAAAGAAGGGGAACATCTTATTGATATTATCCCCTTTATTGCTGGTGAAAATCACCCAAAAACTCCGGTAGATGAATTAGCCTATAATGTTGGATTTTGGGCACATTATAATGTTGGTCCAAATAATGACAGTTATGCTTGCCCCATTAAAACATGGGGGAAAAGTGCAAAAGTACGTTGTCCTATTTGTGAATATATTTCTAAAATGAATTTGAAGGAAACAGATGAAGAATTATATGATAAAATCAAAGCACGTAGACGGACAGCATATTTAGTATGGGTACATGATTCTGACAATGATGAAGATGCAGGTATCCAAATTTTAGATGTTGCTCATTTCTTTTTAGAAGAAAAATTAAGAGAAATTGCTAAACGTCCTCGTGGTGGTGGTTCTATTGTTTTTTCTGATTATGATGAGGGAAAAACTATTATTTTTAGCCGTTCTGGTTCTGGTAAAGGTACAAGAGTAGTAGGACATAGATTTGATGATCGTCCTGAACCAATTCCTGATGATATTTTAGATGAATCTTTTTCTTTAGATGAAGCAATGGATTTGAAACCTGATTTTAAAGAAATGTATGATTCTTTTTATCAAGGTCTCGGATTAGAAGAATCTGAACCAGAAGAAGAAGAAACTAATGATGATGAATATGTGTACCCTGAACCAAAAGAAGAAGAATATGAATCTGATGAAGGAGAATTAGAAACTAATAATGATTATGAACCTGAACCTGAACCTGAAC
>Ga0164318_10007038_pt1 | contig 10909 bp, 10 predicted proteins | sample GuaBasSedimGuay9_FD_113734 | JGI IMG/M metagenome (GOLD analysis project Ga0164318, IMG submission 113734) | Subseafloor sediment microbial communities from Guaymas Basin, Gulf of California, Mexico - Guay9, Core 4571-4, 0-3 cm | ecosystem: Environmental > Aquatic > Marine > Hydrothermal vents...
CGGGTTTGAAGTATGCGAAGAGCTTTTCGTATTTGTGGGTTTTCAGGTAGTTTTGGATTCTATCTTCTGTTGTTTTTAGGTATTGTTTTTTTATTCCGGGGGTCTCTTCCCATTCGGGCCAGTCATAATGCGCGAAGGGGTATTTGGTTTCGAATTCGCGCGGGATTATGCCGGGGTTTGAGATCATGAGGTGGTGGAGGTTTGCGTAGAATGGGAGGGATTTTAGGTGCCGGATGATTTGTTTATGGGTTTTTGAGAATGAGTAGGGTTTGCGGTATGCGCAGGGTAGGAAGAGGGCGTATTTTTTTATTTCGGGCTTTTCGTAGAAGCGCACTATGTAGTCCTGCCAGAGGTCATAGATTGGGTTATTGAGGTTTTCTTTTGTTGCGCCAACCAGGGGGGTTTGGTTTTTGAATCGGGGGTATGAGATGTAATCGTCATAGTAGATGTCGATTTTTTTGTTTGCGCGGTGCTTTTTTACAAGGGTGTTGAATTCGCTTTTGTCCAGGGGGCGCCATGTTTTTTTTAGCCACATATAGAAAAGAGGGGCGTAGCCGTAGGGGTAGGTGTTTATGATCGCTATTGTGTCTGTGTGTTTTTGGGCGAAGTTTACGGAGTCGTCGAGGGATTTCTGGATGTCTTTTGTGTATGGGAGGTTTGCCATCAGGTAGGTCCGTATGTAGAAGCCTTGTTTTTTCAGGAGGGCTGCTGCGTTTTGGTAGTCGGTTGTGGTGAAGCCTTTGCTGATTTTTTTTAGTGTTTCGTTGTCGGATGTTTCCAGGCCGAGTGCGAAATAGATTTTTAGTTTCTGGTTTTTGTTTGCGTCTTTTAGGAGTTTTAGGTTTGCGGGAGTTATGTGGTCCGGGCGGCTTTCGATTATGAGTTGTTTTATGCCAAGGTCAAGGCACTTTTGGATGAGGTATTTCTGGAAGTCTTTTGGGATTTGGTTTTGGTCTAAAAATGAGCCGGAGTTTAGGTATTTTAGGGTGTCAAACTGCCGGGTTAGTTTTGCGTCTAACTGGTGCTTCAGGCGGTTGAAGTCTGGCTCGGGAAGGTAGGGTTTTTTGCTGAAACTGCAGAAGATGCAGCGCGCCCATGAGCAGCGGCCTGATTCGGTTATTATTGTCAGTTCAGTTTTGCCTGTTGGCATTGGTATCACTAAAGTTCTATAATGGGGATAGAAATATAAATTGTGGGGTGTTTTGTTTTTGGTTTGCTATACCACTTGGTATATATATCATCTGGTATACCTCGTGTTTTGTTTGATGAGTAATTGTGTTGCGATAATTTATGAATCGCATACCTGCGCTGGCTTACGGCAGATCAAGTACCCGTATCCGGTTGTCGTTCAGGAACTGTTTTGCAGTTTGTGTGAATCCTGATTTTGAAATGAAGAATAATTTTTTGTTTTTGTTCTTAAATTCAGGGGTTTTTGTTTTTTCCAGAAAGTTCGCTGTTTCCCTGTAATCTGTTGGCTTGTTTTTCCATTTTATTTCTACAATGTAGATGATGCCTTTACTAATGCCGATGGCATCAAGTTCTATGTTGTTTTTCAGATATCTTCTGAATTCAAAGCCGAAGTGATCTTTTAGTTTTTCCCTGAATTCATATTCTTTGGCTATTCCAAGCTCGGTTTTTGCTTTTACGAATCATGAAATTCCTATATTATGAGTGCATTTCAAGCTTTTTGATTGCAGGAATCGGTTTTATATGCAATCAAAAACTCCTGCTCTATCTGCCTTAGCCGGGACTTTCGTATTCTTTCAAAGTCTCCTCCTTCAAGAAGTATGTTTCTTATCCAAAACCGGAGTATTGGGTCGCATATCCTGTATTGGTGAGCAACTTTTTCAATGAGGTCAACTTCTGTTAATCTCAGGAGGGATATATTTACTGTTGAGATGGGCATTCTTGTGGCTTTACTTATTTCAATCATTGAAGATAAACTGTTCTCTGAAAGATATTCAAGTATGCGCTTTATTGATGAGCGCCCTCTTGCTTTTTCCAGAGATGTGTCAAATACGTATTTGCAATGGTCATAAATTCTTGCATTAGGTGTCAGAACTTCTTCAAATATTGAAGATGTCAAATCTTTTAAAGTTGGCTGATTGGTTATGGAACACAGGCGGTCTGCGATGCAAAATGTATAAAACGGGTGGCCCCTGGTGAATGTAAATATCCTGTCTTTTATCTGTATGCCTGTTTTTATATCATACATCTTTTCTGTTTTGGCTATGAGTTTCAGTGTGTTTCGCCTGGTGAAAAAGTCCAGATTTATGTTTGTAAAAAGCTCAAAGAGAGGGGAAGATGAGCCGGAAGTTATGCTGTGCATCAGAGATATTGCTGATCCGGATATTATCCACATAATATTTTCTGTGTGTTCAAAAGAGATTCTTGTGGCTGCGAGAATGTTTTTTATTTCCGGGTAATTGTTCAGGTCATTGATTGCCTGAAATTCATCGAGGATTATGATTAATTTTATGTCCTGTTCTTTTGCAAGTGTGCCCGGTAATTCAAATGCTTTTTGAATCAGCAGCAACCTGTCTGGCTTTGTTTTTTCATATTCTTCTATGAATAAACTTACGATTTCGTCTGCGGATTTTGATTTGGGCTTTATTTTGATTAGCCCGGATAGTGAGGGCAAATAGGCGGTTTGCTGGTCCAGTGAATAAAATACAGCGTAAACAAATCTCAGGGCAAAGTCTTCGGGTGGTGAAGAATTGTTTTCTATGTTGAAAAAGACAACTTTTGCTTTTTTTGTGTCTTCGGCAATCTTTCTTAAGAGGAGTGTCTTTCCTGTTTTTCTTAATCCCAATAATGAATAGTTGCGGGGGTATCCTTTTGCAAGGAGTTCTATTCCCTTGTCTATGTGCGCGATTTCAGTTTCCCTGTTTGTGAAGAGGGCTTTTTCTTTTTTTGTCAGGTATACCATGTGGTATATATACCATGTGGTATATTTAAATGTTTCGTTTTGTTGGGTATTTGTCGTGAGTACTCTGCGTTCGTATCTGCCTCATACTTTATCATCAATCTTATCTCTCTTTTTTTCCTAATCTCTTTACTCTCTCATGTTCTTCAAGATAATTATCACTGGCAACAACACTCTCATCACTCCGGATTTCTAACTCTCTTCTGGCTATGCCTGCAACAGTTCCGCCTTCTTTCGCTGCTTTTTTGTTCTCTTCAAATCCCTGTGCCTCTTTTTTTCTCGCAATTTTTGTTGTGGATGCCTCGCCAAGCCCTAAAAAACAAAGTTTTTTGGGCCCAGAAAATATTCTATTTTCTTGGGCATAGTAAATATGATTTCCAGATTATCCATGTGATCTCTTAAGTTCTCTCTTTCCAGACCTTTGAAGTGTCTGTATTCTTCAACAGTCTTGCCAAACGTTGCTTCAGAGATTTCATTTGTAAGTATTGCGAACGCTAAACTCTTGGTCATACCTCTTTGCTTCCACTCATCAGTCAACTCCTGACGTACTGCAATTCCCCTGACTCTCTTCTCAATCCAGTCTCCTGAATAGCCCTTTTTTTTGTATAGTTCTTTCATTCTTTCCTGAGCAAGCTCCGGGTTTTCTATCTCCCGTATTCTCTCATACCCTACTTTCGCAAGCCATCTCTTGAATGGCTCGGCTTTCTTTGAAGGTATTGACTGGATTATCCTGAACAGGGATTCTGTGTTTGCACAATCTGTTTCCCTTAACTTTCTATCTGGCGCTTCTAATTTCAACTGTACACAAAATGTGGACAGTTCAATTCCGTGCTCTGCTTCCATCTTCTTAAGCATATTCCAGTAGTTTCTTGGATTTGAAGACGCGGTTAAAGCAACAATTATATCAACAACAGAAAAGTACCATTCACCATCATGCCATAGTCTCCTGATTTTCCTGTTTTCAAAAACGATAATCTTATTTTCTTTATCCATCTTCTTCACATCTTAATTTAAGCCCTTTAATTCGATAACCTGTCAGCTCATAAGCCAACACTTGAATTGTGAACTATATCTGTTTACATAGGTGTTCGGTTAAGAGATAAAATGTTCTATTAATGCTGATTTTAGGCAATAATGTTGTGGTTAAAATCATCATGCGATTATTAGGTATGCGCCGATAAGCATGATTATGCAGGCAATCGCTTTTCTTTTTGTTCCTTTTTCGTGGAAGAGTTTTCCGGCGGCCAGGGTTGAGAATAGGGTGGAGAGGCGCTTTATGGGGATTACAAGGCTTACCAGTGTTAATGATACGGCCCATGCCTGCAGGAAGCGGTATGTTATTGTGAAGAAGGCAACCAGAAATATGGCTTTTCCTGCGTGGCGGAAACCAAAGGAGATGTCTTTAAAGCCGCCGTAGAAGAGGTTTATCAAAATTATGAAGTTTATTGCTATGAAGAACTGTATTATGAGCAGGTAGGTGAAGGGTGTGACGTAGTTGAGGACTAATTTGTCGCAGATGGAGCTTATGGCATAAAGGAGGCAGGATAAAAGGATATATCGCGTGTGCCTTGATGAGAACATTGCCTTTATGGGATCGAGTATGCTGTGTTTTTGCCAGTTGATCTCGACTATGTATGCGCCGGCCATTATCATGAGTATTCCTGCAATCTGGGAGTGGGTGATTCGTTCGCCCAGTACAAAGTATGCAAGTGTTGCAAGGATTGCAGGGTTCAGGTTCAGGAGTGGTGAAACTAACGAGATATCGAGGTGGCGAACTGCTTTTGCGATGAAGAGGAATGCGATTGTTGCAATGATGCTTGATGCGTACATGACGGCAAGTACGAAGAGGGGGATGTTGAAGTCTGCCAAGAATAGAAATGGTAGTGTGAACATGAAGTTTACTATGGCTAGTGCGCATGAAAATTCCATGGCGTGAACTTTGATGAGTGTCTTTTTTTCTGTGAGTGCAGCCAGTGTGCTGAAGATTGCGCTTCCAAGTGCTAATATATACCATAACATAAGAGTATATTGAAGGTAAAAACCTATTTAAAGTTAGCCTGTGGTTGGGGTATTATGTTTGAGGTTAAGTCAAGGGACGGGGGTGGGAGAATATGCCGGTGGCGGTTCGGAAAAAAGGATAAATATACGGTGAATACACCTCAGATCGCTATTGTGGTGAACCCGAATAACCAGATTGTTCCTGTGCGCGAGCTTAAGAGGAAGTTCGGGGCAGAGATTGTGATTACTAATGCGTACATTGCAAGGAATTCCATGCATGCAGAAGAGATTGAGAATAAGGGAATTCATAAGTATTTCAAGTGGAGAGGACCGATCTACAGTGACAGCGGGACATACCAGATGCATTCCAAGGGTACGGTTGATATTCTTCCAAGTGAGACGCTTGAGTTCCAGAAAAAGATTGGTTCTGATATTATTACACCGCTGGATTTGTTTACTGAGCCAGGGGATTCTTTGGATATTGCCAAGGAGAAGCTTCGTGAAACAATTTTGCGTATCAAAGATGCGCGTGAAGTTGTGAATGAACAACTGCTTGTCGGGCCTGTCCAGGGCGGGGCGTACACGGGGCTGAGGCGGCGTGCTGCGCGGCTGGTGTCCCAGATTAAACCGGATGTCTATGCGATTGGCGGTATTGTGCCTTTGATGAGCCAGTATCGTTACAGGGAATTGATTGATGTTGTTATGAATGTGAAGATGAATCTTTGTGCGGATAAGCCTGTTCATGCTTTCGGGTGCGGGCATCCTATGGTTTTTTCGCTTCTTGTTGCGTGTGGTGTTGATTTGTTTGACAGTGCAGCTTATGCACTTTATGCCAAGGATAACAGGTATATGACTGAGAGAGGTACTGAGCATTTGAGTGAACTGCGTGAACTTCCGTGTGAATGTCCGGTGTGTTCTAAATATAGCCCGAAGGAGCTTGATGAGAAATTGCTTGCGGAGCATAACCTGTACCAGACGTTCAAGGAGATCAGGACTATCGGGCATGCTATACACGAGGGTACGCTGTGGGAGCTTGTAGAGCAGAGGATCAGGGCGCATCCGCGCCTTATTGAGGCGTATAGACGGATGAGAAAGTACAATAAGTATCTTGAGACTGTTGTGCCCATAACATGCAAAAAAGCGTATTTTGAGACAGGGCCAGAGAGCAGGTACAGACCGGATGTTTATCGCGTGAAACAACGTGTAAACAGGATGAATTGTGATGATGGATTTACCTGGTCTGGCATCAAGGTGCCGCGCGGTCTTTCTGGGACGTATCCTGTCGGACAATGTATGCTGATAGATGATGCGGGTGAACATAGACGGTGCGCGGATTCACGCGATATTGTGAAGTGTGTGCTTGAGTACCAATACGGGCGCGGGGCAGAGAAAATCATTTCAAAGGATGTTGAGATTATTCATTCAAAGAGTACAGGGCGCATCAGGACTGTTGTTAAAGACGGGAATCTGCTTGGCACTTTGCGGGCGCATGACGGGCTTTTTATACCGACGGCATGTGGTGCACAGGAGATTATGAAGCATACTCCCACAGGCACATATTGTGTTAAGATAGAGGATGATGCAGTCCTGTTTGCGAAGGAAGGAAAGAGTATTTTTTGCAAGTTTGTTGTTGATGGCGATGATAAAATCAGGCCCGGAGATGAGGTGTTTGTTACAGATGATAAAGGCGAGTTCCTTTCATGTGGAACTGCGCTTATGAACTCAAGAGAGATGAAGTGTTTTGGAGATGGGGTTGCTGTGAAGACGAGGCATGTGAAATAAGTTATTCACGTGAATCTGTGAGAAGACGATCGGCGATGATTTCCATGTCGCCTTTGTATAATTTTACGGTGCCTTCAAGGCAGAGATTCTTGTTGTTTTCTATGTTTTCGGGAGGTGTCGGATTATTGTTGTTTTTGAAAATCGCTATTTTGATTGATGTGTTGTCTTTCAGTTCAAAGAAGATGTGGCCTTTGTCTGTAACGTATTTTTTGTTCACGACACCACATGCCCTGATATGCTCGCCGAGGTTGTCTTTTGTTATAGCGCTTATTTCGGTGTATGGAATACTGGTTGTAATCTCCATTATGTAGATTATTGCAAGCCCCAGGAAAGACAGGAAGATGCATATTTTTTTTATTGAGCGCTCGTCAAGAATTATTTCACGCAGGTTCACGAAGTTTGTATACGGCGATGTCATCATATATGGGACCTCCGGGTAAAAGTGTGCTTTGTTTTAGTTTTAATTCGTTTATTTCAAAAACAGGGGTTGTGAATGTGCTGTTTTTTTCTATCTCTTTCAGGATTTCATGCTTGTGCCCAGAGTCTCTTACACGACCAATGGTTATGTGTGGCGTGAATTGCTGATGCGGGAGCGAGTTGTAGAGCCCTGTTTCGACTAGCTTTATCTCAAGTGATTTTTGGATGGCGGCTAACTGGTCTTTTGGAGATATTCCTGTCCAGATGACTTTAAGATAGTCAGGATTTGGAAATACGCCTGTGCTTTTGAGTTGGCATTTTATTGCGGTGTGTGATTCACTGCATTCCTGCAGGATTATTTTGGTTTTCTCTATTTGAGTCTTGTCTATTTCGCCGAGGAAAATGAGTGTGCAGTGAAGGTGTTTTGTATTTACAAGGGTCATGTTTTCGTATTTTTCGAAGGGTTTTTGGATGGAATGGAGGTCTTTTTTGATGTCTTTTGGAATGTCAATGGCGATAAAGCAGCGCATAGGGTGTCAACTCCTAATCAAAAGGTATTTATACTTTCATGTGAAGTACATATTGACATAGTGTTGTTTAAATGTTTTTACACGTGATTTCATGAAGGCACATGAAGTTAATCCATGGTATTTGAAGATTGGATGGACTAAGAATCCATTTATACTTGACATACAGCCGGAGCTGATGGTCGGGCATAAAGATGACGTCGGAAGGATTGTAAAAAATATTGATGAGTCGCAGAAGTATGTGCTGATTACAGGACCTACTGGTTGTGGGAAGACCACTTTGCTGAAATATCTTTCACATAAGTATTCTCCTTTGTACCTACCAAAACCACCGAGGGCGCAGGATGAGTTTGTGAGTATTTTCAGGGCGACTATCCTCAGGCCCAGTGTGCTTGAGCGTATTTTCAGGCGCGACAGGACTACGGTCTATAATCTGGCAGAAGAAATAAACCGCAAACATAAGGGGAATCCGCTTTTGTTCCTGGTTGATGAGGCGCATGAGACAGATGTCCATGTTCTTGAATGGCTGCGGGCTATTACAGACCAGATTGAGGGTGCTACCCTGGTGCTTGCAGGACTTCCTGTTTTCAAGGAAACTCATCTTTCGAAACTTGAGACGCTGAAGCAGAGGATCACTCTTGAGATTGAACTTGGGACACTGAACAAGGATGAGACGATTGATCTTGTAAGAAAGAGGATTGAGAACGCTCATGGACATAATCTTGAGCCTTTTACGTATGATACTATTAATGAGATATATAAGAGGAGCGGAGGGTTTCCACGGGAGGTCATCAAGCTTTGCAATCACCTTGTTCACCAGGCGATTGAGCGCAATTCTGAGATTATTGATGTTTCGTATTTTGAGGATAAGGAGATAATTGATGAGATTATAGATACAAAGGAGATATTGTCGTCGCTTACTGATAAGCAGGCAGAGATCGTTGAGATAATGTCGAAGTCAAACGGGGTGACTCCCAGTGAACTTGTTGAGAAGATGAATATTTCTGATTACAAGTCAAAGGTTCATGCGCTCCGGGCAGTCAATAATATTCTGAAGAGGCTTGAGTCAGGGGATCTTGTTTCGCGCCAGAAGAAGGGGCGCTCGTATAAATATGATGTTTCTGTGAAACTTAAGAGTGTGCTGATCGATGCATGATGTGATGATATGATTGAGTTTTTTGTTATTGGGGTTTTTGCTGTTGTTCTTTTGCGGACAAAGTCGTTTGATTTTGCGGCGGTTGCTCTTTCCTGCGTCTACGGGCTTGTGATATGGCGCCTTTGCGGGGTTGAGTGGATTCTTGTTCTTTTTACGTTTCTTGTGACTTCGCTGTATGCGACCAGATGCGGGCGCGGGAAGGATGGCGAGAAGCATGAGCATCGCGGGGCAGATAATGTCCTGTCGAATGGTATTGTGCCGTTTATGAGTGCGGTTCTGGGACTGCCTTATTTTTATCTGGGCAGTATTTCTGCGGCGCTTGCAGATACGCTTGCGTCAGAGATCGGCAAATTATCTGTGGATGCACCGGTGCTGATAGTCAACCCGCGCAAAAAGGTTGAGCCGGGACTGAACGGCGGGGTGACTAAGTTAGGTACGCTTGCATCGATTGGGGGGAGTGTGATTATTGCTTCGCTTTCTTTGGTGTTTTATAGTAGTTTTGCGACGAGCGATGTTTCTGCGTATGTGTTGTTTTTTGCGGTGGTCGCGGGAGGGGCGCTTGGGTCTGTTGTGGATAGTGTTTTAGGGATGGCGTTTGAGAACAAGGGAGTTATGACGAACGGGTCGGTGAATTTTAGCGCAACTTTGTGCGGCGGAATTATTACGACGGCGATTGTCATTTTTTTGTGAGGGTTTTGGGCAACTATAAGTTTATTAAGTTTTTGGGTGCATATAGTGAGTAGATGAATGTTGTTTAGGTATTAGGCAGGTGATAATTGTGATTCAGGATATGAAAATCAGAGGAAAAGAGTTTATTGGTAAGGTCATTGTCAGTGACGAGACAGGCAGGAAGTTCGGAAAGGCAGGAGATGTTAGTTTTATTGCAGATACCGGCGAGCTTATGAATATTTTGCTGGTTGAGCCTACCAAGGCGACTGCGGAGCTACAACTTCAGCAGGATGATAATGGAAGGATATTGATCCCGTTTTCTGCGGTGAAGTCTGTCGGGGATTTTATTATTGTTTCTGAGAAGGATATATTTTAGGGCTTTTTGATTGTGGATGCCGGCTGTTGGAGCCGGTTGTCTGTAATTTTTGTTTGTTTTGGTAGTTGCAGGTGGGAATATTAAGACAGATATAGACAAGAATGCATCCGGAATAAAAAAAGCAGAAAAAGTAAATGTTTTTGATGAGATTAGTGCTGGCGATGCTTTTTCTATACTAAAAACTCTTGCAGAAGAGGATGTGAAGATTGCTGAAAGAATTGAGCAAATCGCGATGGAATATTTGCACGGGGTCGATATTGAGGATGTTGCAGATGAAGTCTTTTCTGATTTGGACTGTATTAATGTTGAAGATGTCTGGGATCAATCGGGGAGCAAAAGAGATGGCTATGTTGATCCGAATGATAAGGCATGGGAGTTTTTTGAGGAGGCTTTAGAGCCTTTTTTGGAGAAAATTAGAAGATATCTGAAACTTTCAATGTATGCTGATGCGAAGAATTATTGTCTTGGGATATTGAAAGGCATATATATGTTCGAGAATGAAGCAACCACGGAGTTCGCAGACTGGGTGGTAGATGCTCCGTGTGAAAATTTTGGATTGGTTTTAAATGAATGGAAAGAAGGACAAAAAAATCCAAAGTATGTGGCTGAGGTTGAAGAATACATTAAGAATAACTTACCAGGGATGCTATAATTAGAATTTCCATCCTTCGGCGCGGAACATGTCGATTATGTCAATGGATTCGATCCGGTATTGTATGCAAACAAAAGGGATTCTTATTTTGTTTTCTCTTAATTTTTCTTCAGTTACGACAATTCGTTTTATGGTGCATATTGTTTTCTAGGGGTTTGTGGCCTGCTCTATTGCCAATGCAATTACCCACAGGTCTGCATCGTAGCGCCTGTTTATTTTTATTATAGAGAGATGCTTGTCAAGGATGTCTTTTACGAGAGCTATAGTTATTCGCTATTTATTTTTTCCAGACCGTTCACAATTTTGTAGGTGATTGTGGTATGTCGTTTATAGCAAATCATGGTTGAGATATAATTTTGTTCCACAAAGTATATCCCATACGATGACGAAATATACCTTATGAAAA
>Ga0164318_10007040_pt1 | contig 10907 bp, 12 predicted proteins | sample GuaBasSedimGuay9_FD_113734 | JGI IMG/M metagenome (GOLD analysis project Ga0164318, IMG submission 113734) | Subseafloor sediment microbial communities from Guaymas Basin, Gulf of California, Mexico - Guay9, Core 4571-4, 0-3 cm | ecosystem: Environmental > Aquatic > Marine > Hydrothermal vents...
AGAAATAAAAAATCTTTTTCCTTTATTAAGCCTCTTATTTCAGAAACCTTTATTTTTAAATCCTGACTTCTCTTAGCTATCCTTGTAAAAATAAAAAAGAGAAAAATAAAAAAAGCAACTCCTCCTAATACCTTGTATCCATTTTGCCAACTATATTTTAATGATATGATATATCCCATAAACAAAGGACCAAGAAAAGATCCAATAGCAAAAAATATATGGAGAAGATTTAAGATTGCCCCTCTCTTTTGTGGGAATAATTCAACTACTAATGCATTAGAACCACTTAAAATCAAACCAGAACCGATTCCCATCACTCCTAAGATAAACAGATTAAAATAGAAAATATTGTTTATACCAAGGAAAAATCCACCTAAAGCCAAAAAAAAAGAACCTATCATCAAGACTTTATCTTTGCTAAAGATATCAGAAAGAATCCCTCCTAAAAAACAAGTCAAAGCAAAACCAAGTTGAACAGTAGCTGTCATAAGACCTGCATCTTTTATATTAATTTTAAAAAATGAACGCATTGAAGGCAGACTTGTCCCCACAAAGGCAAAAAAAAGTCCCATCAAACCTAAGGCAACAAAAGTAACACCTGTTATTAAGAATCGATTATTGATCATCTTTTTCTACTACTTTATAACCCGCTTTTTGAAGCGAAGGTTTTGTGTATATAAAAAGCATCTCAAAAGGTTCATCAAAAGGGTTATATGCCCAATGAACCTCACCTTTTGGCACCCAAAGAGTATCAGCTTTTGAAACTTCAAACTCCTCTTTACCAACTCCACATATCCCTTTACCAGAAAGGATATACATTATCTCTTCTGAATACTCATGAATATGTTTTCTATGAAAAGAAGTATGAGGTGCAAATTTACAGTATGCAAAGGTAATATCTTTTGCACCAACCGTATCTTCATCGACAATAACAATTCTTAATGCATCTTCCAGGTCATGAATTGGTTCAACTCTTCCGTCTGTTAGTTTTAATAGATATTTATCTTGATATTCCATAAATTTGTCCTTATTCAATATTTGGTTTAACAGCTACCTTTATAGCCCCGCCTATCCTCTGAACAAAAGTCCTAAACGCTTCTTTAATATCTTTTAGAGGAAAGGAATGAGTGACAAGTGGTTTAAGATTAATCCTACCTTGAGATAAAAGAGATACCGCTCTTGCACAGTTAGCCCAACCCTCCCCTCTAACAGTGTATATTGCTTTGTTATCCATTCCGAGAGAAGCAAAATTTGCTGTTACAGGGGTATGAGAAAAACCAAGCAATAATATCTTTCCCATTCTCTTTGTCATATCTATTGCCATTTGCGGTCCATTTGCCGCACCAGATGATTCGATTACTAAATCTGCCCCTATTCCATTTGTTTCATCCATAATCACTTCAACTGGATCCTCTTCATTTATATTTATAATCTTATCAGCACCTGTCTCCTTTCCTACCTTTAAACGAGAGTCCCTTGTTCCAACCAGGTAAACTTTACAAGCCCCAAGGGTCTTTGCAACCTGAACTGAAATAAGTCCCAAAGGGCCTGGCCCTATTACAACTATGGTATCACCAACAACATAGCCACCAATAGTTTCAAAACCATATAGGACACAACCTAAATTTGTAAGCAAGGATGCTTCCTCAAAGGATAGAGAATCAGGGATCTTATAAACAGTATTTATATGGTTTATAACAAATTGTGCGTATCCACCATTTGTTGTAAACCCATTTGCCCTGTGTCCTTTTTTTACATTGCCATAGTTAAGACAAGCAGTATAATTACCTACCCTGCAATTTCTGCACCTTAAACACCCAAGATGAGCCTCAACTGCCACTCTATCCCCTATCTTAAACTCATCCACAGTCTCTCCAAGTGCTGCAACAACCCCAGAATACTCATGACCAGGAATAAAATTACCATATGGAGGCTGACCTGGCCATGGCTTTGATATAAGACTTACATCACTGCTGCATACTGCACAAGCCTCAACCTTTATAAGTACATCAGCTGGACCAGGCTTAGGAGTATCTACCTCTTTTACTTCTAACTGATCTGGTCCCATTAAAATTGCTGCTAACATCTTATTAGGTATATCCATTAGCCCTCCTCTTCTTTTAAAATGCAATACATCTCTTTTTCCACATCAATAATATGACTTAACATATATCTTTTCGCTGATTTTGCTTTTCCTTCTTTTATAGCTATAAATATCTTTCTATGAAATTCCAAAGAACGGGGCATAATATTTTTACTCTTTCTTAAGATTAAAGCTTGATTTTGCTTCATCAACTCTTGAATGCCCTTCATGATATCCATAAGGATATTATTTCTTGCTGCATGTATTACATGCAAATGGAATTGATTGTCATAAGATATAAAATCTTCAACATTTCCTTGACTTTCTTTCATAGCCTGATAATATTTCCCAATCTCTTCAATATCATTAGGATTAGCACGCATAGCAGCATACTCTGCCACATCTGGCTCTATAATCCTTCTTGCTTCGATCATCTCCATGATATTTCTGTGTCTTTTAAAGCTTTCAATGATATCCTTTGGATAAATTCTATCCATAACATTATTAGAGACATAGGCAACCTTATTCTGCCTCTCAATAAATCCTAAATATATTAAAACCTTAAGAGCTTCCCTTATTGTGCTTCTTCCTACGCCCATCTGCGAAGCCATCTCACTTTCTGAAGGCAATCTGTCCCCTGGTTTTAATGTGCCATCCATTATAAGCTGCTTGATCTCCTCTATTATTTCATCAGAGACCAATACCTTACCAACTGGTTTGAATATCATAAAAACTTACCCCTGATTTAAAAATTGTTTTCTTATATTAAAATGTTTATAAACTTTAATCTTTTAACTCATTAGTTGCGATCAAATCCGCCCCCGTACCTAAGATATCTTTAACAATAACATTACCTATTTCTACTGGAGGGGTTATCCTCACCTTAGAAATAAAATCCATACAAGAAAATAGCAATCTTTTTGGAATAGGCTTATTTGTTCTTACAGGTACTCTTTTTATATTACTATTTGATACTGCTACAGTTGTTGTTAACACCCTTTTTGGTTCCCTAAACTCTTCTTCTACATAAACCTTACCTTTTTTACATAATTTTCCTTCTATTTTTATTTCGTTAGACTCTTCCCAAACCTTTGCCCTACATCCTTTAGGACAGACTATGCATACTATCTCCATTTTTACTTTCCTGACAATCAATTTTTAATTCACTTGAAAGAATATTTTTATTTTGAAACTCTTTTTCTGGTATTTTTAATTCAATGATCTCACTAGGTCTTGCATATGGAAAACGCTTTTTATATATCCCATCAATACTTAGTTTCATTTCTCCTGTTGGCGTTTTAACTCTTATAAGTAGAGTAGTTGATTTTTTCATCGTAAGTTTTTGAGGAACAAACTGAGCAATATTTTCTCCTTTTTTTAGTAGAATAGTTTTATCCACACGAGGAAACTTACCTTTTATTCTATTCGCTGCTCCCTCTGCTGCTATCTCTCCTTCTTTTGAAACAGTATCAACCAGATCATTTACATGCAAAACATTTCCACATGCAAATATCCCTTCTACATCTGTCTCTAAATAATCATTAACATAAGGACCTCTTGTATACGAATCTATTGGGATATTTGCCATCATTGAAAGTTCGTTTTCAGGGATTAACCCAACTGAAAGAAGTAATGTATCACATTCAAAATACTGTTTTGTATCTAAAAGGTAATTTCCATTATCATCTACTTTTACTACTGTTACACCCTCTACTCTCTTATCCCCATGGATCTCTGAGACAGTATGACCTAACAACAATGGAATATTAAAATCCCTTAAGCATTGTATCTCATTTCTTAATAAACCACTGGTATATGGAAGTATTTCAACAACTGCCTTTACTTCTATGCCTTCTAAGGTCAACCTTCTTGCCATGATCATACCAATATCACCTGAACCTAATATAACTACCTTTTTCCCTGGAGCATAACCTTCTATATTGATGAGCCTTTGTGCTTTTCCAGCAGTAAAGATACCAGCCGGTCTTGTGCCAGGGATAGCTATTGCACCTCTTGTCCTTTCTCTACAGCCCATAGAAAGAATTATTGACTTACATTTATATTTTTTGATCCTATCCTTTTCATTAACTAACGTGATCTCCTTATCTTTAGTCATCTCCAAAACCATAGTGTTGAGTTCAATATCTACATTTAAACTTTTTGCCTCTTTGATAAATCTATGAGCATATTCAGGACCTGTTAAATCTTCTTTAAATCTTACCAAACCAAAACCATTGTGGATACATTGATTCAGAATCCCACCTGGCCTTTCATCCCTTTCAAATATTACCAAATCTTTTATACCTAACTCTTTTGCTCTTACTGCAGCAGCTAATCCTGCTGGTCCTGCACCTATAATAGCTAAATCAATTTTCGATGTTTTCATCTTCACCCTTCGTATATCCAATAACTTCAAATGATCCTTTTCCCTTTTTTGTTATACCTTTTGGGCTAACTTTAAGCTCCTCCGCAAGCATCTTATATACCCATGGGCTACAAAACCCTCCTTGACATCTACCCATACCCGCTCTTGTTATATGCTTTATTCCATCAATAGTATCAGCCCCTCTTGCTATTGCTTCTTTAATCTCTGCTTCGGTAACTAATTCACATCTACATATTACATGACCATATTTCCTGTTTTCGTTTATAATATTATTTCTTTCCTCTAAAGAAAGATGAGAAAACTTAGGAAAAGGTTTTCTATACCTTTCAAACCTTTTGTTCTCTTCTAAATTCAAGCCTGCATCTGAAAGCATATCTATAACCATACTTGCAACTGATGGTGATGCAGTAACACCTGGTGAACCTATTATGGTATGAATAACCCTTTTTGATTCATTAGAATACTCAATATAAAAATCCCCATCAGGCACCATAAGGTTTTCAGATCTGATACCAGCAAAAGTAGTGATAATATCTCCTACTGGCAGAGAAGGGAACATCTCCAAGCCTAATTTAATGATCTCATTTAATTTATCTTTTGTTACTTTTGTATCCCATTTGCTCTCTGGTGTTACAAAATAGCCGAGCCCCATTATAAGATTCCCATGAGCAGTTGGACCTATCATTTGGGTATGCTTAGAAGATAAACCAGCATATACGATATGGTTAACAAAAGAGGAAACTCTTTTATCAAAAATTGCCATAGTTGCTTTGGTGAGAACAATTTTAAAGCCTTTGTCACCAACCATATCAGCAATCTCATCAGCAAAGATTCCTGCCGAGTTGATAATATATCTGGTTTTAATAACCCCTTTATTAGTAAAGATGGCAAAATTACCATCATCTTCCTTTTTTATATTGATTACCTCTGTATTAAAAAATGAATCAGCTCCGTTTTGCTTTGCATTTTCAACAAGAGCAAAACAGAACTCTGGCGGATATATCAAACCATGTCCCCAAGAATAAAGAGCAGCCATAACCTTATCAGAGATATTTGGTTCTAACTCCTTGACCTTTTTTGAATCTATAATCTCTAACCCTTTAACACCGTTTTTCTCCCCCCATCCCTTTCTCATTCTTATCTCAGGGATCATCTCATCTTTTAATGCAATTAATAACTCCCCTGTTTCCTTAAAAGTTACATCCAGCTCCTCTGCTAATCTTTTAAATTTTTGAGGAGCATTTAAACAGAGACGAGCTTTTAATGTATTCGGTGGACAAAAATGAGCTAAATGAATAAAGGATAAACCTCCTTTAGTAACACCAAACCCAGGTGAAGCCTCTCTATCTATGATAGCAACATTTAGCAGATACTTAGTCAACTCTCTAATGATCATTGAACCAGTAATCCCGGCTCCTATAACAACAACATCATACATAGCTCTTTCCCTTACTTTTTTCCTTTCGTATATTTGATTGCAGGAGAAAAAACATTATAAAGGAGTAGATCCTCTTCAATATTCCTTATTGCATGCAAGGTATTTGGTGGAACCATAACAACCATTCCTGGCTCTAAAGGAAACTCTCCTTCACCCTCAATAAACATGGTAGCTTTGCCTTTTATTGGATAAATGAGATCAGGCTGAAACTCATGTCTATGATCAGGAAGCGTTACTCCTTTTTCAAGAAAGATCAACATCACGGTAATAGGGGAATCATCCTTTTCTTTTGTAAATATCCATTTTATTTTCCCATTATCAGTCATAAAATGGCCTTCCCATTCAACATCTGAAATCTTTTTAATAAGGGCAGGCATAACTCTCTCCTTTCATATTTTAATATCTATAATTTAGAGATTTTTTATCTTAAATGTATTACAAAAGGCTTTTATTGACAAAAAAATTTTATTTAGCTTCTATTTTTTGCATAAGGAGCAAATTTATTTTTTATTAATTCCTTTCTAGGGGGTGAAAAGATATCTATAAAAATGACATCCTCATCTAACGTCTCCCAGGAATGTGACATATTTGAACCAATAAGATAACCATCCCCTTTTGACAACAAGACCTCTTTTTTCTCATCAGGTAGTCTTAATATGATTTTACCATCTATGATGTATCCTCCTTGTTCTGCTTCATGTTTCTCCTCTGGCCAAACCACATTGGGCTTAAATTTGTACATAACCATCATTATCTTCTCTCTTATAACAACTTTTCTGGAAATATTTTCATTTACTATCTCCCACTCTATTTGATCCCATTTAATCCAAGATTGCATATTAGCTCTTATTTTCTAAAAAATTTTATCTATTATTCAAAACCAAATGCCTTCCCAGCAACACCATATAAACCTGTTGGCCTGATTAAAATAACAAAAAACATAACAACAAAAGGAGCAACAAACGAAAGAGGAGACCATATAGTTCCACCTATGGATATAACCTGTCCAAGGATTAAAGCAGATACCAAAGTGCCTTTAATACTTCCTAACCCACCCAATATAACAGTTATGAAAGCAAATAAAAGCATATCAAAACCCATATAAGGTCCTGTCATGGTCAAAGGTGCATTAAGTGCTCCACCTAAACCAGCTAACCCGCTTGCAACAACAAAGGTTAAAGTAAAAATTTTATATATATTTATACCTAATCCTTGGACATTTTGTGGGTTTTCAATACCCGCCCTGATAGCCTTTCCTATGATAGTTTTATTCAAAAAAATCTGAACTAAGATATAAACAAACAAAGCAATAGATATTACTAATAATCTATAAATAGGCATTTTTACCCCAAAGATTGGTACCATAAATTGAGTTGGAGAAGGAACAGGTTTAGGGTCAAGACCCCATATATATTGGACTAAACCAATACCTATTAAAAAGACGCTAAAGGTAACAACCATAGTAAACATCATTTCCCTGCCATAAACCCGCCTTAACAATTGTGTTTCAACAATAAAACCGAGAAAAGCTGCTACAACAATAGCAGCCACCATCCCTAACCAATAATTTCCTGTCCATGTGAGCATAGTGTAAGTCATATAAGCCCCAAAGGTATAATAGAGCATCTGCTCCATATTAACTATTCTCATCAATCCAAATCCTATAGATATACCTAAAGAGACCAAAAAAAGGATTCCACTTACGCTAAACCCAAAAATTACTGCTGATAACCATAGATCAATCTGCATTTTTTGCTTTTACCTCTCTTTTTTTATCTATATTGGATATCTTTTTTGTTTGAAACTTTTAATTTTTGTTTTTAATTTTTCTATTATAAAAAAATCAACTCCGCCCCAAATCCCTTTTGAAAATTTAAATAAGACAAGTATTGTTAATATACCGACAAATAACTCCCATCTCTCTATATATTTACTAACTAAATCCTTAATACCAAGAAATCCAAAAGCGCCAAAGAAAGGACCATAAACTGTCCCAGCTCCTCCAATAAGGGTTGCAACGAGCACCTCAGCTGCTCTTGAGGGTTCCCCTAAGCTGGGATTAACAAAACCAAAATTAATAGCATATAATGCACCTGAGATAGCTGATAATATTGAAGCAAGAGAAAAACCTATCCATTTGATCTTAAATGTATCATAGCCTAAAAACCTCATTTTTCTTTCATTAACTCTAATAGCACGGAAAGAGACTCCAAGGACAGAATGATCCATAAATTTATATAATAACAATATGATTAATAGAATTAATAAAGCAAAATAGAAAAAATTATTTGGCATCCTGATATCTAAAATAGGAGTAACACCCATTCTTGAACGATACCAAAGCCCATCATCACCACGGGTTATCCCTATTAGAAGCTTTTCAACGATGAACAATCCAATGGCACAAATTGCAGCATTTATAAGAGCAAAATAATCTCCTCTTAATCTTATAAAAAAAGGCCCTAGCACCATTCCTACTATAAAGCCACTGATTATTCCTGCAACTAAAGCTACCAAAGGACTATGCCCAAGGTAAGCAAGATAAATTGCTGCTGAATAAGCACCAACGCTAAGATAAAATGGCTGTCCAAAGGATACAAGCCCAAGATAGCCATAAAGAATATCATTCCCCATAACGTATATAGTAAAAATTGATAATTCGGTGATAAAAGTGACCTTATGAGGAAATATAAATCTTGCGACCAATAAAAGGAATATAAGCAAAAACGGACCTAAAACTCCTTTAAAAATCTTACTCATACCAGCACCTAAATCCTCTTAAATAAATAGCCTTTTTATTATAGATACTTTTCAAAAACCATTTTTTTAATATCATCTTTATCAACAGTTTCTGCGATGATTTTACCTTCCTTCATGGAATAAACACGATTTGCAATCTCTGCTGTTAAAGGGAGGTTCTGTTCAATAATAACAAGTGTTGTTTTTTTGTTTATCTCTTTAAATGCATGAGATAGGTCATTTATCACATGAGGTGCTAACCCTTCTGTTGGCTCGTCCATAAGAACCAGTTCCGGATTTCCCAAAAGTGCCATAGCAATCAAAAGCATCTGCCTTTCACCACCACTTAAATGGCCTGCCTTTCTTTTTAACAAAGTCTTTAATTTCGGAAAATATTCAAGCACAACATCCCAATTATAATCCTTTGTAGCATAACTTCCGAGCTCCAGATTCTCTCTAACCTCTAAGTCAGAAAAAACCTGTTTATCCTGAGGGATATATTTTAACCCTAATTGTGCCACTTCATAGGCTGGCAAGCTCCCTATATCTTTGCTTTTGAAAAAAATTGAACCAGAATCCTTTTTAATAAAACCTGCTATTGTCCGAAACAGGGTGGTTTTCCCAGCACCATTTCTTCCAACTATGGCAACAACTTCTCCAGTATTAACTTCAATAGAAACATCAAATAATACCTTTAACTTTTGATATGATACATTAAGGTTTTGAACCACTAAAATCTTTTCATTTGTTTTGCTAAGCATTATATATCCCCTAACTTAGGTAACTTTCCAGTAGCATCTTCTAACTTCTGGATCATTAAGGGTTTCTTCACATTTACCATATGAGATAATAGAGCCTTCATGCATAACAGCAAGTTTATCAGCAAAATCTGTGAGTTTTGAGACTTTATGCTCAACGATAAGAATAGTTTTATTGTGAGTATACTTTTTTAATACAGTTATAACTTCATCTATTTCATGGTCACTTAATCCTGAAAATGGTTCATCAAGAAGTAATACATTTGGATCTTCAGCAAAGGCCATAGCAAGCTCAAGCCTTTTTTTGCTACCCAAAGGTAAGTTTCCTACCATTTCATCTTCTATATCACCAAGTTCAAACATCTCTATGCTTTGTTTAACATCTTCCATCATAGAAGGCTGATTAAGTGTAAAGAAAAAGATTCCCAAAGGTAAAGGTTTTCCCTTTTTCCTTCTGTAGTAAGCAAGAGCTAAGTTATTAAAAACACTTAAGTTATCAAAAACATGGACTAATTGAAATGTTCTAACAATTCCTAAAGAGACTCTTTTTACAGTTGAAAATTTTGTTATCTCTTTTCCATTAAAAAAAACATGCCCTTCATCTGGCAAAAAATGACCTGTAATAAGATTTAAAAATGTTGTCTTCCCTGCACCATTTGGACCTATTATTCCTATGGTTTCATTTTTCTTTATTTCAAAGTCAACTCTGTTGACCGCAATAAAATCTCCAAACTTTTTTGTTATCCCTTTAGTTGTGATAATTATATCGTTATTGTTATCCATGTAAGACTCCAAATCTTTTTAAATTATAATAATAAAAAGATCATTCTGGGGAGATTATCCCCAGAATGATAGATATGGAATCAAAATTAATATCCTAATGATTTCAGAGAAGGCAATGCTTGCTCTCCACCAAAAAAGCCCTCAACCTTAAATACATCCCACTTATTTTTCTTTTCGCCAGGGCCTTTACCTCTAACCAAAAAGGCTAAATATTTGGAAACCATCTGATGATCTTCTCTAAAATACACATTACCTTTAACACAAGAAAAATCTTTGGAGGTCTTTAAAACTTTTGCAATCTTTTCTGGATCAAAGCTTTTAGCCTTTTCTACTGCCTGGAATAATATCTCAGTCGCAACATATGCAATAGTTCCATAAGCATCAGGTGGCTCTCCCCACATCTTCATATGTGCTTTAGTATATTCTTCAGCTTTTTTTACCACATCTTTATCCTTAAACCCTGCGAGATCATAGTAATAATATTCAAGAGCATATAAACCTTTTAATGCATTTTCTGGGATTCCCATAGCAACTACATTGGTAGTCCATGTGTTGAACATAGTACACACTTTGTAAAGGCCAAGATCATATGCCTGTTTCAATGATGCAATAGCATCACCACCAAAATGGCAATTGATAAAAATATCTGGCTTAATTGATAAAGCATTATTAATAATTGATGTATAATCAACAGTTCCTTTTGGTACTTCAGCAAAACCA
>Ga0164318_10007042_pt1 | contig 10906 bp, 13 predicted proteins | sample GuaBasSedimGuay9_FD_113734 | JGI IMG/M metagenome (GOLD analysis project Ga0164318, IMG submission 113734) | Subseafloor sediment microbial communities from Guaymas Basin, Gulf of California, Mexico - Guay9, Core 4571-4, 0-3 cm | ecosystem: Environmental > Aquatic > Marine > Hydrothermal vents...
CCCCCATATCCCGGTTCTACCCATCCCGAATAACCGTACGAACTTGTCCCTACTCCCTCCTCTTCCCAATAATAGACGCCATTATTATACCCGCTCACGGCACTTCCTGCACCTTCGGCTCCCCCATCATTAAATCCGTGCAGGCTTGGAATTCCCCAATCAGCCATGTTCCCATCAATAGTTATAGCCATTGCGCTGCCGACCCATAAAAACACTGCCAATACTGCGAATAAAATTGCTATACGTTTCATAAATATTCTCCTTAATTCCGTCTCTCTGGCTTGTGTGGTCTATGTAGCCTGTTTGGGAGGACGCTCCTCCCACCTTTTTCCTTTGGCCTTTATCCTTTCACCTTAACCTTCTCTGTGTTCTCTGCGTTTCTGTGTGAGATATCGCTTTTGTCTTTTCCTTTGTCCTTTTCCCTTTGTCCTCAAATTCTCTGCGTTCTCTGCGTCTTTGCGGTGAAATATTGTTTTGGTTTTTTCCGCACGGTCTTCTATAGAGCAAGGGCTGTGCCGATATTTGCCATTCGAGGAGAAAAATGGAGATATTTTATTTATCTTGTTATTTCAGTATGTTATTGTGTATTACAAAATCGCTCTGGGAGGGAAAAACAACGAAAAATGGCAGGTGTGTAATTGTTTGCCAACTTTTATGTGTAGTTCGTTTCCATCGGTGGTAAGGGATTACATAGGGAGGAAAAGCTAGGCGGCTTGGCGGCTTGGCAGCCAGGCAGTTCGGTCGGTCAGTAAAGTCCGGTTACAATCAGCAGTTTTTCATTAAGCGCCTGCATTGTTTCCGGGGAAACACTCCCGATCTTTGGCCATTTCAACCGCTTCTTATCAATACACCGCAGTTGGAATACCTTTACTTTCGAATCGTGCTCCAAACCGGTTGAGCCTTTCGGGAGAAAGACCTCGTGAAAATGGATCTTCTTTTTCTCGATCTTTGTAATGGGTGCCACGATGACCAAAGGGCCACTCCGGTTCGCCGCATTTGGAGAGATGATGACAGCGGGGCGTGTTTTCTTGATCTCAACACCGATAGCAGGATCCAGATTGACCCAGAATAGATCTCCTCTATTTGGATAGCTCATTTCCAATCCTCGAGGTCTACACTTTCCCATTCCTTATTTACGGCTCCGTCCTCCATCGCAGCCTGCTTGCAAGCAACAGCAAGTTTCTCATCTATGGATCTTCGTTTGAGCTCCTTCAGGTAGACCCTGCAGGCCTGATCCAGAAATTCCTTTCTCGTGGCAAAAGGATTGTTCCGGTCAATTTCTTCCAGCAGGTCTTTTTTGAGGATGATGCTTGTCTTCACATCTTTATGGATTTTTCGATGCATAAATATCCCTCCCAAAGTATACCTGAATATGCTTTTAATTATACATACTAAATTATACACGTCAACCAAAAATCAGATTGGCATTTCATGGGTAACGAATCATAGTTGAAAGAAAAGTTTTTTGCGCGAAACGGTGACTCTTTTTCCTTTGCCGCGTCGGCAGAGGGAAAGTCTGTGTAACTCTGTGTGGGTCTGCGGCTAAAAATACAAGCGCAAAGAGCAGAACCGGCTCATCAGGCTTGGCGTTTTCGTTCCAGCTCAATCTGTTTTGCCAGGAACATTTTGGCGAGGCTCTGGTAGGGAATGTCCTTTTTGTGGGCCAGGATTTTCAGTTCTCCCAGCATATCTTCCGGCAACCGGATTGAAATAGACTTTACTGATGGCTTCAACCGGGTAAAAGATGCCTTTCTCGCAGTCCTGGAATCAAAAAAGTCAAGGGGAGAATGGGAAGCCCAGAATTCCCGTTCCTCGTCTTCATTCTTGAATTTAGGAATCTTTTTCGACATTTTCTTCATAAAACCTTTTCTCCTTCTTGCTCATATCCCGCGCTGATATGACCCTTACGAGACCACCTCGTTTCGTAAAAATAATCATGAGCAGTCGACCCGCGTCCGTTCTCCCAAATGCAGCCCATCGTTTTTCCGATACTGAATGCTTCAGATCATCCAAAACAATCAGCGGTTCATTGAAGAAAACCTGCTCAGTCTCCCAGTTATAAACATTGTGCTTTACAAGGTTCTTGTCGCTGTTGCCCTTGTCCCATTGGAAGCCGATGAAGTCTTCAAATTCTCCGATCATAATTTTTTATTGTATATGTTTTAAATATACATGTCAACCAGAAATCAGTTTGGCATTTCATGGGAAACAATTCATAGCTGAAAGAAAAGTTTTTTGCGCGAAGCGGTGACTCTTTTTCCTTTGCCGCGTCGGCAGAGGAAAAGTCTGTGTGTGTCTGTGTTGGTCTGCGGCTAAAAAATACAACCGCTAGGAAGGGAGGAGCGTCCCTCTCCGACGGACTTGAGGGGGAAAGGCGAAAAAGCTGGTCGACAAAAAGACCCGGGCCGAAGCTTGACAATGAAATCGTTCTGTCATATACTGTCCTACATAAGCATACAGCTCATTAGGAGGAAAAGTGATGCCTGCGATCCAAAAAAGTCTGCGTATTCCGGAAGGCACCCTTGCTGAAATAGAAAAGATTACAAAAGAGACTGGAAAGGATTTCTCTACTGTCACCAAAGACCTCCTCGCAGAGGCCATAAAAATGCGCCGCTGCCCGGGGATTTTATTTGTGGAAGGAGTCAATGGAAGGCGTGCGCGCGTTGCCGGCACCGGCATTGAGGTCTGGGAAATTATAGCGACATTCAAAAGTGTGGCACAAGAATTTGAACGGTTACGTTCGGCCTATCACTGGTTAAAAGAACAGCAATTGAGGGCTGCCTTGGCATATTACACCTCTTATAGAGAAGAAATTGACGAACAAATCAGGCGCAACGAATCATGGACCAGGGATGAGTTATCCTCTCGCCATCCTTACCTGGATGGGAGCGCGATGTGAAATTCTACCTGGACGAGGATTTGAGCCCCAAGATAGCCGGCGCGGTAAGGAAAAAGGGGATCGATTGCGTGAGTGCCCATGACGTTGGAATGCTTGAATCCTCTGATCTCGAACAGCTCATCTTTGCAGCTAGCCAGAAACGAGCACTTGTAACCCGCAACAGGGATGATTTTATTCGTTTGACCATACAATTTTTTAATGACAGCCGGCCTCACCACGGAATACTTATTATCCCACATACCATTCCCGGAGACCATTTCTCTTTTATGGCAAATGCTCTTGTCCAGTATGCCATTGAACATCCAAATGGAATGTCGTCCTACACGATTGATTTTCTTCAATCGACGTAGTTCGGGGACGTTGTTCACTAATTACACAAACTCCGGAGAGAACGTTAGGAGCAAAACCTTCGGCTGCGTCAGGCTGGAGAAGCGGGCTTCGCCCTTGAGGAGCGCTTCGCTTGAGGCAACACTTTCGGCGGCAGCGAGGAAGCTGGGAGGTTGGTAGTCTTGACTCTTGAACAAGGAAATTATGTCATTTTTTTGCTTGACATGCTGTCATAATGCCACTATGTTATGATCCATTATGACAAAATATCGAAAACGTGAGCTGGAAGACGTCGTCGTTCACGCCCTTTCCACTATGCCGGTTGTAGTCGTTACCGGATTAAGGCAAGTCGGAAAAAGCACCTTACTCCTCAACGAAAAGAGCTTACGAAAGCGCAAATACGTCACCCTCGACGACTTTGCGCAGTTGCAAGCCGCCCGGGAGGCGCCGGAATCCTTCATAAAGCAGCAAACACCTATCACCATAGATGAGGTCCAGCGTTGTCCGGAACTGCTGTTTGCCATCAAACGATCGGTAGACCAAGACAGATCACCAGGGCGTTTTCTCCTCTCAGGTTCTGCGAATTTTTCACTTTTGAAAGGTATTTCGGAAACCCTTGCTGGAAGGGCTATTTACTTAACGCTTTCCCCGTTCTCCTTGAGGGAACTTCGCAGGCATTCTTCTAAGCGCCCCTTTCTCCTTGAATTTATCAAGAGCCCTGCCCTCCCAGCATCCCATTCCGGGACAACAAGTCCCATTGAGTATGCTGATGTTCTCATGGGTGGCATGCCACCCGTTTGCCTGAAACAGTCGAAAGATCCCCTTTTGTGGTTTCAAGGTTATGAGCAAACGTATCTCGAGAGAGACATACGCGCACTTTCACAAGTTGCTGACCTTATTTCTTTCAGGAACCTTTTCAAACTGGCGGCATTCCGTACCGGACAAATCCTCAAGATCAGCGAGCTGGCCAGGGACGCCAAACTGAATGTGGCCACCACTTCCCGGTATCTCAATCTTTTGGAGACCTCTTTTGTGGTTCAACGGATTTTTCCTTACCTCGGTAACCGTGCAAGCCGGTTAATTAAATCCCCGAAGATTTATTTCTCCGACTCAGGCCTTGCCTGCTATCTGACCGGTGTTGAGGATCTGGATTCGACCCAGAACATGGCCCTGAAAGGCGCCTTGATTGAAACGTTCATCGCCCAGAACTTAATGGCCATACTAGGAGCTCATATGCCCAGAAGCCAGTTATATTTTTGGTCCATTCAAGGCCGACATGAGGTGGATTTTGTCATTGATATTGGCCATGATGTGTTGGCAGTTGAGGTAAAGGCCAGCACACACTGGCAAGCCAGGGATTTGGCTGGATTGCGCGCCTTTCTCAAATCGACGCCGCACTGCAGGGCGGCTATCCTTGCGTATAACGGCACCCACTCTGTCAGATTGGGTGAACGATTGTGGGCATTACCCTTGAGACTTTTGCTGTCATAAATAATAAAAAAGGGGACGTTGGCTGGGAAGCTCGGAGGCGAGGAAGTTGGGATTCAGGGGACGGGCCTTTTCTCAAGGCCCAGACGGTCCATCTTGTTGAAGAGCGTCTTGTAGCTGATCTTGAGCATTTTCGCGGCCTGGCGCTTGTTCCACCCGGTCATGCTCAGCGCGTGCTGAATAGCCCGTCTTTCAATATAATCGGTCGCATCGGCAGTCAAGGCCTTGAGGGAAAGCGCGTCCCCTTCCCTTCCCTTTTTGTCCTTTTCCGCGCCATCCTGCTGACCAGCGGGGCGCATTTCATCGGGGACCGGGATACCGTCAGCATCCATATTCTCCACCAGCTCCGACCGCACCGCCTCGGGATCATCGCCCACAAGCAGCCTGAGCACCGTGCTTGAAAGTTCCCGCACATTCCCGGGCCAGTGATAAAGCTGGAACAGTTTTCTCAATTTTTCATCGAGTGCGAACTGCCCCTTGATCTTGTATTCGCGCTTGAATTTCTTGGTAAAATGTTTGGTGAGCAGCGGGATGTCCTGGCGTCTTTCCCTGAGGGGAGGTATCTCGATCTTGATGATGTTCAGGCGGTAGAAAAGATCCTCACGGAACCGTCCCGCAGCCATATCCTCATCCAAGTCATGATTGGTGGCAGCGATAACCCAGGAGTTAACCTTCACATCGGCGGTCCCACCCAGCCGGGTAAACTCACCATTCTGCAAGACCTGCAAGAGCTTCGCCTGCAGGGTCATGGGCATGTCACCGATCTCATCAAGAAAGATGACGCCCCTGGATGCCAGCTCAAATTTTCCGGGCTTGGACTTGTCAGCCCCGGTGAATGCCCCTTTTTCGTACCCGAAGAGTTCGCTCTCGAGCAAATTCATGGGAAGTGCAGCGCAGTTCACTTTCACGAAGACCTTGCTCTTTCTGTTGGAGGACTGATGGAGGAGCCTGGCCACCACCTCCTTGCCCGTCCCTGTTTCCCCGATAATAAGCACACTGAACGCTGTTTCCGCAACCATGGCAATCAGATCGCGAATCTTTTCAATGGACGGGTGTTTTCCGATGAAAAGGTATTCCATAATATGGTAATTATTTACATGATATGTAATATTTGTCAATGGGAAAACGGATAAGACAGGGGAAAAGGGAAAAGGCAATTTTGAATGTTGAATTTTGAATGGTGGAACTTCAAGTTATCGAATGCAAACTTTCTGAAAAGAAAACAAGCCCGTCGCTCCGTTATCTAAAGGCCCGTTTTCCTTCGGTTCTCGCCACCCAGTTGTGTCTAGAGAGTGATGACGATGTCCTCACGAAAGAGGGAATTCGAATTCGTGCAGCCCATTTATTCCTGTCGGAGCTCGTGTGAAAAGGTCGGGAAGCAAGGAAGCGGGGAAGGGACTAAACAGTTTTGAATTCTTAAGGGATTTGGTGCCGGAGGAGAGACTCGAACTCTCACGGGCCAAGGCCCACTGGATTTTGAGTCCAGCGCGTCTACCAGTTTCACCACTCCGGCACTGAATTATGGAGGTACTATAGAAAAAAGATTCCGAAGCTGTCAATATGATATTGACACCGGGATTTCAACTTGCTATCGTTTTATCTCGTTTCGGGGCTGTAGCTCAGCTGGGAGAGCGCATGACTGGCAGTCATGAGGTCGTCGGTTCGATCCCGATCAGCTCCACCAAAAATATCAAAGGGTTAGGCTATCAAGCTTAACCCTTTTTTCTTTGAAAATAGGCTCAGGGTGCGTATAGGGTGCATCGGGGTGCAAATTTTTTTTGAGTTCATATCCGCTCAACCGCCTTTTCCGGTACAACAAGGACATCGTCAAGGGCGTCCACTTCGGCCTTCTTCTTTCCCGGCATCCAGTGATTGTAAACGTCCAATGTCAGCTTTGCGGAATGGTGCCCGAGCTGCCCGGAGACATCGCTGATATTATCGCCCTTGCTGATTCTCAAAGTAGCGTAAGTATGCCTCAAATCATGAATCCGAATTTTCCTCAGTCCGGCTTTCTCCAGCGCCTTGTTGAAAACGCGCCTTCGCCAGTTGTTCTTGTCTATGGGTCCGCCTTTGTTGTTAGTGAATACATACTCGGGAATATCGCCCAGGCCTAGGGAAAAGCCCTTCTTCTTGCTCTGCACTTTATGACGTTTCAAGGCTTCCGTCAGTTGCAGACTCATGTCCACCCGCCTTGACTTCCCACTCTTAGGGGTCGATATCCTTCCCCTGACAAGAGACCTGCTCACCGTGATAAAACGACCAGCAAAGTCAATATCGCCCCACTCCAGAGCAAGTGCTTCCCCTATCCTCATCCCTGTTCTTGCAAGAAGCAAAAATAACGCATAATGTTCTTTGTAATTTTCACTCACGGCATCCAGAAGAACTCCAAGTTCTTTCCTGGATAAAGGATTGATCCCCGCAGCGGGATCTTTTTTCCCGTTAAATGCCCTTCCGAGTCTTTGGGCAGGATTCAGAGGTATGATCTCATCGTCAACAGCTTCGGAGAGGATAGCGCTTAGGTATGCTTTGATAAGCCTCACAGTACTTTGTGAAAGCCCCGTTTGCCGTTTCTCGTATATGAGAGCCTTCACATCCCTTTTTGTGATCTTGTCTAAAGGTATGTCTCCGAGTGCGGGATTCAGATGCAATCGGAGAACTGTTTCATAACTTTCCTGCGTTGCGGGCTTGTGGTTCATTACCGAGTAAGTTTCCATGAAGGCACGAGAATATACCCGAAATGTAGGTACAGGCTTCTTTTTTTCAAGGGTGAATTCTTTAAGCTGAAGTCTTTCCCGAATTTCGCTTGCCACTCTTTCGGCCGCCCTTTTATCACCAACTTGCCTCGATGTTCTTTTCCCATTGTGGGATACAAAGACCCACCATGGCTGGCCCTTCCCTTTTTTCTTTTGCCTCACGGTGACGCCCATCTTTTACCCCCTTTCTTTTCAGATATTCAGTTAAAAGACTGATAATAAACAAAGCCTTCAAAGTGATTCCCTCAAGTGCCGCCTGAGCTTTTGCCTTTCGGTGCAAGTCACTTGGTAAGTCCCTTAAGTTTATCGTAGCCATTTCTTAACTCCCTAATGTACATTTGTATCATATATACATGAATGGTTTCAATGACCTGAAAAAGAAATTTCGCATGGGGCACCTTTTTGGAAGCTGCCATATTCATTGTATTTTCCGAGTGAGAGCAATTTAGATGGTTGTAGAAACCCCCGCCCTCTGGGTGGGGATTATTTACTTTTCGTCACGTACGTCGTTGCCGAACCATTGCTCTTTCTTTTCTTGCTCTCTTTTCGAAACACAAATGGCTTTCTTGGTTTATTTGCGCAGAATGTGGCATGCGCTTGTCGTCCTGAAGTGGGCGAGCACGATCCCGGTATTCATCCAATATTTATGGGAATTTTAGAAAAAAAGAACTAAGAGGGACAATTCCTCATTTGCTACCTCAAACAGCTCCCTTGCGTGGCCTTTGGACTTTCTGATTTGCTCTTTAGGTCGTCCATAATTTCATCAACAAGCGAATTTAAATCCTGGCTCTTGCCCACACGGAAGCCTTGTATCCATTGGTCAAATTCCTGTCGACGGACTAGAATTTTTCCCCTTACTTTGTATGCTGGCAGTTCACCTCTTCGGATATGATCTCGAAGCGTTGACAGTCCCAAAGAACTGTATTCAGCTAGTCGAGGCAGGTCAAAGTAAGCGGGTTCTGTGTGGTTTGTGGTAGTCATTCCATTAGTCCGTGATTTCGTTCTGAAACTCTTCCTTGAAGTTAACCAAAACTTTATCTTGTGCCTTTGATGATGCCTTCAGCAAGTGGTAATGAAATTTGGGAATGAGACCCATTCTTCTCTTTGATGATCAAACAATCCATGTCACTCAACACCTTGGCATTCCGCTTGGTTTCTTTACTCGGGTCATCTAATAGTTATTAATAGAGTAACCGCTGAATTTTGTTTTTCGTGCAGTGTGCTGGCTGCGGTTTGTGCTTCGGATTATGGCTGTATTTCGCGAGGTTGTGTGGCGATGGATAAACTCATCACAGTATGGCAAGCAAACGTTCGGTCCTAAAATAATTGCAGTGAAGGTAAAGACCATTAGAGGACTTCCAGTTGTAAGACAGTCGAAAAGTGAGTAGCCTCAAGTTCCCTACCCTCTTGATCCTGATTTTTTGTTGTTTCCAGAAGCTTCAAGTTTCTTCTTGGTCGAATTATTTCCTTTCACCCGCTGCCACTCTGGCGGGACTATCTTCCGAAAGTTTGCTTGGTTTTTCTCTAACACTTCCCTTTTGGGTCCCGCTGGAGAAAGGCTTATGCTCTCAATTGCCCTTTTTGTACGGACTTGTAACAGAAAAGGCACCTAAGGCCCTCCTGTATGCCTCCTTATAGTGCCCTCCCATTTCTTCTCCTCCAAGATTTTTTCATAGATATACCTCGAATCAAATCAAAATGTTAACTGCTACCGCGCAGCATTGGCTGAATCAAAAAATGGGAAACTGTCTATAAATACATACAGAGAAGCAACAAATTGATCCCTGTGGGAGGGCTATTCAAGATCCTACATACAAAAATCGCTTGAGTTGGACTATCCGGGACCTTTGGCCCCGCCTTTATGCCCGATTTATGGCTTCGCCGCTGCGATTTTAGGAATACTTACAAGTGGCAAGGCCGGTTCTTCCTTGCCGGACCCAAAGGACAGGGTTTTGCTACTTCAATAAGCACCAACATAGGGTTCGTGCCGGATACCATTTTGGATGAATGGAACTCACAATATTCTGCTCCTGAGATTAAAGCCCAGCCCGTGCGGGAACTGTCCGAAGCATGGGGGGCGTGGGTTGCCTTCATGATGTGCCACAGAGTGCCAATACTCGGCTGGCGGCGCAGTGCACAAAAAAGAATATGTGCAAAAAAGACGACGAACAGTTCGATGGTGAAAATGAATATCTTTCCCAGCATTTTACCTCACACGGACTACTCGCCGTTGTTTTCGCCAACATATTGGGCGAGATCTACCATCCTCATTATTCTCAGGGCGTTTTCGGGTCTGGAGTCAATAGCCATGCGCTCTGAACAGGGAGTACATCGAATTCGAAAAATAGTCTGAAAAGGGTAACGTCATCATAAAGGTCGTCATGAGTACTACACAAAATCTCCTCATTAAAAAGATGACTTACGATCCTATTGTTCAACCTCGGGATGCCGACCCTGAACGCGTAAAAGAATTTATTCTATCGATGAAACATGATGAGCACATTCCACCAATCAAGGTTGGGATTCGCAATAATCGCTACGTTGTTATAGACGGCACACATCGTCTGGAAGCCGCAAAGAAGATGGGATTGGATAGTATACGGGCTGACATCATCAACGAGCGGGAAGAAGTATGGCCGGCGCTGGCTGTTTTTTACAACGACAAGGCATCAAAACCCTTAACGCCGGAGCAAAGGAAAAGAAAAATTATCGTGTGCTGGGATCGTGGCCTGAGCACAGACGATATTGCGAAGTATGTGGGTCGGAAGAAAACATACATTTACGAAGTATTACGCCCTGCCATGAAGCAAAAAAGGAAGGAGCGAGCAGAGAGGGATATGAGGATCCTCGAACTCTATGAGCAGGGCCTTACCCAACAGAAAATTGCAGAGAAGGTGGGAGTGAGCCGGGAGAGAGTAACGCAGATTATAAATAATGTAAACGTTTCCGCAAACGGAAAAACTAACAAAATTTGCAAGTTGAACAATTCAAAGAACTTAGGTCACGAACACAGCCATAAGAGAGAATCCCTCACCGAAAATCAGCACTCCCCTGAAGCCGGTCCGCTTCAGGTTGAGCCCAACCCTTCAACCAGCTCAATGAATACTGCGAACGCACTTCAAAACGAACAAGCCAAGCCTGAAGAGGAAGCATCTTCAGCCTTTTTGGAGAGAGCAGAAATCATTTCTTTCTCAGTTCAAGACAAAAGCCTTGTAGTTTTTCCTGGAGGTGGAGATTCGTCTCATAGCCAGCCAACCAAAAGCTCTCACCCCAACGACGGAAACCTAAAACAACTTCCGGATAATTCCACCGCCGGTGATATAAGGGATATATCCTCCTATCTCAACAGCTTAAACATTTACAAGAAATTGTCCCCAGAGAACAAAAAGGCAATCAGGGCCATGGAGCTTGTCAAGCTATACGGACAAGATGTCATCGA
>Ga0164318_10007044_pt1 | contig 10905 bp, 9 predicted proteins | sample GuaBasSedimGuay9_FD_113734 | JGI IMG/M metagenome (GOLD analysis project Ga0164318, IMG submission 113734) | Subseafloor sediment microbial communities from Guaymas Basin, Gulf of California, Mexico - Guay9, Core 4571-4, 0-3 cm | ecosystem: Environmental > Aquatic > Marine > Hydrothermal vents >...
AGTCGAGATGGTCGCCGGCCAGATTAGTGAAGCCGGCAGCTTTGAATTTGATGCCTGCAAGTCGATTCTGCGAAAGGGCGTGGCTGCTGGCCTCGATAACCATATATTTTGCACCGGCAGTAAGCATCTGCCGTTGTTTTTCGGCAATAGTTATACAGTCCGGTGTTGTCAAAGTTGCAGGGCAGCTTTCGGCGGCGGTATCATAAGTAATGGTGCTGATAAGGCCGCACTTTTCGCCGGCATTTTCAATCACCGAGCGAACCAGATATGCGACTGTGGTTTTGCCGTTTGTGCCGGTAACGGCCAGGTTGGTCAACTGCGAAGCTGGATTGCCATTGCCGGCCTGTGCTAAAATCGCCGCTGCTTTTGCCGAGTTCTCTACGACTATAATCTCGTATTGCGTATTGCGTATTGCGTATTGCGTGTATCGTTTTTGGCAGACGATATACTTGGCACCGTTGGCTACGGCTTGGTCGATAAAATCGCAGCCGTTATGGACCGTGCCTTTGACAGCTACAAAAATATCTCCGGCTTTGACGAGGCGAGAGTCGAGGCACAACCCCGGCGCATCTGGTGAAGAAACAAGCGCTAAAAGTTCATCGAAAGTCATATACCGGTTATTCAAATTGAACGTCGGTCAGGACGAATTCAACATTTGTAGAGCCGTTATAGGTGTTTAGCTGCGGCTGATATGCAACATTGAAGAACTCATTGTCGAGCAGTTTCTTCTCCAGTTTTCCCATACCAAAACCGATGCAGCGGACTGAAGCAGTGTTGTCTGTTATGGCCAGTTGCAGATGGCTGCCTTTCGTGCCGACTCTTTTGGGTGCAGAGAACAGACGAACACCTTTTGTCGCAAAAACCGGTCTTGGATTGCCCTGCCCAAACGGCTCAAGCATTTTCAGCTCACCGACCGTCTCCCGGCTAAATTTGCTCAATGGTACTTCTGCGTCTATGCAGATTTTGGCAACTACATCATCTTCGCCCAGGTTTTCTTTTGCGTAGGATTCAAAGTCGGCTGCAAATGACTCTATCTTATCAGCTTCAATAGTTATGCCGGCTGCCATTTTGTGTCCGCCGAAACTTGCTAAATGCCGTGAGCATGCGCTGATTGCGCCGAGAATGTCAAAGCCGGCTATTGAGCGGGCCGAGCCGGCAGCGATTGGCCCGGAGGCGTTAATCATAATGCTCGGACGATAGAACTTGTCCACTACTCTCGATGCGACAATACCTATGACGCCAGTGTGCCAGTTTTCGTCCGCAAGAACAACGCTCTTTTGGTCGGGATGATTCAGGCCTTTTTCGGTTATCATTTCACAGGCCTGCTTAAATATCTTCTGCTCATACTTCCGGCGTTGGTTGTTCTGCTCTTTCAGATATTCGGCTATTTGCATCGAGCGTATTTGACTGGTCGATGTCAGCAGTTCTACCGCCAGTCGTGCGTGTCCCATTCGCCCTGCGGCGTTTAGCATTGGCGCAAGCCGAAAGCCAATGTCGAAGCTGTCGAGTCCCTTTCCCGTGAGGTTGGCCGATTCAATCAGTGCCTGTACTCCGCAGAGTTCGCAATTAGGCAGGGCTTTGAGTCCGTAGCTTGTCAGCACCCTGTTTTCGCCTCGGATGTCCATAATATCAGCGACAGTTCCCATTGCCGCCAGGGAAGTTGCGTTGAGCATAAATTCCCGCAATCTCGGTTCCAGTTTTGCACCGGCGTTGAATTCATTGGCAATCGCCCAGGCCAGCTTGAAGGCAACCATCGAGCCGGATGAATCCTGGTTGGGATACGATTCGTCCATCGCCGGATGGACAATGGCAACGGCCCTAGGCAATTCGGGGCCGCTCTGATGATGGTCGGTTATTATTAAATCGAGTCCCAATTGGCCGGCGAGCTCGGCCGAGCTGACTGCGGTAACGCCGCAGTCAACGGTGATTAACAAACTGGTGCCGGAATCGGCTAACGTCCGCACTGCTTCGCCGTTGAGGCCATAGCCCTCGTCTATTCGATGCGGGATATAGTAATCCACGTCGCCGCCAAGCAGCGTTAGAATTTCCTCCAGAATTGCCACGCCTGTGATACCGTCCACGTCATAATCGCCATAGACGGTGATTTTTTCTTTGTTTTTTATTGCCTGTTTTATTCGCTTAACCGCCGTTTTTACTCCCGGCATAAGTTCCGGGCTGATAAGCTCTGTTAATTTCGGCCTGAGGAAAACACGCCCGGCATCAGGGCTGGTTATTCGGCGATTGATTAAAACCTGTGCTAAAAGAGGCGAGACCTTCAACGATTTGGCAAGCTGGTCAGCCTCGGGGTTCGGCGGTCGAATTACCCACTGTTTTTTTTGCGTCCCTGCGGTAAGCAGCATACAATTTTAACCTTTCCTCGCAACCGGTATTCAATAGTAAATAATAAATAGTCAATAGTCAATTGCTTATGTTCTCATATACAGTTCTAAATCCCCGGCAAAACCAAGGTAAGGGAAAGATGGGTGGTTTTATTGTCCTTCCTGTATCTGGTTTAATTGCAGGCCGAAGCGGTCTAATTTTCTGCCGGCCTCGTCATACTTGTTAGACGTATTGCGAATGTGGCTGCCAAGCGTGTCCCAGTTCGAAACAAATTCCGTAAAGTCAGCGTTCAGCTTTTTCAAATTCTGACGTATTTCAGCGGCCTGTTTTTCTATCTGCAAGCCGTGCAGTCCCATCACCACCGTCATCAAATACGCATACAGCAAATTCGGGCTTACCGGTATCACTTTTTTCTCTAACGAATACTGCAAAACATCCTTCGCATCGTCGGCGTACTTGACAATCGTTTCGTAATAGACATTCTCGGCAGGTATGTACATCAGGGCAAAATCCAGCGTTCCTTCGACGGGCCTGATATAACTTGAAGCGATTTTGTCGATATGAGCGATTACGTCTTTGTGAAACTGTTTGCGTAATCTGCTTCTTTCTTCATCGGTCTCGGCCTTTATTAACCTCTCGAAGCCCGGCAGCGGGAACTTTGCATCGATGGGTACCGAAAAATCGGCTAACCTGACAATGGCATCGACCATTTTGCCGTTTTTGAATGTGTATTGCAGTTCGTAGCTGTCTTTGGGCAAAATCAGGGACAAAAGATTTTCCAGCGACCACTCGCCCATCTGACCCCGTAGCTTCGGGCTGCTCAAAATATCCTGCAGGCGTCTTACCTCGGTGCCGACCTGAAGCATCTGTTTGTTTGTGCCTTGCAATTCGCCGATTTGGGTATTTAACCGGCCAAGCACCTTCTGGCTCGATTGTAAGTTTTCGTTAAGCGTGGTTTGGCCGAACTGCAAGGATTTTTGCATATTTTCCGACAGTTTATCCTGAGCGGCCTTTAGCGCTTCAAGTTGCTGCTGCAAAAGGTCAACGCCGGCCAGCTTGCTCTTATTGGAAAAACTGGTGTTGATGAGCCAGACCAGAAGGCCAATGACGGCCAGCATTAAAACCGCGACTACGACAATTAAAACCTGTTCCATATTTTCACCCTTAACAAACCGCTCCGATTATAGATTCTCCAACGGTGTTCGTCAAAGAAGTTGCTATCTATTGATAATGTTTTTATTATGCCGGTTATTATGATAAATCACCATTTGGTAATTCTTAAGAGACCCTATCTGGATGCGATTCTAAATGGTCGAAAAACCATCGAATCGCGTCTGACCAAAACTAAATGCAGTCCGTTCGGACGGGTTAAAGTCGGCGATAAACTGTTCCTGAAAGAAAGCGGCGGGCCGGTCTGTGCAACGGCAGTGGTCGCTGCGGTCAAATACTACGAAAATCTAACGCCCCCGAAAATAGTCGAAATAAAACAGCAATACAACCTCTTAATCGCCGGCTCCGAGGAATACTGGCAGAGCAAAGCAGATTGCCCGTTCGGCTTCCTGGCTTGGCTGACGGACGTGCAGCCGATTGAGCCGATGCGAATCTACAAAAAAGATTGGCGGGCGTGGGTGGTTCTGACTGAAAAACAGAACTTCGGGCTGCTGGGAAAGCCCTGAAAAGCTATTTCTCTACAAGTTTTTCCCAAAAGCTGCAATAAATCACACCTTAAATCCGTCTGTATATATGGAAAGTTAATTTGCAAAGTGAAAAGTAACCGTAATTTTGGAAAGGAGCTAAAAATGTTGAAGAAAATTATGCCTTACATCGTGGTGGTGGTTTTACTGGCAGTAGTTCAGGGCGTATTAGCTGAGGATTGGTATGATAATCCCCAGCCGAAGCTGCAATTTCGGCAATTTCAAAATCCCTGGCAGGGCCGTCGTGGTTTTCAAGGTGGGCAAAAGCAGCTTGGGCAGCGATTTGACAAATGGCTGGATGAGCTTACAAATGCCTACAAAAACAACGACAAAGAAAAAATGGGAGAGTTAATCGAAAAGATGCACCAGCGCAGGGAAACAATGCGGCAGCGCAGGGGCACCCGCAGCGAGTTTAGGCCGTGGCTTCGCCGCAGAGGTTACGGTCAGCGTGGCCGAGTCGGCCAGTTTCGAGGCGGACAATATGGATATGGTCGGGGTTTTCAAGGCAGAAATGTCGATGGCAGGGGCTGCTATGGTTTCCAGCGGAGACACACTTACGGCTGGGGCCAAAGTCGCCCGCATCGAAGAATGGGACGAGATGGCCGATATTATCAGTACCCTGATTTACAGAATCCGCAACAAGACAGTGGAGGTTTTAACTGGGACTGGTAACAAAGACAGAAATATAACGATGGAAAACTAAAGAAAAGGCCGTGCATCCGACAGGATGTGCGGCTTTGTTTTTTAGGTGATATTGTTTTACCGCCAATCGCCTGGGTAATAGATGAATTTTGACTGAATGTCAAACTCTCTGCACAGTCCCTCTACCAGCGATTCTGTTCTTTTTATCTGGAAGTCTGTCGGCCCTGTCCAATTGGCGCCGTCTGGGTCGGCTATAACGCAAATACGGATAGTCTGTCCGCTGCCGTACCATGTTCTACCCGGTATGGCCGACCATTGTCTTTGCCATTTTTCGGTTGATTGTATCTGGCCGTCGTCTCCGCCGAGGCCGTTGCAGACAACGAAGTGGCAGTTGATATCCTCTGGCCCGGCCAATCCGCTCATCGAGGCCAACTGGTCGATGTTTCCGGCCTTTGTTCCGCTATAGTAGATTTCAATGCACCTCCAGCGGTCAGGGGAATAAGCAGAGCGACAATGGAGCGCCTTTTCAACAGGGTCAAGGCGATAATAGCTTGACAGGCAAAATGGGCCGGCTGAAGGAGGATTGCCACTGAGAGCCATTAAGACCACTGCACAGGCCGTCATTGAGACCAGCAGTGCTGCTAATACTTTTGCTACCCGTGGCTGATTTGACATAGTTTCGTCCCTGAAAACAACCTAAAGGACCTGCAGATTATTACCTTTAGAGGGTATGATACTCTTATATATTAAACATCGTCCTGTGCCAACGGATTACTCCAGATTTTGGTAAAAATTTTGTGATTTATCTTTGCAGCACTTGCCCGAACGGCACATCGGATTCATAATGCCAAAAAAAAGCTTGACTAAACGCAGATTTTCCACTAAACAACGGACTGGCGAATTTTCAAGGAATGGAAATTTATGTCTGAATTAGATATCGTAAAGGACCTTGCCAGGCAAACCCTGATAGTACCATCCACAACGAGCGAACCGGATAGTTCTCTTTGGTACCGTGGCCTGCGATTAGTCCGTAATGTCGAGCACATTTGCGGATTGCCGGAGCTGCTAATGGCTGGCCTGCAAATAGACCGGTTCTGCCTGATATCGGCGACATATTTCAGTGATGCAGGATTGGCTCGCTATCTTGAGGAAAACAATAGAAGCGTTGACTCGGCGTTTTCCAATGGTAATGGCAATGGTCTTCTGGAAGTTTCCGCCGAGCTTGCCACTAAAAAACTTGCCGGTGTTATCGAAAAATCAAAAATTGAGAAGATAAGCAGCATTATCACCGAAAGCGGTAGTCATCTGACGCAGAGAACCGAGGCGATGATACTTTCTGACGCCAGAAACCTGGACGATATAGGAGCAATTGGGATTCTTAATGAGTATCGGCGGTTCGTTATCGGCGGCAAAGGCGTTGGCGGAGTTCTGCAAAACTGGAAGAAGAAAATAGACTACGGATACTGGCAGATGCGGTTAAAAGAAGGTTTCAGGTTTGAACAGGTACGCAAACTTGCCGAACACAGACTCGCCGCCGCTGAGTACATCATAAACCAACTCAGGGTCGAGACAAAAGCCCTTGATGTGGAAGAATTGTCGGCCGATTCAGTGCTTGTCTGAATACAAGGGCGTGCCTGATAGATATTATAACGGAGGAAAGGGTGTTCCGCTACAAGATGCGAATCAAATATGAGAAAAAGTTGTTGTTGATGCGCCTGTCGCTCGCTTTTTTAGTAAGCGTAATTTTATTTTCAGGGCTGAGCCGAGCCGCGACGGTTATGCCAACCGCTCCGGCAAAGGTAACGGCTCGGTGTGGCAGAGGCGCATTGCTGGATATATCCGGCCAGCGAGTATTGTTGGTAGCCGGCAGCCCTTACGAAATGGGATATCAGCAGGGTAAATTGTTAAAGCCGCAGGTTCAGGCAGTGGTAAAACTGGTTCTGGTTGTTGCGAAAACCGCTGAGGCGAGACAATCAAAAGATTATCTGTTTCCAGGCGGTCTGGAAAACGCCTTTGAACGAACGCGAAAATTCATCAACAAACGATACTTCGATGAAATGCGTGGTTTAGCTGACGGAGCTGATATTCCGCTGAAAGATGTGCAGTTGGCTAACGTGTTTCCGGAATTATTTCATTGCAGCGGCTTTGCGCTGTTTGGTAAAGCGACTGTTGGCGGCAAATTGCTACATGGACGAATTCTTGATTATATGACCTGTGTAGGATTGCAGAAGTTTGCGGTAGTTACGGTGGCAAAGCCGAACGGATATAATTCATTCGTTACCGCAGGATACGCCGGCTTTTTGGGCTCGGTAACCGGAATGAACGACAAGCAAATTGCAATCGGCGAAATGGGCGGCAGCTGCCAAGGCCACTGGGATGGTATGCCGATGTCGTTTCTGATACGCAAAGTGCTGGAAGAAGCCGAGACGCTCGATGAAGCAGTAAATATATTCAGACAAGCAAAACGTACCTGTGAATACTACTATGTTATTTCGGACGGCAAAATTCCAGACGGAGTTGGGTTGGCCTGTACTGGTGAAAAATTCGAGGTTATAAAATCAAGCGATGTACATCCACAGCTTCCTTATGCTATTGATGATGCAGTGCTGATGAGCGAAGGCAAAAGGTACGAACATCTGGCGGCTCTGGTAAAGAAGCGGTATGGTAAAATTGATGTTCCTGTGGCTCTTGAGCTTATGAACCGTCCGGTGGCGATGAAGCATTGCCTTCATCGCGTTCTTTTTGCGCCGATGGAGCTGAAACTATGGGTTGCTAACGCTGCGGACATAGGCGAAGAAAATTATGCCGCCTGTTATCAGCCATATTACTCTTACAATTTTAAGCAATTACTATCGCTGATACCAGATGCTGCTCCGGATTCAGCCGAGATAATTGCAAATAAAGCCCTACAATAACGGGAAGCAAGAAAATGGCGTCAAAGTTCCGTTCATTATCCGCCGAGGAAATCGCCCTGTTGGCCGGCCAGGGCTGTAGCTGCGACGACTGGTCGGATGTTCAGGTCGCTGATGGCTTCGACGCAGCCAAAGTAAAATCCTCACACTTCTCCGGCAAAATAAAATTAGGCGTTTTTGAAAAGCGGGTGTCTTTTTTCGGCGGCGTTACCAAACCGTCCGGAATCAGCAACGCAACAATTCATAACTGCACCATCGGCAATAACGTATATATAAACCACATCAGGAACTACGTCGCCAACTACACAATCGAAGATGACGTGGTCATCGATAACGTTGATTTGCTTGCGGTTGAAGGGCAAAGTTCGTTCGGCAATGGAACGGAGGTGGCTGTTGTCAATGAAGCCGGCGGCAGAGAGATACCAATTTACGACCGCCTATCCGCTCATACGGCCTATGTAATTGCCTTTTACAGACATCGGCCAAAAGTAGTTGAAAACATCCGAAAGATGATAACCGACTACACCAAATCCGTTACTTCGTCTATTGGTCTGCTGGCAACGGGTACAAGAATTATAAACTGTCGCATTATCAAGAACGTCAAAATAGGCCGGTCAGCCGTTTTAGAGGGAGTGAACCGGCTGGAGAATGGCTCAATCAACAGTTCCGCCGATGACCCTGTCTATATTGGGCCAGGGGTTTTTGCAGAGGATTTCATTGCCTGTTCCGGCTCTAAAATCACCGACGGTACAATCATAAGCAAATGCTTTGTAGGCCAAGGCACTATATTAGCCAAGCAGTATTCTGCGGAAAACTCGGTGTTCTTTGCCAACTGCGGCGGCTTCCACGGAGAGGCCTGTGCGGTATTCGCAGGGCCTTACACTGTAACGCATCATAAATCTACGCTGCTGATTGCCGGATTGTTCAGTTTTCTCAACGCCGGCAGCGGAACTAACCAAAGCAACCATATGTACAAACTCGGCCCTGTCCATCAGGGTATAGTCGAGCGCGGCTCCAAGACCGCCAGTGATTCATATATGCTCTGGCCGGCAAAGGTCGGGGCATTCAGCGTTGTAATGGGCAGGCACTACAGAAATTCAGACACTTCGGATTTACCATTTTCATATCTGATTGAGCACGAAGACGAAAGCGTTCTTGTCCCCGGTGTTAATCTGCGCAGCGTTGGCACCATTCGAGACGCCCGAAAATGGCCAAACCGCGACAGACGCAAAGACCCTGTTCAATTGGACTATATCAATTTCAATCTTTTAAGTCCTTATACTATTCAGAAAATGCTTAATGGCACCGAATTGCTCAAAAACATCAGAGCAACATCCGGCGAAACAAGTGATTATTTCACATATCACAGCGTCAAAATAAAAAATTCATCGCTGGACAAAGGAATAATGCTTTACCGGATGGGTATCGATAAATTTCTTGGTAATTCTCTGATTAAACGGCTGGAGAAAAAAGAATTTAAGAACGACAGGGAAATCCAAGAAGCTCTTCAGCCGGATACCGACATCGGAGTCGGCAAATGGATAGACCTGGCTGGGCTGTTCGCTCCGGAGCAAATCGTGGAAGGGCTGCTCGGAGACATCGAAAGCGGCAAAGTAGATACGCTGGAACAGATGGATGATACCTTCCGCTCGATGCACGAGAACTACTATACCTACGAATGGACGTGGGCGGTGAATATCCTGCAACAGAAGCTCGGCAAAACAATCGAACAAGTAACCGCAAAGGATGTTATTGATTTGACAAACGAATGGAAAACGAACGTCGTAAAACTTGACCGTATGCTTTATGCGGACGCCAAAAAGGAATTTGCCGCCACCGCTCAAATCGGATATGGTCTCGATGACAGTGAGAATGCAAAACACAGCGACTTTGAAGCGGTGCGTGGAACGTTCGAAAAAAACAGTTTTGTCTCTGAAATCGAAAAACACATAACCGAGAAAACAGGGCTCGGCGATGAATTAATTAACCGAATGAAAAAATTAAGGAGCAGTTTATGAGAGTAATTATTGAACCAAATTATGAAGTAGTATCCGAATGGGCAGCCAACTATGTTGCCAAAAAAATCAACGAATTCGGCCCGAGCGAAGCCAAACCTTTTGTTCTTGGGCTTCCTACCGGCTCTTCACCGATGGGAATGTACAAAGAACTGATAAAACTTAATAAGGCGGGCAAGGTCTCGTTCAAAAATGTTGTTACTTTCAATATGGACGAATATGTGAATCTGCCCAAGGACCATCCCGAAAGCTACTATTCGTTTATGTGGAACAACTTTTTCAGCCACATAGATATTCAAAAAGAAAATGTCAATATCCTTGACGGCAATGCGCCGGACCTTGAAGCTGAATGTGCCGGCTATGAGGAAAAGATAAAAAAACTCGGCGGCATTAACCTTTTTGTCGGCGGAATAGGCCCGGACGGCCATATCGCCTTTAATGAGCCGGGCTCGTCCCTGTCGTCGCTGACACGTGTTAAAACGCTGACCTACGACACTATCATCGCCAATTCGAGGTTCTTTGATAACGATGTTAACAAGGTGCCGAAAACCGCTTTGACAGTGGGAGTAAAGACGGTTCTGGACGCTGAGGAAGTTCTGATTATCGTCAACGGCCACAATAAAGCCCGCGCCCTGCAGCATGCTATCGAAGAGGGCGTAAATCATATGTGGACAATTAGCGCACTGCAGATGCACCCGAAAGGAATTATCATCTGTGATGAGGAAGCTACGATTGAGCTAAAGGTCGGCACAGCAAAGTATTTCAAAGATATAGAGTCGGCCAACCTTGCCCCGGAAACACTGCTATAAATGGTTATTGTCTGTGATACAAAAGCACAAAGAAATTAAAAGTGAACTAAAGTTAAAAAAATAGTCCACAATTTTAGGCACTTGACATTTGACATTTATAGATAGGCGATATTTGCCTTTGCCTTTAGCGAGTCGATATACTCTTTAACAAGCTCGCCTTGTTTCTTCTGCGCCAGCATCTTTATTATATCATCTTTGGCCTGCTCGAATGTCTTAACAACGGCGTCTTTGCGGTCCGTAAGCTTTATTATGTGGTATCCGAATTGCGTTTCCACAATGTCGCTGACCTGTCCGACTTTCAATTCAAAGGCGGCCTTTTCAAAAGCCGGCACCATTCTGCCTCTGCTAAAGAAACCCAAATCACCGCCTTTCTGCGCTGACGGACAACTCGAATTGGCCTTGGCCAAGGTCGCAAAGTCGGCACCGTCTTTTATCTGTTTAAGCAGTTCCCGTGTTTTTGCCATAGCCGCCGATTTGGCCTGGTTCGGGTCGG
>Ga0164318_10007045_pt1 | contig 10905 bp, 13 predicted proteins | sample GuaBasSedimGuay9_FD_113734 | JGI IMG/M metagenome (GOLD analysis project Ga0164318, IMG submission 113734) | Subseafloor sediment microbial communities from Guaymas Basin, Gulf of California, Mexico - Guay9, Core 4571-4, 0-3 cm | ecosystem: Environmental > Aquatic > Marine > Hydrothermal vents...
CCAATTTCGGTCCGCCGGAGTCCGGACCGGTCTTGGTGGAGGGTATGACCTTGGCTATTGAGCCGATGTTCAATCTTGGTACCGACGCAGTTGCGGTCAGGGAGGATGGGTGGACCGCAGTTACTGCCGATGGTTTACCTTCGGCACACTTCGAGCACACGGTGGCCGTGTTGAACGGAGGGGCCGAGATCTTGACATGCGCGGGAAAGAGGTAATTGTACTGGACGCAGAGCTGATAAGTGTGATAAGTGAAGCAGCTTTTGAGGCCCGGCTGGCGAATGGGCACCGGTTTACGGCGTACATTCCGTCGTCGCAGGGAAGAGGCGGGGCTCTGAAGCTGCGGCCGGGATCGAAGGTGAAGGTGAGGTTTTCACCCTATTCTATGGCTCAAGCGGAGATAGTGCTTGACAGAAAAGGTGATGTGCAGGGATGAAAGTCCGCAGTTCGGTCAGAAGAATATGTGAGAGGTGTCGGATTGTCCGGCGGAAGGGCGTGGTGCGGGTAATATGCAGCAACCCGCGCCATAAGCAACGGCAGGGCTGATTTTCGGAGGTGAGTAATGCCGCGCGTAATGGGAATTGACATTCCGGGCAATAAGCGGATAGAGTTCGCGCTTCGCTACATTTACGGTGTGGGGCCTACATTGGCGCGCAAGATCGTGGCAGAGGCAGAAGTAGATCCGTCTAAGAAGGCGGACGAGCTTACAGACGAAGAGATAACCAGGATTAGTCGGGTACTGCAGAGTGGATACCGGATAGAGGGAGATCTGCGACGCGAGGTAACGCAGAATATTCGCCGGCTGATCTCGATTGGTTGTTATCGGGGACTCCGGCACCGACGCGGGTTGCCGGTACACGGCCAGCGTACCCGGACCAACGCTCGAACGCGGAAGGGACCGCGGCGGACGGTGGGTGCGGTGAGGGATCGGGCGGCTCGTGCCGCATTGAAGGCTGAATTGGGTAAGAAGAAGTAGAGTTTCGCAGGATCATGACGACGGCAGAGGGAAAACCGGTTTCAAGCGGAACCCCGGCAAGTGAGCAGGCGGATTCCGAGCGGCAGGAGAAGCGTGCCCATACGAGCCGGGATCGAGCTACGCGGCCGGTAATGTGGGGAGTGGCTCACATTAAGGCGACTTTCAACAATACGATAGTTTCGATCACCGACCCGAGTGGAAACGTGCTGGCGTGGAGCTCAGCCGGAAGGTGCGGCTTCAAGGGCTCGCGGAAAAGCACGGCGTATGCGGCTAACTTAGTGGCGCAGGATGCGGCTCGCCAGGCCTCGAGCAAGGGCATCCGGGAGGTCGAGGTGCGGGTGCAGGGGCCCGGAGCTGGACGGGAGTCGGCTATCAGGGCGCTGCAGACTGCAGGATTGACCATTCGGGCTATCAAGGACGTAACTCCGATTCCACATGATGGTTGTCGTCCGCCGAAAAGGCGGCGGGTATAACTGCGGCGGTGAGGTACACTATGGGCCGATATACTGGACCAGTTTGTAAGTTGTGCCGAAGGGAAGGAATGAAGCTCTTTCTCAAGGGAGCCCGGTGTCAGATGGCCAAGTGCCCGATAGACACCGGCCGCCCTCCCCCCGGAATGCACGGCGCGCGTCGGGGGAAGCTGAGTGATTATGCGCTCCAGCTGCGCGAGAAACAGCGGATTCGGCGTACGTACGGTCTTCAGGAAGGACAATTCCGTCTGTTTTTCCGCCGGGCACTGAGGAAGAAGGGCGTTACTTCGGAAAATCTCTTGCGCTTGCTCGAACTACGGCTGGACAACACGGTTTACCGCCTCGGATTCGCTCCTTCGCGCAGGGCGGCACGCCAGTTTGTGCGCCATGGGCACGTGTTGGTTAATGGGAAAAAAGCGGACATCCCTTCGATGGTGTTGAAACCGGGTGACGTGGTTGAGGTCAGACAGCGGCCCAGCAGCCGCAAGTATGCTGAACAGTTTGTGGAATTGGCGGAGTCCCGCGGTGTTGTCCCCTGGCTAGCGGTGGACCGCAAGGCTTTCAGGGGTGAGGTGCTATATGAGCCGAAGAGGGAGGAGATACCGGTTACGTTCAACGAACAGCTTGTTGTTGAACTGTACTCCAAGTAATGGGGCAAGACTGCCGCTCTGAGAGGGCTGCGGCAAGGAGGTGTGGAGATGGCGAAGAGACTGGCGAGATTTGAAATGCCCAAGCGAGTGGTGAGGGAAGAGAGCACGGCGACGGAAACCTATGCGAAATTCGTGGCCGAGCCGTTTGAGGCGGGTTATGGCCGCACAATCGGCAATTCTCTGCGGCGCGTGCTCCTGTCTTCGATCGAAGGCGCAGCCATTTCGAGTGTGCGGATTGAGGGGGCTATGCACGAGTTCTGCTGCATACCGGGAGTGGTTGAGGACGTAACGGACATAATCCTCAACCTGAAAAAGGTCCTTCTGAAGATGTATACACGGGAGCCCCGCAGAATCCGTCTTTCGGCAAAAGGACCCGGCGAGGTCACCGCGGGTGATATTGAGGCCGATCATTTGGTCGAGATTCTGAACCCGGACCAGCATATTGCGACCTTGGCCGACGACGGGAAGCTGGAAATGGAAATGGAAGTCCGTATCGGCCGTGGCTACTGTCCTGCGGAGCGGAACAAGAAACCCGATCAGGAAATCGGTGTGATTCCTATTGACAGCCTGTTTTCCCCTGTCCGGAGGGTCAACTATCTGGTTGAGAATACGCGGGTTGGACAGCGTACCGATTATGATCGTCTTATCCTCGAGATCTGGACTGACGGACGTGTGACACCGGATGATGCTCTCGTGATGGCGGCCGCGATTCTCCGCCACCATTTGGATGTATTCGTGAGCTATGATAAGGATCTGGTGGAGTTCGAGGAGATCGAGAAGCACTATGACGCCGAGCGTGAAGAGCTTCGCAAGAAGCTGAATATGAGCGTTAACGAGATCGAACTCAGCGTGCGGGCGGCCAATTGCCTCAACAACGCCAACATTACGACAGTGGGCCAGTTGGCCCAGAAGACGGAAGCCGAAATGCTGAAGTACCGGAACTTCGGCAAAAAGTCACTGAATGAGATCAAGCAGAAACTTGCGGAGCTGGGACTGTCCCTGGGTATGAAATTTGATCCGGACCTGCTGGAACCAGCCCCCGGCGGGGCGAAGGCCGATCGCGAGTAGGCTGATGAGACATCGCAAGAGAACAGTGAAACTGGGACGTACGTCGGCACACCGGGAGGCCATGCTGGCCAATCTGGTCTGCAGCCTGATAGAACACCGGCGGGTTACAACAACATTGGCCAAGGCCAAGGCCGCCAGACCGCTTGCCGAGGAGGTAGTGACCCTTGGCAAGGAAGGATCCCTGGCGGCGAGAAGACGGGCTGTGTCGTTGCTGCGACAGCGCGAGAGGGTGCGCACGCTGTTCGAGAACATCGCTCCGGCGATGCAGAACCGTTCCGGCGGGTATACCCGAATTATTCGTCTTGGGAAGCGGCGGGGAGACAATGCCGAACTGGCGATCCTTGAGTGGGTAGATTATCAGCTTCCCGTGGAGGGTAAGAATAAGAGAAAGAAGCAACGGACGCAGTCCGCTGCCGGGGCGGCGGAATCTGTCAAGGGCCCGTCGGGTGAAGGAGAGCCTGGGGTACCAGGCGGGGAGAACGAGGCCGGGACGGCAGCCACCGAACAGAAAAAGACTCCCTTCTGGCGGCGCTTCCGCAAGAAGCCGGTGGACTGAGGTGGGGGGCGCGGGGGAGGAGAGCCCCTATTTGCGGTCAAGATGCCACTGCAACAGCGGCAGGTAGTTTGAGCTGCTGTTGCGCAGCATGAACTCGACGAGATCCTCCGGCGAATACAATCTTGGACGCCGGTTCTCCCAGGAAAAGATGGTGCAACGGCTTCTCCATCCGTTGGGGTGTACAATGAAGACGGCTGGTGTCTTGTGTACGCGGAATCGTCGCGCCAGTTCCTCGTTCTGGGGGTTACCGGGTAGATCTATCCGCACCTTGATGTACTCCCGGAGGATCCGCCTTACGGTCAGAGTTTTCAGGCCTCTTTTCTCGTACCAGGCACAGAGCCCTTTCTCGTTGGGAGTATTGGGACGCGCAAAGTAGACAAATATGTCTGCACCACAATTCTTCTGGATACCTAGGGCCTTCTGGTATCCGGCTGCTCCATGAAACCACTTCCGGGGAGGGTTCAGACCGGTCTTGGGAGGCGGCTTCCCGTAGGACGAGCAGAACGATACTACCAGGAAGCAGAGTCCCAGTGCTGACGATCGAAAAAACACGTGGCTATCATAATGCTATGCCGCGTGTTAGTAAAGTATCCGGATGAGCAGGAGGCTAATCGGAAGGGTAACCGTGTGAAGATTTGCACCGACGTAGCTTACAGTGAAGACAGAGCTGCCGCGGGAGTGGTGGGCTTTCGGGATTGGGGAGATTCAGACCCGGCTTTTACTGCCACCGTGATCTGTGACACGGTGCAGCCCTATATTCCAGGAAAATTCTACCTGCGTGAATTGCCGTGTCTTCTGGCGGCGATACGCAGATTGAGGGGCATAGATCTGGAGGTGATTCTGATAGACGGCTACGTATGGCTGGCACCCGGTCAACGTTGGGGATTGGGAGCTTACCTGCACGAGGCAGTCGGTGGGATTGCTGTCGTCGGGGTTGCCAAGAGCAGGTTTCGAGGTGCTGAACAGGAGGCCCGGGCAGTGTTCCGGGGCCGGAGTCGGCGGCCGCTGTATGTGACGGCAGTAGGACTGGACGTCGATTTTGCGGCGGCTATGGTCGAGCGCATGGCCGGAGCGGGGAGAATTCCGGCGCTGGTCCGCCGGGCAGATCGCCTTGCACGTAGGGGGATTATTGGCGGCAACTAAATCACTTGACGGAATAGCAGCTGGTGTCGCAAAGTTACAGCGATTTCCCGGCTGGGAGCGGCGGGAGCCGAGTTTCTGTTTTCCGCAAACGGATGGCAGAAGAGGAAATCTGCAAGCCGGCCCGGGGAAGCGGAGGGCGGCAGCAGGAGAGAGGGCGAAATGTTCGACTACTTGATGGGACTGTTCTCGAATGATATCGGGATTGATCTGGGTACAGCGAACACGCTGGTGTATGTGAGGGACCGTGGAATAGTCCTTCGGGAGCCCTCGGTGGTCGCGATCCAGTCAGGTACCAACCGCGTACTCGCTGTGGGTGATGAAGCGAAGCGTATGCTTGGAAGGACTCCCAGCAGCATCGTTGCTGTACGGCCTTTGAAAGGAGGAGTGATTGCAGATTTTGAGATTACTGAGGCAATGCTCAGGTACTTTATTCGGAAAGTGCATAACCGGCGTAAGATGGTTCGGCCGCGCGTCATAGTTGCAGTACCCAGTGGTATTACGGAGGTCGAAAAAAGGGCGGTGAAGGATTCGGCCCTGCGTGCGGGGGCGAGGGAGGTCTATCTGATTGAGGAACCCATGGCTGCCGCTATTGGGGTTAACCTGCCAGTCCAGGAACCGGCGGGCAATATGATAGTTGATATCGGCGGCGGTACCACCGAGGTAGCCCTGATTTCGCTGGCGGGGATAGTTATCAGCCGGAGCGTGCGTGTGGGAGGGGATGAGATGGACGAGGCTTTGGCCCAATATCTTAAACGGGTGTACAACTTGATGATCGGAGAAAGGACGGCGGAAGAGATCAAGATATCCATCGGGTCGGCCTACCCGATGGAGCAGGAGATGAGCATTGAGGTCAAGGGAAGAGATCTGGTTACGGGACTTCCCAAGACGCTGACAATAACTTCGGAGGAGGTCCGTGAGGCACTGCAGGAGCCGGTTTCCACCATTGTGGAGGCGATCCGGATTACCTTGGAACGCTGCCCTCCGGAATTGGCGGCGGACCTGGTAGATCGCGGCATGGTGCTGGCCGGCGGCGGGGCACTTTTGCGAGGAATCGACAAGCTGATCGCCGAGAACACCGGGTTGCCGGTGCATATTGCCGACGATCCGCTCAGCGCGGTCGCCGAAGGTACCGGTGTGGTCCTCCACGAGCTGAACTTCCTCCGTAAGATTGCAAGCTCAGAGCGCTGAGCCGCGAGAATCGTTGGCGCTGTGAGCTTCCGCACGTTCTGTCTCCGGCCTTGGCAGTAAGGGAACGCTCTTGCCGACGGTGGCGGGATGCGCAGGTGGACACCCAGATATCTGGTATTGGCGTTGGTGGCAATAATTCTTCTGGCTCTTCCCGAACGGCTGGCGGTAGTGCTGAAGAGACCAGTGAGAGAAGTACTCTATCCGGTGCAATCCGGAACTACGCGGATATTCCACCGTCTTCGGGAGACGGTGGCTATGGTCCGTGGAATTGGTGGACTGGCAGCGCGGAACCGTAAGTTGCAGTCGGAGGTAGCCTGGTTACGGCTGAGGCTGCGCCAGCTTGAGCGACTGGAAACGGAGAACCGTAAGCTCCGGGAAATGCTGCGGTTCACGGCAAGGACCGGCTACGATCTGATTCCTGCAGAGGTGATCGGCCGGGAGGCGAGCGGGTGGTGGAGCACTGTGCGTATCGGGGCAGGCTCCGAAAAGGGGATTCAGCGCGGTGCCGCGGTTGTTACGGTTGATGGCTTAGTCGGGAAGGTTGTTGAAGTCTCTGCACATACGGCCGACGTGTTACTTCTTAGTGACCCGTCCGCATATATTCCGGCAGTGGTACCGAAGTGTGAGGCTTACGGCATTGTCAAGGGGACAGGGCTGCCACCTGAGATGGGACCCACGTGTGAGATGGAATTTGTGCACCGCGAAGCGAGGATCGCAACCGGTGACGAGATAATTACTTCGGGCTTAGGCGGCGTCTTGCCTCGTGGGCTGCTTATCGGCTACGCGGAACAGGTTACGGAAGCCGAAGGAGGGCTCTATCAGCGCGTGGCGGTGACACCCGCGGCGAACCTGGATGCGTTAACTTATGTTTTGGTAGTGGAACGGGTTTCTGGCGGAGGGAGCTCCGGTGGGCAATGAAATTATTGTTTTCGGGCCGCTGTTGTTGCTGTGTGCGGCAGCGGAGGGAATCGGAGGTGTGCGGTTGCTGGGGGGATGGATCTCACCTCCCTTCCTTCTGTCGCTGGCAGCATACTGTGCGCTGACAAGGCGCACCTGGATCGTGGCAGTGGAAATCGCGCTGACGGGGATTGTACAGGATAGTCTTTCCTTTACGCCCCTGGGATTCTCGGTAGCGATGTTCGGTCTAATGGGGGCGGTTCTTGAACGTACCAGGGGGCTTCTCTATGCGGATCACTTGATTACACAAGTCGCGTTGGGCGGCGTCCTCGGGGCAGTTTTCGGGTGCAGCGGGGCATTGGCCTACATTGCGCGAGGTGCGATGCCGTCTTTTTCGGCGGCGATTCGGGTAATCATCGGTATGTTCATCGCGGCGGCCGTGACGACGCCGGTGACATTTTGGATCGGAGCCCATCTGGATCGGATGGTAGGCAGTCATGCCGGAGCACGTTGAGAGAGTGAGGCGGAGATCCGCATCCATCGGGTTCCGCATACGGGTGGTTTGGATGGGTATGATCGTGGCCTTTTTTTTCCTGGGGACCGTGCTGTGGCGTATGCAGGTGGCCAGCGGTGAGCACTATCGCCAGCGACTCATGCGGCAGAGTACGCGGAGGGTACGCCTACCGGCACGACGGGGAAGGATTTTCGACTGTAGAGGCGCCATATTGGCGGATAACCGCCCGAGTTATTGTATCGCGATACACTTTGAGGAGTTACGCCAGCGCGGGCCGTGGTCCCGTACTGTTGAGTATGTAGACAGTCTGCTGGACCGGCTGGCGGACATGCTGGGCCTGCCACGCAGGATCTCGCGGGAGGACATACGCATGCATATCCGACGCCGCCTGCCGCTGCCGCTGATTGCGTGGCGGGATCTTGACGATGTGGCTCTGGCTCGCTGGGCGGAACTGGCGAGCAACATCCCCGGCGTGGAGCTCTATGTTGACTCCGTCCGATGCTATCCCTTCGGGCCGCTGTTCTGCCATGTGGTAGGCTACGTAGGAAGGGCAGCCGTAACGCCGTCCGGCAGGGATTTCGACTATTACCTGCCGGAGTACGAGGGCCGGCGGGGAGTCGAGAAGACCTATGATTCTTTACTTCGAGGCAAAGCTGGCGGGAAAGTGGTGCTGGTGGATGCTTCGGGATTCCGCTATCGGGATCTGGTCTCCAGGCCGGCGAAAGACGGTGCGGACTTATGGCTGACGTTGGACGTACGGATTCAGCAGGCCGCCTTTGATGCACTGGGAGACAGGGCTGGCGCGGTGGTAGTTCTAGGCCCGCAGGACGGACGGATCCTGGCGCTGGTCAGTTCACCCGGATTTGATCCGAACATGTTTGTCCCCGCGATTTCGCCTGCTGACTGGAATGCGTTGCTTGAGGACTCGCGCAGGCCTTTGCTGAACCGTGCCATTGCCGGCGCTTACGTTCCCGGGAGCACTATCAAACCGCTCGTAGCAATGGCGGCGCTTTCAACTGGCGCGGCCGGCCGTGATACAGAGTTCACATGCCCCGGCTATCTGGACCTGGGAGGACGCCGCTTCCATTGCTGGTACCGGAAAGGGCATGGGCGGCTCAACATGGTAGCGGCCCTGCGGTACTCATGTAATGTGTATTTCTACAGGCTTGCGCTTCGGTGCGGGCCCGAGCCTATCTGGCGTCTGGCGAGAGAAGTGGGACTGGGACGCCGGACCGGTGTTGATTTAGATTATGAACTGTCGGGATTGGTGCCGGACCGCGAATGGCATCGCCGGCACTTCGGGCGCGGCTGGTCCGACGGCGATACGTGCAACCTAGCCATTGGGCAAGGGGCTATCGTTGTTACTCCGTTGCAGATGGCTGTGGTTGCGGCAGCCTTTGCTAACGGGGGCCGGATGGTTCGGCCGCATGTGGCCGACCGGATAATACGGAACGGGGTTTCGAAATTCTTGGGCCGCGGCCCGGAGACCGCTGATTTGGGCTGGCGGCCGCAGGATGTGGAGGTGGTACTGGAGGGCATGGCTGAGGTCGTCGGAGCACGGGATGGCACCGGGCGCCGGGCGGCTCTGCCGGGATATCGGATTGCCGGCAAGACGGGTACCGCCCAATACGGCCCGGAGGACGACCGGAAGAAATACTGCTGGATGATCGCATTTGCGCCGCTGGAAAAGCCACGGTACGCAATCTCGGTCGTACTCGACGAGGGACAGAGCGGTGGTCAGGACGCTGCACCAATTGTCAGAGAGGTCCTTAAGAGGTGCTTTGAAGCGGAGGCATGCGAATGACGCCACTACCTTCGGCGACAGGATGGAATCGGCTCCGCCGTTTCGATTGGATGATGATGGTGGCAGCCACAGCGCTGATGGGGGTTGGGATCTGCTTCATATACAGCGCATCCTTTCATGGAGATCCCTTGCGCGTCGCTCCGTACTACCGGAAGCAACTGATATGGGATGGACTGGGACTGCTGGTATGCATCCTGATGGGAATGACGGATTACCGCCGAATCCTAAGGGGTGCCTGGGTCTGGTACGGTTTAGCTGTCGGGCTTCTTCTGCTGGCAATCGTGGTGGGCGTTTCGATTCGCGGCGCACAGCGCTGGCTATGCATTCTGGGAGTATACGTCCAGCCTGCGGAACTGGCCAAGATTGTATTGGTCGCGGTTCTTGCAAGATATCTGGGATCCAGCGTGCGGAGAGTCGGCAGCTGGCGGATTGTGCTTACTGCCACTTTGACTACCGGTATCCCGTTTGTGTTGATTTTCCGGCAGCCGGACCTTGGAACCGCTGCCGCGTTGATTCCGGTGTTGCTGATCATGCTGTATGTTGCTGGCGTCCCCGCACGGATACTCGTGTTCCTGTGCATTCTGGGTCTCTTGTTTGCTCCGTTGGGATGGCTGGTGCTGGACGAATATCAGACGAACCGTATTCTCTTTTTTCTGGACCCTGGCAAGGATCCCTTGGGAGCCGGATGGAACAAGATCCAGTCGGAAATTGCGGTTGGGTCGGGTGGTCTTTGGGGAAAGGGTTTTCTCAAGGGAACCCAGAATATCCTTGGCTTTCTTCCGCGGAGCGTTGCTCCGACAGATTTTATTTTCTCGGTCATTGCAGAGGAGGCTGGCTTTATTGGAGCGGCCGTGATACTGGTACTCTACTCAGTGATACTGAGCGCCTGCTTGCGGACGGCCTTGTCTGCCCGCGACGTCGCCGGAAAATTGTTGTGCGTGGGCGTGGCGGTGCTGCTGTTTTTTCACGTCTTTGTGAATATAGGTATGACGGTGGGGTTGTGTCCGATAACCGGACTGCCACTGCCATTGGTGAGTTACGGTGGCAGTGTAACGGTGGCCTTGATGGCGGCTCTGGGTATGGTGCAGAGCGTGCGTGTCTTCGCCACACGGATTTATGGCTGAGTTAAGGAGGGAGGAGCAATGTTGTTGGCAAGAAAGAGTAAACTGCGCAGAGATGTCATTATCAACGTCGAACCTCTGGAATCGCGAGCTGCTATTCTCGAAGACGGTCGGCTGGAACATTTTTTCATAGAACGTCCTACTGAGACGCGCTTGGTGGGGAGCATCTTCAAGGGACGCATCCAGAATCTCGACGACGGTCTTCAGGCGGCATTTGTAGATATCGGGCTGAAGAAGAATGCGTTTATCCATTACTGGGACATGATACCGGAGGATGCTGCCAGATTGTTGGAGGTGGAAGAGGGTGGAGGGGCGCCGCAATCGCGAAGGAAACGGCATTCTGCCGGAGAGATAGCTAAGCGGTTTCCAGTAGGCTCGGAGATCGTGGTCCAGGTGACCAAGGATGTGATAGGGACCAAGGGACCGCGTGTCACTGCGAATTTGAGCATACCCGGACGGTATCTGGTGATTATGCCGGGAAGCAAGTTGAAGGGGGTTTCCCGTAAGATCGAGGATGCCAA
>Ga0164318_10007046_pt1 | contig 10905 bp, 8 predicted proteins | sample GuaBasSedimGuay9_FD_113734 | JGI IMG/M metagenome (GOLD analysis project Ga0164318, IMG submission 113734) | Subseafloor sediment microbial communities from Guaymas Basin, Gulf of California, Mexico - Guay9, Core 4571-4, 0-3 cm | ecosystem: Environmental > Aquatic > Marine > Hydrothermal vents >...
AAAATTTATTATTTATTCTCTTCCATCATCGCTTTTCTAATTGCTTTTTTAGTGAGTTTTTTTCTTCAAAAGTTCTGGACTTTTCAAAATAAAGATAAAAAGAAAATTAAAAAGCAAGCCTTTTTATATTTATTGGTTTTAGGAATTAATTTAATTTTGAATACATTGATGATGTATGTCTTTGTGGAATTATTTTCTTTTAATTATCTTTTGGCGCAAATTATTATATCTTTGATTTTAGCTCTTCTTTCTTTTTTTCTTTATAGAATTATTTTTAGGGAGAAAGAGAATTTAGAAAAGAAAAAAGTTAAAAAGATTTTAATAGCTAGCGGTATTTATCCACCTGATATTGGGGGACCTGCAAATTATGTAAAAATTCTAGAAGAAGAATTGGGCAAGCGAGATTATAGTTTAAAAGTTATTACTTATGCTGATGAGCTTAGCTTAAAGAATGGGGAGGATATAGAGATAGTGAGAATAAAGAGAGAGCAGAATATGATTTTAAAATATTTAAAATATTTTTATCATGTTTTTAAATTATCTTTTGGAGCTGATTTAATTTATGTTCAGGGTCCTATCTCTGCTGGTTTACCAGTATTTTTTGCTTCTAGTTTAAATCATAAAAAATATATTTTAAAAATTGTAGGAGATAGAGCGTGGGAATATGGAAAACAAAAAGGAGAAGTAAAAGAATTGTTGGATGTATTTCATGAAAAAAAATATGGTTTTAAAATTGAGTTGATGCGGTTTTTGGAAAAAAATGTGGCAGCTCGAGCGGAAAAAGTTATTGTGCCTTCGGAATTTTTAAAGTCCATAGTTTTAAAATGGGGGATTGAAGATAGTAAAATAAAAGTTATATATAATGCAGTACGTAGAGCGGAAGTTTTGGAAAATAAACAGGAGCTTCGTGAGTATTTCAGAATCCAGGGAAAAACAATTATATCCGTAGGTAGACTTGTCGCCTGGAAAGGCTTTGATGCTCTTATCGAAATTATGCCAGATTTATTAAAAATTAATCCGGATTTTAATTTATTAATTGCGGGAGACGGACCGGAAAGAAAGAATCTAGAATCTAGAATTAAGGAATCAAATTTAGAAGATAGTGTAAAGTTATTAGGAAACTTGGAACAGGGGGAATTATGGAAATATATGAAGGCGAGTGATTTTTTTGTTTTGAATACAGGATATGAAGGTCTGCCCCATCTTATAATTGAGTCTATGTATCTTGGACTTCCAGTAATTACTACAAACATCGGAGGTAACCCAGAAGTTGTTCAGGATGGTAAAAATGGAATTTTGGTGGAGTATAATAATAAGGAGGAGATTAAAAAAGAGGTTCTAGATTTAGTTCAAGATGAGGAGAAGATAAGTTTGCTAAAAGAAAATGCTTTAAAAAGTTTGGACGAGAAGTTTAGTCGAGATAGGATGATTGGGGATTTGATTGGGGTTGTTGAAGGAATTGATTAGTTTTTTGTTTATTGAATTGCTGTTCCACCCTTTTGCACCCCAGGGCACTCTCTCTGACTATCGCCATTCACCTTGTCATCCTGGAATTTTTATTGTAGCGGAGCGGAAATAAAAATATCCGGGATCCAGGAGGAAAAGCTACATGCTATTTAAATTTTCTGAGGTTTAAAAATATTCATATCTCTTTCCCCTGGATCCCGGGTTGCGCTTCGCGCCCCCAGGATGACAAAGAAAAAAAACTGTTAATGAATTACTTAAATGTATAGAAGCGGCAAAGGGAGATGAATTATTTTTTTAAATTTAACTTTATGAACATACTAATGATCAGTTTAGATAAGGCTCTTGTTGGTGGAAAGAGCTTGGGGGATGCTATAGAGCGTCATAAAAAGTATGGTGCTTTGGTAGATCGTCTGGACATTATTGCGCCCACTAGCAAAAAAGAAAATTTGCCTGTTTTTGAAATGGCTAAAAATATTCATGGACATCCTTCTAATTCTTATTCAAAAATATTTTTTATTTTTGATGCGATTCAAATTGCACAAAAAATTATTAAAAAAAATACAGAGTGCCTCGAGGGTGAGCCGGACTTAATAGTGTGCCAAGAACCTTTTATCACCGGATTAACAGGGTGGTTAATCAAGAAAATAACTAAAACAAAATTATTAATTCATTTTCATGGAGATTTTTGGGGGAATAAAAATTGGTTAAAAGAAAAGAAAATAAATTATTTATTTTTATTAATTTCAAAATTTATTGTTCCTCGAGCTGACGCTATTCGAGTTGTAAGCCATGGGATTAAGAATAAGGTAGCACAAGCCGGCATAGCTCAAGACAAGATTTATGTTATTCCAACTCCAGTTGATTTAAAAAAGTTTGAGCATCAAAATCTGAAAAAGATTGATGAAATCAAAAAAAGTGTAAATAACAAAAAAATTATCCTTTATGTTGGGCGTTTAGCGAGAGAAAAGAATTTAAGAATGTTAATTAATGCTTTTGAAATAGTTAGTAATAGTTTTGAGAATTGTGCTTTGATGATAGTGGGGGATGGTTTAGGAAGAAAGAATCTAGAATCTAGAATTAAGAATTTAGATTTAAAAAATAAAGTTATTTTTCAGGGAAGTGTAGATAGTGATAGACTTAGTGACTATTATCATGCATCTGAAATTTTTGTTTTACCATCAGACTCTGAAAGTTTCGGGAAAGTTTTGGTGGAAGCTGGGGCTTCTGGATTAGCTTCTATTTCAACAAAAACTACTGGAGCAAAAGAAATAATTAAAAACGGAGAAACTGGTTTATTGGCTGAAATTGATGATGAAAAAGATTTTTCAGATAAAATCTTATATTTATTGCAAAATCCTGAGATTTGCGCTAAGATGGGCGAACAAGCTAAGAGTAGGGTGAATAAATATTTTGGAGATACTACGGAAAAAATAATAGAACTTTGGAGAAAAATTTGTTAGGGGTGAAACCTCTAACGCGTTAGAGGTTTCACCCCTAACAAATTTTTTCTTTAAAATTAATTTGACACTTATATTACGATATTGTATTATTAAAATGTAATATTAATTTTGTAAATATGAAAACAAAAACAGCTCGTATTTCAGCGCTTTTGCCATTTTCTTTAGTTGAGGAAATTAAGAAATTTTCAGAAAATAATAATATAACACAAAGTTATGTTATTAAAAATGCTTTAGAATCCTGGTTGAGTCTTAAACTTGAGCGAGATACAAAAGTTTTATCTAAAATTAATTTTGATGATTTGCCCCAAGAAGATGAATGGCAATTAATTCAATCTGCTTTATAATCTATGCAAATTAAGCAAGGTGATATTTTTCTAGTTGATTTAAATCCAGTAAAGGGTCATGAACAAAGTGGTTTCAGGCCCGTTTTAATTTTACAGAATAATATTTTAAATAAAAATTTAAATACGGTAATAGTCGCTCCAATTTCAGCGAATACAAAAGTTAAGGGACTTTTAACTACTTATTATTTATCTCGGAAAATTTCTCAATTAGATAAGGATTCCGTTATTCTATTGTTTCAAATAAGGACTTTGGATAAGATTCGCTTGAAAAGAAAAATTTCTAATATTGGAAATGATAATTTTAAGCTTATTAAGGGGCAATTTAAATTTATTTTTTAATATGAAAATAATTGTTGATAGAAATAATTTAAAAGAAAATCCAGCTCAGTTTTTGCGACAGTCTGGTTATGGTTTTATTCAAGATAGAAGAACCGGCAATGAGAGTTTTGCTCGTCGGACTGGCCGGGATCATTATCCTCGTTTTCATGTTTATGTTAAAAGTAAAAACGACAGAGTTATTTTTGATATGCATCTTGACCAGAAACGTGCTAGTTATGAAGGCGCCCATGCTCATAATGCTGAGTATGGTGGACCTGTTGTTGAAGGGGAAATCGCGAGGCTGAAAAGATTATTGGATTTGAGTTCGGAAAAAAACAATAACATAAAGAAAAGTGATATTAAAAACATTCCTTCCGCGGAAGATAGATTGGGAAATAGAAATATTTTAGATAATATAAATTAATTTTTAATGTTTAGAAATTAATCATTCAAAATTAAACATTCAATCAAAATTCGAAATTCGAAAATTAAAATTGAAATTAATGCAGCCTAGCGAAGAAATAAAAGCCCGAATTGATATTGTTGATTTAATTCGGGAATATATTAATTTACAGCCAGCTGGCGTAAATTTTCGAGCAAAATGCCCTTTTCACCGGGAAAAGAGCCCTTCTTTTATTGTGTCTCCGGAAAAGCAGATTTATCATTGTTTTGGTTGTGGTAAGGGAGGGGATATTTTTTCTTTTTTAATGGAAATGGAAGGAATAAATTTTGTGGAAGCTTTGCGTATTTTGGCTCCAAAGGCTGGAGTTACTTTAAAAAGGCAAGATCCTAAACTTATTTCAGAGAGGAATAGGATTATGGATATTATGGATATTTCCCGCAGGTTTTATCATAAGACCTTTTTGGAAAGCCCTTATGCTAAAAATGCTCGGGATTATCTTTTGGAACGTGGCCTTAAAAATGAAACCATAGAGGAGTGGCAGATTGGATTTAGTCCGGATAGCTGGGAAGTGCTCGTTAATTTTCTTAAAGGAAAAGGTTTTAAAGAAAATGAAATTTTTTTAGCCGGGATGATTGTAAAATCGGAAAAAAGCAATAGATTTTATGATCGTTTTAGGGGGCGAATTATGTTCCCGATTATGGATGTTAATTCTAATACAGTTGCTTTTTCTGCACGGGTTTCTCCGGAAAAAGAAGAAAGTGAAAAAATGGGGAAATATATTAATAGTCCCCAAACTCCCGTGTATGATAAAAGTAAAATTTTATTTGGTTTAGATAAGTCTAAGATGGCAATTAAGTCAGAAGATTTAGCTATTATAGTTGAGGGGCAGATGGATGTAATCTCCGCTCATCAGGCTGGGTTTAAAAATGTAATTGCTTCTTCTGGAACGGCATTAACTCGAGAGCAAATAATTTTAATTAAAAGATTTACTAATAATTTAGCTTTTGCTTTTGATCAGGATATGGCTGGGATAAATGCTGTAGACAGAGGAATGGGTATAGCAAGCCAGCTTGAGATGAATATTAAAGTAATTGAAGTTCCAGACGGAAAAGATCCGGATGAGTGTATTAGAAATAATCCGGATGCTTGGAACTTAGCTGTGAAAAAGGCTAAGCTTATGATGGAATATTATTTTGATAAATATTTAAGAGAATTGGATGCAAATGATGTTGAAGACAAAAATAAAGCAGTTCAATTAATGATTCCTAAAATTTATAGGCTGGGAAATAAAATAGAACAGGATCATTGGTTAAAAAAATTAGGAGAAAGAATGGATATAGATGAAAGCCGTTTAAAAGAGGTTTTAAGAAAGATTAAAAATCCCGAACCTGTTGTTCAAAAAGAAAATGATTTGCCACTCGCAAAACCTCAAATAAAAACGAAAGAAGAAAAGATGAGTGAAATTTTAAATGCCTTGCTTATTAAATTTTCTCCGCTTTTAGAATATACTTTAAAATATTTAGATCTTGAATATCTGTCTGGGGAAGAGAATAAAGGTATTTACAGAAAATTAATATTATATTATAATAATATTATTGTTAATCAAGGACAAGAAAAGACAAGTGCTAGAGATAATGATTTTAGAAATTGGCTTAAGGGAGAAAATGAACAAAATGCAGATTTAAACTCTAAACCGGAAAACCAGTTGAATTTTTTTGATAAACTGGTTATTTTGGGTGATGAGGAATTTTATAATTTAGATTTTGAAGAAGCCAAGAATGAGTTAATCAAAATTTTAAAATTATTAAAAAAAGAATATTTGAATAAAAGAATGCGTGAACTGGAAAAGTTGATAGCTCAAGCTGAAAAAGAAAGTGACGCTAATAATCTTCAGACTTTAATGGAAGAATTTAAAAATTTATTAAATGAGTATAAAGATTTAGGATAAAATAAATGCCTAGAGTTAAAAAAAAGACAACAAAAAAAACAGCTGTTAAAAAAATTGGAGTAAAAAAAGCAGTAGCTAAAAAAATAAGCGCAAAAAAACCGATAGCGAAAAAAACAACAGTCAAGAAGCCAAAAGTTAAAAAAATGGTGTCAAAAAAAACGGCGCCAAAGAAAAGCGTGTCTAAAAAATCAGCTGTTAAAAAAACAATAAAAAAAGTTGAACCACATGTAGTAGAAATGCCTAAAAAGAATTTAGTCTTTAATCTTTTGCAGAAAGGGAGATCTCGAACTTTTGTGACCGAAACAGAACTTTTGTATGTTTTTCCAGAAGTAGAGGAATATATTTTTGATTATGAATTATTTTTAGAAGAATTACAAAAATCGGGAGTGCAGATTATTGAAGATACTGGGAGAATATTGGATTTTGAAGAAAATCAAAAAAAACAGGAAGAAAAAGGGGGGAATATTTTGCCAACTAATATTACGGATTTATCAAAATTAAGTGCGGATTCAATCCAGATGTATTTAAAGGAAATTGGGAAAGTTCCGCTTTTATCATCAGCTGAAGAAGTTGAGTTATCTAAAAGAAAGGAAAAAGGAGAAAGGGAAGCGGAGAGGCGTTTGATTGAGGCAAATTTAAGATTGGTCGTTTCTATTGCAAAAAAGTTTTCCGGTGCTAAGGGCTTATCTCTTTTGGATTTAATTCAGGAAGGGAATATCGGTCTTTTTCGAGCAGTGGAAAAATTTGAATATCGGAAGGGCTATAAATTTTCAACTTATGCTACTTGGTGGATTAGGCAAGCCATTACGAGAGCTTTAGCTGATCAGTCTCGAACTATTCGTATTCCGGTTCATATGGTAGAAACTATTAATAAATTTCAACAAGTTCAAAGACAGCTTATTCAGGATTTAGGGAGAGAGCCTTTGCCAGAAGAGATTTCTGCTGAGATGAACGAAGATATTGATAAAGTTCGTCATATTATTAAGATTTCCCAAGATACTATTTCTTTGGAAACTTCTGTTGGTGATAATGAGGAAGATTCCACTTTGGAAGATTTTATTGAAGATGTTAAAAATGTTACTCCAGATCATTCTGCTGCTTTGCGTCTTTTAAGAGATTATGTGAAAGAAGTTATAATTCAATTATCTCCTCGGGAGCAGAAAATTTTAGAAATGCGTTTTGGCTTAGAGGATGGAGTAGCGCATACCCTAGAAGAAGTCGGACGGGAATTTGATGTAACTCGCGAACGTATTCGTCAGATTGAAGCAAAAGCTTTAGAGAAAATACAGAAGCACGAAGGGATTAGTAAGTTGAGGGATTATTAAGTTAGGTTTTAGAGTAGCCTCAAGGCATCCGATGCCTTAGCTAAGGCATCGGATGCCTTGAGGCGGATTGGTTTGTATAGCGCAAAACTCCCGAATGGGAGTTTTTTGTTTTTGTTATCAATATTTAAATAAAAATCAAGCTCTGAGCAAAACTCGTGCTAATCTTATTTCATCATAAGAAAATTTTCCATCTAAATATTCAAAAACAGGTTTTAATTTTTCATCTCCGCATTCTTTAAATGCTTCTTTCATTGTTTCGTATCTGTCTTTAGGAAGGCGCAAATAATCAAGGTCAAGTTTAATCTCTTCGTCAATTAATTTTTCAAGATGATTTATAATTGTTCCTTGTGTAAATCCTTGAATTTTAGCAATTCTATCTACAGAGGTTTTTTTAATAATAAGCTCTTTTGTTTTTACATTGAATTTTGTTTTTGGAGTAACAGTTTTAATTACTTTAATTTTTTCTTTTTTATTGGGGAAAGGTTTGGGAGAAATTTTATTTGCTTTAGCAAAATTTTTTATTAAATCCATAAATATTTCTCCAAATTGCTCTAATTTTTTATCACCAACTCCGCTGATACATGAAAAATCTTCTTTTGTTTGAGGAAAATAATAAGCCATTTCCTGTAAAGAAGTATCTCCAAATATGACAAAGGGTGGAACATTTAGTTTTTGAGCCTGTTTCATGCGTATTGCTCTTAATTCTTCAAAAAGCAGAGAATTAAATTCTAGATCTTTTTTAGTTTTTTGTTTTGAACTAACTATATCATCTATTGGTTTATTTAATTCTAACTTTTCATTACTTTGCAAAAATTTTGATCCTTTTTTAGTGATACTTAAAGTAGGATATTGTCCTTCACTTTTTAATATATATCCGAGATCAGTAAGCTGTTTAATCATTTGAGAAAGTCCAGATTCGCTAAAATCTTCTACAATACCGAAAACAGATAATTTATCATGATTATTAATCCTTATTTTTTGGATTTTTTTACCTAGTAATATGTCTACGATATAATTTTTACCGAAACGATTGTTAGTACGAATTAGAGCGGAGAGGATTTTTTTACTTATAATACTCGCGTCAATTTTTTCTTTTTTAGTAAGACAAACATCACAGGCTTGGCATTTTTCTTTTTCTTGCTTTTCTCCAAAATAATTAAGTAAATATTTTTTACGACATGTACTAAGTTCTGCAAAATTTAAAACTTCAGCTAATTTTTCTTCAGCCATTTCTCTTAAGCGTCTATCATTAATTTGATTGATAAAAAATTCATGTTTACGGGTATCTGCATAAGTATAAAACATAATACATTCACTAGGGAGCCCATCTCTCCCGGCACGACCAATTTCTTGATAATATCCTTCTAATGTTTTTGGAAAAGTATAATGAACAACTAAGCGAACATCAGGTTTATCAATCCCCATTCCAAAAGCGATAGTGGCTACAATAATATTAATTTTGTCCTTTACAAAGTGCTCTTGGATTAATTTTCTTTTATTAGGATCAAGTCCAGCATGATAGGCTTCCGCTGAGAATCCATTTAATTTTAAATTTTCAGCGATTTCTTCGGTTTCTTTTCGGGAGTGACAATAAATTATTACTGATTCATCTTTATATTTAGAAAGTAAATTGACTAATTTAGGAAAAGCTTGTTTTTTTTCTATGACGGAAAGTTTTAAATTTTCTCGATCAAAGCTTGATATAAAAGTTTTAGCCCTTTTTAAATTTAATTGATTAATAATATCTTCTCTTACTTTTTTAGTTGCAGTAGCAGTTAAGGCCATAAGGGGTACAGCAGGAAAAATTGTTTTTAGCGATTTTAAATTTCTATAGTCAGGACGAAAATCATGGCCCCATTCAGAGATACAATGAGCCTCGTCTACCGCGATTAAATCTATTTGTAGTTTTGATAAGAAATTTTGAAAATTTTGAAGGGCAAATCTTTCGGGAGCAATATATAAAATCTTCACTTCTTTATTCAAAATTTGTGTTTTTATATTTTCAATTTGATCTTGATTTAGAGAAGAATTTATAAATTCAGCATTAATTCCATTAGCCTGAAGAGCATCAACCTGATCTTTCATTAAGGCAATAAGAGGGGAGATAACCAAAGTTAAGCCTTTAAATTTTAAAGCTGGGAGTTGGAAGCATAAAGATTTTCCTCCTCCGGTAGGCATTAAAACAAAAGAGTCTTTTTTAGCTAAAACATTATCAATGATTTCGGCTTGCAAGGGGCGAAATTCATCATAACCAAAATGTTTTTTTAGGAGAGTTTTCATTTTTTAAATTTAGCATATTTTAGCGATAAAAACAAAATATTAAAAATAAAAAGAATAAAAATAAAAAGAGAAATAAGAATGTAATCTTCTTATTTCTCTTTTTATTTTTATTTCTTTTAAAGTAAGTAAAAACAACCCTGTTTAGAGGGGGTTGTTTTTTTAAAAGAGCATATATTTTATTTAATTATCTTTTTTTTCGAGTCCTTACTAATTACTACGCAGCTTTTAAAATTTTTCTTCAAAAATATTTTATTTAATATTAACTTTATTTAGCTTCTTTGATTTAGAGAATAAAAACCCCCACTAAGCTTAGCTTGGTGGGGGAGTAAAAAATATGTGGCTAGGATACAGTTAAGTGGCTATGCCCATATCTTCCTGTTGAAAAAGTTCAATTGGTTTTTTGTTGAGAGCTTGGAAACAGTTAATGTAGCGAAGAGTGGTTTTATCAAAGACTTCTTGTGGTATTTGAACATCGGGATTTTCTTTTATGCCCAAGGCTTTTCCGATATCTCGAACTGGTTGTTTGTCCAGACTGGGCGGACGTCTATTTTCTTGCATTGCTTTTTCCAGTTCTTTTTTTAACCAAAGACGGGAGGAGTCAGGAGTGATCACCTCATCAATGAGGATAATTTTTCCATTTGGAAGTCGACCAAATTCAAACTTGGAATCAGCGATAATTATGCCCGCTAAAATTGCAAAATGAGAAGCTTTTTGAAATATTGAAAGTGATTTTCCTTTTACAATACAGGCAACATTTTTGCTGGTAATTTTTTCCATTTCCTCATAGGAGATATTTTCATCTTTTTCGGCTTTAGTTGATGGTGTAAAAATTGGTTCCGGAAGAAGAGACCCGTCTTTTAATCCGTCTGGGAAAGAAAATCCACAAATCTCTCTTTTTCCCTTTTTATATTCTTCCCAATAAGATCCAGTTATGCGTCCGCGAACGATAGCCTCAATCGGAAATACCTCTGTTTTACGAACTACTATGCAACATTTTTGGAGAGTTGTATTATTCCATAATTCTTTTGGAAGATAGTGGTCAATCTCTGATCCGTAGGCGACTAGGTGTGATTCAATATTTGGTAGAACTTTTGTAAGCCACATTACGGTGAGGGCTGTTAGGACTTCTCCTTTTCTGGCTACAAGCATTGGAAGTTTGATATCAAAGATGCTGATGCGGTCAGTTGCGAGGATGAGCAATAAATCATCATAGAGGGGAATGCTAAAAAGTTCTCGGGTTTTTCCACTATTGAGGTGCTGAAAGGCATGGCTGATAAGCAGGGCAATAATTTTATTGAAATCTACAGTTCTTTGTTTCATCACTTTCCTCCTTTTTTCTTAAAACGTTTTTTTGTTTATT
>Ga0164318_10007047_pt1 | contig 10905 bp, 7 predicted proteins | sample GuaBasSedimGuay9_FD_113734 | JGI IMG/M metagenome (GOLD analysis project Ga0164318, IMG submission 113734) | Subseafloor sediment microbial communities from Guaymas Basin, Gulf of California, Mexico - Guay9, Core 4571-4, 0-3 cm | ecosystem: Environmental > Aquatic > Marine > Hydrothermal vents >...
TATAAAATATTTTAAAGTGCCGTAGGTACGTCCTGTTTAAATATTTAGAAAGTTTTAAAATTTATCGGACAGCAATAATTATTTTATTATAATCCACCCTAATTTTAAATTGACCCTTACCTTGTTTCGAAATCTGTTTAAAAACAAACAATTAGTGATAGAAGTAGATTCTGAAACAAGTTCGGAATAACGTTCTATAAATAATTGTCAGGAAAAAAAATTCCCCAATAAAAAAGACAAATCTACCTTGTTACTAAATTAATTTGACCAATACCTGTATTAATTTCTATTTCTATAAAAGGTTTGTCTTCGTTAAAACTCTCGTTATAATAATATTTCCCTTTTTTGACAAAATTATCTACATTAACATCAGTAATTCCTTTTTCAATTTTAGCTTTTACACCAACTTTCTCAGGTAATATTAGAGTAAGTTTTCCTATCCCTCCTTCAATATCAGCAAAAAGATTATGATTCCAATCACCTGATAAGTCAAGAGTTAGATCTCCTACACCCATTTCAACATCTACACTTTTTAGTACTTTACTATTATTAAGATCTATACTTGCTTTGCCTGCTCCTAATTCTAAATCTAATTTTTCTACTAACAACTGATTTATATGAACGTCTGCTTTTCCAGCTCCAAATTTAATTAACATGTTCATTGGAACATCTTTATTGAAACGCAAATCCCAAATATTTTTATACATTTTAACACTATCATTCTGAATATTAAAATGAATATCTGAAGATGGCTGACTAATTTTAAGTTTACCTTCTTCTTCAGAAACCTCATATTTAATATCAGCTTTAAATTCTTTATCAGAAAATTCAAATGATGCATCAAGAAGATTTTCAGCACCTCCAAATATTGTAAGTTTTCCGGCTCCCATTAATATTTCTGCATCAACAAATTTTGCATCCTTAAGCTCAACTACTTCATTATCTGTTAATAATTTAGTGTTAGTTGTATCCTTTTTAGAACTACTATTATTTTCAGAAATATAATCACAAGAAATTAAGAATAATCCTGTTAATAAAAAAGATAATAAAAATAATTTGTGAAATTTTGTTTGTTTCATTTTGTTTCCTCCTTAATAATTAATTATATGTATAAAAATATACAAAACGAATTGATTAATAAAATAAAAAAGCTCTTGAGAAGTCTCAAGAGCTTTAAAAAAAAATATTATTTAGTTTTGTCTGGTAATGGAGGAATTGTTGGCTTTATATGTTCTTGAGTTTTTAATTCATCAAGAACAACCTCAATAGCTTTGTTTAACTGCTGATCAATTCCTTCATATTCTTTTGCAGGATCATTTTCAACAACAATATCAGGATCAACTCCATGCCCTTCAATAACCCAGCCTTTGCTGTCGAATGGTGCAAAATCCGGTTTTGTTAATGTTCCACCATCAATGAATGGTAAAGAACCTGTTATTCCAACAACACCACCCCAAGAGCGTACACCGATAATTTTTCCCATTTTATGTTTTCTGAAACGATAAGGGAAAATATCCCCATCAGAAGCAGAATATTGATTAATTAATAAAACTTTTGGTCCAACTAATAATTCTTCAGGACTTGTAACACCGTTTTTTGCATTTCGAGAGTAATCGTAATATACAAGTTCTCGGCGCAAACGCTCAATAATCATTGGTGAAACATTGCCACCACCATTTCCTCTATCATCAATAATAAGAGCTTTTTTAGATAATTGTGGGTAGAAATGTTTTACAAACTCATTTAATCCTTCGCTTGACATATCAGGAATATGGATATATCCTACTTTTCCATCGGTTGCATCATTTACTTTCTTGATATTGTTTTCAACCCAATTATAATAATATAAACTTGATTCGTCTGCAATTGGAATAACTAATGTTTTATGACTGCCTTTAACATCAGGGTTTGAATTTATAGTTAACTCTACTTCTTTATTAGCAGTGTTAATTAATGATTGATAAATATTATTCATGTCTTTGGTTAATTTACCATTAACTGCAATAATATAATCACCCTCTTTTGCCTTAACTCCAATTTGTGTTAATGGAGAACGAACAGATTTGTTCCAATTTTCACCTTTTAAAATTTTATCAATTTTGTAATAACCAGAACTTGTTCTACTTAATTTAGCACCAAGCAATCCTGTATTTATTCTTTTTGGTTTTGGTCGATCACCACTACCTGTATATGCATGCCCAACATTTAATTCTCCAATAAGCTCCCCTATTATATATGTCAAATCATTTCTGTGATTTACATAAGGCAATAGCGCAGCATACTTATCATGCATAGCATTCCAATCTAAACCATGCATGTTAGAAGCATAGAAAAAGTCTCTCATCTGTCTCCAACTTTCATTATAAATCTGCTCCCATTCTTGTCTTAAATCAACAAAAACTTTCATATTGGATAAGTCAACACTTTTATCGAGCTTAATTTTTGAGTTTGGAGTATCAATAATATAATATGATTTACCTTTTCTGACAAGCATTTTTTTACCATTAGCAGAGAAAGAAAAACCAATTTTATTAGCAAATGTTGTTTCCTTTTTCTTTTTTAAATCATAAAATTTTGCATGTGTTTCAGAATTATGTGCATATTCACAATAATAAACTTTATCGTTAACACCGTAGATACTCCAGTAATTTGCTGCTTTTATTGGTAATTCAACAATTCTATCTTGAATACCATTAAGGTCTACTTTTAAAGTGATGGTTTTATCTTCTTTATCTTTATCTTTTTTTGCTTTAGCATTTTTCTTCTCAACTTTAGCAATTTCCACCTCATCATTAACCGGAGCAAAAGGTGATTTAGTCTCTTTTGACAAAGTAACGAGATAAATCTTACTCATGTCAACATAAGAAGTATTCCACTCAGTATGACTATAAATAGGATTAAAACTTCTGCTTGATGTGAAAATTAAATATTTACCGTCTTTACTGAATGTTGGTTGTGAAGAATAATACCATCCATCAGTGATTGGAGTTTTAACTTTTGTCTCTGTGCTATACAAATAAACAGTTTTCAATCCATTCTCTTCATTTTGAGAATATGTTATCCATTTGCTGTCAGGCGACCAGTTAAAACTATAAATTACATCAATATCAGAAGTGTGAACAAGAGTAACTTTTTTTGTATCAATATCAATATATTGGAGTCTGAATTTTTGATCGTTCCATAGAATTTTTTTACTATCGGGAGACCATTGCAATTCAAATTTATAAATATTTGTGTTTTTAGTAAGTTGAACAGCAGTTTCTGAGCCATCTTGTTTGATCAAATAAATCTCATCTTCACCTGTTTTATCAGAAATATAAGCAATATATTTTCCATCGGGAGACCAAACAGCTTCGCGGTCGTGAATATTTGACGTTTCGGTTAAATTACGGGTAATACCATGTTCCGCCGGAGTCGTAAAAACATCACCACGAGCACTTAAAACAAGACGTTTACCATCGGGAGCAATATCAACACCTTCGATAAATTTAGCAGCATCTTTTAAAGTGTTGCGAGAGCTAATTAAATCGTTAGCGATTTTAATATCAACTTTTTTAGTTTGTTGTGTTTCAAAATTGAAAGTATAAATATATCCTCCATTTTCAAAAACAATATCTTGATCTCCCAAAGAAGGAAATTTAATGTCATATTCGGTAAATTTTGTAACTTTTTTTGTTTGTTTAGATTTGATATTATATACAAACAAATTCATTATTCTTTCTCTGTCTGATAAAAAATAGATATCATCATTATGCCACATTGGGATAATATCCTGAGCTAAATTGTTTGTAATATTAACAGTTTCTTTTTTATCAAAGTCATAAACCCAAATATCATCAGCCATACCTCCACGATAATATTTCCATGTTCTGAATTCACGAAAAACACGATTGTATGCTAATTTTTTCCCATCAGGAGAATAAGAACAAAAACCACCTGTTGTAAAAGGCAATTCTTGAGATAAACCACCAGTTATTGGCACTTTAAAAAGCTGACCTATAAAAGAATTAAAAGACTGTTTACGAGAACGATAAACAATATTTTTACCGTCATTAGTCCACGACATTACTATATTGTTTGGTCCCATTCTATCAGAAACATCATCTCGATGTAAGGTTGCAGTATAAGTAATACGCTTAGGCACACCACCTTGCGATGGCATTAAATAAACTTCAGTATTACCGTCATACTGACCGGTAAAAGCTATTTGTTTTCCATCGGGTGAAAATTTTGCAAACATTTCATAGCCAATATCATTGGTTAATTTACGAGCTATACCACCTTGCTTTGCAACAGAATAAAGATCACCGGCACAAGTAAAAACAACTTGATTTTGATGAACTGTTGGAAATCTTAACAGTCTTGCTTCTTGCTGAGAAAATCCTTCAGAGAAAAGAAACAAAATAAACGAAATAATGAATAATGTTTTTTTCATAAGTATATTTTTTTTTAAAAATTAAATTCTTATGTTAAGACGAACAAAAAAAATAAAATGTTACACCAATACATAAAAATTTAGCAGATATAACTAATTAAGCTTATCTAAAGCATTTTTAATTCTCTTTAAAGCTTCAATAATATTTTCTTCAGATGTTGCATAAGAAAGCCTAATACAATTAGGATCGCCAAAAGCAGAACCTGTAACAGTAGCAACATGAGCATTGTTTAACAAATACATACACAAATCGGTTGCATTAGTAATAGTTATGCCATCGGCAGATTTCCCAAAGAAATAAGTAACATCAGGGAAAAAATAAAATGCTCCGTCAGGTACGAATGTTTTAATACCTTTTATTTCAGATAAGAGTTTATAAACAAGATCGCGTCGTTTTTTAAATACTTCTCTCATTTCATAAACACTATCTAATCCGGCATTGAGTGCAGCACAAGCAGCTTTTTGAGATATTGAAGATGCTCCTGAGGTTATTTGTCCTTGAAGTTTATTGCAAGCCTGAGCTATCCATTTTGGTGCACCAATATAACCCAATCTCCAACCGGTCATAGCATAAGCTTTTGAAACACCATTTACAACAATTACCTGATCTTTAATATTATCAAATTGAGCGATACTTTCGTGTTTCCCTTGAAAATTGATATGCTCATAAATTTCATCAGAAAGAATAAATATTTCTTTATGTTTTGCAAACACATCAGCAATAGCTTTAAGTTCTTCTTTAGAATAAAGAGATCCTGTAGGGTTTGATGGTGAATTAAATAAGAAAAGTTTTGTTTTTGGTGTAATTGCTTGTTCTATTTGTTGAGGAGTAACTTTAAACTTATTTTCAATTTTTGTTTTAATAATTACACTTTTTGCTTCAGCAAGTTTAACAAGTTCACTATAGCTAACCCAAAAAGGTGCAGGTATAATAACCTCTTCATCTTTATTAACAAGACTTAAAATAACATTAGCAAGAGATTGTTTTGCTCCGGTTGATACAATAATCTGATCGGGTGCATATTCCAAATTATTTTCCTTTTTAAATTTGTTTGAAATTGCTTGACGAAGATCAGCGAAACCCTGAACCGGAGGATAATGAGTAAAATTATCATCAATAGCCTTTTGGGCTGCTTGCTTAATATTTTCAGGCGTATTAAAATCCGGTTCGCCTATACTTAAGTTAATAATATCAATTCCTTTAGCTTGAAGTTGACGGCTTTTTTCTGTCATAGCCAATGTTTCGGAAATTGAAAGTTTATTTAATCTATCAGATACTTTATACATTATTTTTTATTTTTTTTTAATTAATTTCCAAATTTACATAATTCTTTCTTATGTTTACATAAATTTTGTTTCTATTTTACAATAACAATACTTTGTTTTGTAAGCAATTATAATTAATTTTAAAAAAATATAATAAAGAGATAAATTATGATTGAAATTTTTGAAATTCTTAAATATATTTTGCCTTCGTTAGTAGTTTTTTTCACAGCCTATTTATTAATAAATAAGTTTATTAATAACGACCAGCAAAAACGTAAACAGGAGATTATTTTAAATAATCAAAAAATTATTACCCCAATAAAACTTCAGGCATATGAGCGATTAATTCTTTTTCTTGAGAGAATTTCGGCAGAATCGTTAATAATAAGAATTCAACAACAAGGAATGACCAGCAAACAATTGCATATAGGTTTATTAAGCACAATTAGAGCTGAATTTGAGCATAACATTTCGCAACAGCTTTATGTATCACCACAAGCATGGGAGCTTCTTAAAGCATCGAAAGAAAACATGATTAAGTTAATTAATGATTGTGCTGTTAATACCAACCCAAAATCACCTTCTATTGAACTAAGCAGAACGATTATTGAAAGAGTAATGGAAACATCAAAATCGCCGACAAGTGTTGCAATTGTTTTTTTAAAAAAAGAAATGAGTGATGTTTTTTAATTATTGCTTATTAAATTAAACAATATTTACTTCCATATTAAGAGCAAGTCCAAACTTATCGTAAACCTTTTGTTGAATATCTTTTGCTAAATTAAAAACATCTTTGCCCGTAGCATCTCCATAGTTAACAATAACAAGAGCTTGGTCTTTGTATGTGCCTACTTTGCCAAAATTCTTACCTTTTAATCCACATTGCTCGATTAACCAGCCGGCTGCAATCTTGTCTTTTGTTTCTGATATTTTATAAGAAACAATATTTGGAAAATCTTTTTTCAGTTCTTGAGTTTTCTTGCTGTCGACTATTGGATTTTTAAAAAAACTACCGGCATTTCCTATTTTTTCAGGGTCAGGAAGTTTCCTATTTCGTATGTTTATTATGGCATCTCGAATTGAAGTAATATTAATATTTTTACAGTTCTTTAATTCTTCTTGAATTTTTCCATAAGAAGTATTAAGCACCGGTTTTTTCGACAATTTATATGTTACATAAGTTACAATATACTTACCTTTTAATTCATTTTTAAAAACACTGTTGCGATATTCAAATTTACAATCTTTGTTTTTAAATTTTTCAATCTTTTGTGTTTCTATATTAACAGCTTCAACTTCCTCAATAACATCTTTAGCCTCAACACCATAAGCGCCAATGTTTTGAACCGGAGAAGCACCAACCATTCCGGGAATTAGTGAAAGATTTTCGACACCGCCATAATTTTTTTTACAACAATAGTTTACAAAATTATCCCATACCTCTCCTGCTCCAATTTTTAACAAAACATACTCTGTTGTTTCTTCAACTATTTGAACTCCTCTAATTTTCGGGTGAATTACTATTCCTTCAAAATCTTGAGTAAAAACTATATTACTACCTGAGCCCAAAATCAATTTCTTTATTCCTGAAACAGGATTTTCTTTTAAGAAATAAACAATCTCCTCTGCTGCAGAAAATTCGTAATAATACCTTGCATTTACATCAATGCCAAAAGTGTTGTGGTTTTTTAAAGAATAATTTTCAAATAATTTATCCATGAACCTATATAAGTTATAAAGTTTAAAGTTTAAATCCACTCCGAAAAGTCTTCATAGCCGTTATTGCGAGGGCGAAGCCCGAAGCAATCTGCTGATAATAAATACATAAGGATTGCTTCACTATTCCCGATTTTCGGGACAGGCAATGACGAAAAACACTTTTCGGAGTAATCTCAAAGTTAAAAGCAAAAATTTACAAACTTTTTATAATTTTACAAATATAAAACAAAAGTTATTTAAGAAAACGATTGTTTTAAGATAATCTTTATCTTTGTTAAAAATCTAGAAAAATTGAACAGAATTATTTTATCAGTCACAAATGATTTGGTTACTGACCAAAGAGTTAATAAAGTTGCACTAACTTTAGCTAAAATTGGCTATGATGTAACAATAGTTGGTAGGAAATTAAAAAACAGTTTAGATATAAATAATCGATCGTATAAAACGAAGCGTTTTAAATTGCTTTTTAATAAAAAATGGATGTTTTATGCTGAATACAATTTACGATTATTTTTTTATTTATTGTTTAAAAAATTTGACATTCTTGTATCGAACGACTTAGACAGCTTACTTTCAAACTATTGTATATCAGTAATCAGAAATAAAAAATTAGTATACGACAGCCATGAATATTTTACCGAAGTTCCTGAATTAATAAATCGTAATTTTCAAAAAAAAATTTGGTTAAGTATAGAAAGATTTATTCTCCCAAAAATAAAGTATTCCTATACAGTATGTAAGTCAATAGCCAATGATTATTATAAAAAGTATGGGGTGAAAATGGAGGTTATTAGAAATGTACCTTTACGAAAGACTGCAACAAACAGTTCTGAGAAAATTAGCACACTAAAAAAAGAACTTTGTATTGAAGATAAAAAGATAATTATATATCAAGGCTCATTAAATATTGGAAGGGGAATTGAGCAAGTAATTAATGCAATGAAATTTATTGATAATACTATTTTTTTAATCATTGGAGATGGTGATATTGCAAAAAAATTAGTACATTTAACAAAGCAAAAGGGTTTAGAGAAAAAAATTATTTTTTTAGGTAAAATACCATTTGACAAGCTTAATGATTATACCGGATTGGCAGACATAGGTATTTCGTTAGAGCAAAACTTAGGACTTAATTATTATTACTCTTTACCTAACAAGATATTTGATTATATTAATGCCGGCGTGCCAATATTAGCATCTGATTTGCCGGAAATTGCCAATATTGTTAAAAAATATGAAATAGGTGAAATAATTAAAGATTTTTCACCAGATATTATAGCTGATGCCATTAATTCAATGTTAAATGACGAACATAAAATTTCAGAATGGGAAAAAAAATTAAAATATGCAGCAGAAGAACTTTGCTGGGAAAAAGAAGAAATTAAACTGATAGACTTTTATAATAAAATTAAAATAAATTAGTTAAATATTAGCAAATATTTAGACACTAAAAAGAAACAATATGATTCTAATTTATGTTGAAAATATCACCCCAAGAATAAAATACATTTTCGACTTAGTATTTATCGACATTCTTAAAACGAGTTATAGCATTACTGATATTAAGAATCTCTTCATTAACTCACAGGGAATTAAATTTAATTACTCAAAAGCAAAATTTAATGATGAGTTATTTGTTTATGCAACAGATTTATTGTTTCAAACATATATTGAAAAACAAGAAATTGAAGTAACTGACTGGAATGGATTAAAAATATTTTTTCAAACAAACACTGAATCAGATTTACCATTTGATATTTTTGCAGCAAGTTTCTATCTGGTTACACGTTACGAAGAATATTTATCTTTTGTCACCGATGAACATAAACGTTTTAAAGCAAGTGACAGTTTAGCTTTTATTCATAATTTTTTAAAAGAGCCAATTGTAAACAAATGGGTTGAAAAATTTTCCGAACTATTAATTACAAAATATCCTGAATTACATTTGCCAAAACGCACACCTCGTTTCATTCCAACAATAGATGTTGATAATGCTTTTTACTTTAAAAACAAAGGTCTTGTTAGAACGATAGGTTCAAGCATAAAATCATTCTTTAATTTAAAAAAGAATATTGATAGATTTAAAGTTATTTTTGGTTTAAAGAAAGATCCTTTTGATAATTTTAATCTATTAAAAAAGATTCATTTAAATTTCAACCCTGTTTACTTTTTTTTGATTGGGAAAAAAAGTTCTCACGACAAAAACATTTCAATAAAAAACAAAAAATACAGAAAACTAATTTCTTCATTTGCCAATGAGAATAGTGTTGGAATTCATCCTTCATATTCATCTTTCGACAATTTTAATATTTTAAAAAAAGAAGTTTCTGTCTTATCAAAAATTATTAATAAGCCTATTATTAGAAGTCGTAACCATTTTTTAAGATTAAAATTTCCTGAAACTTATCAATCACTAATTGATTTAAATATTAAAGAAGATTACACAATGGGCTATTCAAGTCAAATTGGATTTAGAGCTGGAATATGCACTCCTTTTATATTTTACGATTTAACAAAAGAAGAGATTACAAATTTAAAAGTTTTTCCATTTGCTTTGATGGATGTTACTTTTATTCGTTCTTTAAAGCTAACTCCTGAGCAAGCTCTTTTTGAAATAAAAAAAATTATTGCAGAAATTAAAAATGTTAATGGAACGTTTATAAGTTTATGGCATAACGAAACATTTAGCAATATTAATGAATATAAAGGATGGCAATTCACTTATCTGGAAATGATAAGATTTTTTGAAAATTATTAATCTTGAGTCCACTCCGAAAAGCCTTCATAGCCGTCATTGCGAGGGCGAAGCCCGAAGCAATCTGTTGATAATCAATACATAAGGATTGCTTCACTGCGTTCGCAATGACGTACTATCTGTTTTCGGAGTAGCTTCAATCTTATAACATTTAATTTGTTTACTACTGAATTAAAAGAAATATTAATTAGAACTAAATAATGTTTTAAATTGGAAATAATTCATCTAAAACATAATGAAATTGATAAACTTAAATGGGATAAATGTATAATTCGTTCTTATAATGGAATTATTTATGCATTTTCGTGGTATTTAGATGTAATTTCAAGTGATTGGGAAGCATTAATTGTTGGCGATTACGATATAATTTTCCCAATTATCCCAAAACAAAAATTTTTTATCAACTATTTATACCAACCTCTTTTCACTCAACAACTGGGTGTTTTTTCATATAAAAAATTAAACAGTAAAATTATTGAAGAATTTATTAATGCAATACCAAAAAAATATATTTTTTTTGAAATCAATCTAAACACTTTTAATAATATTTCGAACAACAAATATAAAATAACTCAAAAAGTTACCCACGAACTTGATTTAATAAGACCGCATGAAAAATTAGTTCAAAATTATTCTACAAACACAAAAAGAAACATTAATAAAGCAAAAAAAAATGATTTAAAAGTTTTTAGAAAAATCCCTGTAAAAGAATTTATTGCTTTTAAACAAA
>Ga0164318_10007048_pt1 | contig 10904 bp, 12 predicted proteins | sample GuaBasSedimGuay9_FD_113734 | JGI IMG/M metagenome (GOLD analysis project Ga0164318, IMG submission 113734) | Subseafloor sediment microbial communities from Guaymas Basin, Gulf of California, Mexico - Guay9, Core 4571-4, 0-3 cm | ecosystem: Environmental > Aquatic > Marine > Hydrothermal vents...
GACAACTGCCAATTTCATAATATCAAGCAAATATTTTTAGAGCTTTTTCTAATACTGTAATTTCAATCATATCCGATGGAACCTCAATTATTTCTCCATCCAGATAAAGATTATACCCCTCAACCGGCTCAATGCATATTGATTTCCCTCGGTACATCCTAAAATCAGAGCCATAAACAAATTTTCTTTTTATGATTTGGCTCAAATAATTACCAAATTTCTTAGTATTTACATTTACATCAAAGATAATTTCACACATTCCGTCGTCCAGCAAAGAGGCATTACTAATAGGAATTCCACATGAATACGGGAGTAAATTTACATTTATCATTTTTGGACTGGTTTCAAATTTGAATGAATCAACTTTCAATATAGTTTTTTTTGAAAGTTTTATAGTGGCGGCTTTTGTGCCAAATTGAGACCAACCAAAACCGAATCTTGGCTGTTTTTTCTCTTCCAGTATTTCCTGTAATTTTGGTATGAAACCAAGTCCGACCGAAGAAAAAAACATCTGATCGGCAATTTCACCAGCATTTATAGTTATTATTTGATGTTTTCGGGCAAGGATTTTTTTGATTATTTTATCAGGGTCAACAGTCTTATAGACTGATTGGCATATATTATTGAATTTACCCATTGGCAAAACCGCAACGGGCAGATTACTTTTGAATCCAGCACGGGCGACAAGATTGAAAGTACCATCTCCTCCACACGCAATCAAAGCTGTAATATTTCCCCATTTTTTTACCTGACTTAAAACAACTCCCCGATGTCTCTTCAAACCGGCCGCTGATTGTGCCTGATCATAAAGAGAAAAAGCACTATTTGGTTCCAAAACAGTAAAATGATGGCCATTGTTCAAAATAGACTTAATTAATTTCTTAATTGCCCGTTCATTATAGTTTGTCGCTTGTTTATTAACTAACAGGCAAAAATGATATTTTTTTACTCTTTTATTTTGATTATATTTTTTCACAAACATAGTATATGCAAATTTATGACAATTGAAAACCGTTTTTATGCTTCTAAATATTTAAACTTGAATAGCACAAACATATTAATTATAATTTAATATGTTATCTGCAATCTTTAATTCTTTAAGACCGTTGCAATGGATAAAGAACTCTGTCCTATTTGCGGCTTTAGTATTTGCAGGAGAAGTTTTAAATTTAGATAAAGTTTTGCTGTCCGTTATAGGCTTTATCATATTTTGCATGCTTTCATCTTCGATATATGTGATAAATGACTTAGTTGACAAATCTAAAGATAAGTTACATCCGCTAAAAAAAGACCGTCCTATTGCATTAGGTGAAATTTCATCGACCACTGCTTTAGCAATCAGTATTTTACTATTAGTTATATCATTGTCTTTGTCTTTTTATATTTCTCTAAATTTCTTTATTATCTCATTATCTTTTATAATCTTGAATCTTCTTTATACTTTTATTCTAAAAAATGTAGTAATAATTGATGTTTTGACAATTGCTCTTAGTTTTGTAATCCGTGCCCATGCCGGAGCAGTTATAATTGGTGTTCCAACTTCAAAATGGATGCTTATAAATACATTATTATTAGCTTTGTTTTTAGGTTTTGGTAAAAGACGCCATGAACTAATTTTTTTAAAACATACAGCATCAGCACATCGTAAAAGTCTTGGGAAATATTCCCCTTATTTGCTTGACCAGCTAATTGGAGTTGTTACCGGTGCGGTAGTTGTTATGTATATGTTATATTCATTCTCAACCGAGGTTTCTCAAAAATTAGGGACTGAGAACCTATTTCTAACAATTCCGTTTGTAATTTATGGCATTTTTAGATATTTGTACTTAATTCATCGTGAAGAAGAAGGTGGTTCACCGAGTAAAATTCTAATCAATGACCGACCAATACTTTTAACAGTTTTATTTTGGATATTAACCGTAATAATCACTTTATATCTATTATGAACAAAAAAATACTTCCAATTATTTTACTATTATTACTAACAAGCTGTGCCCAAAAAACGCAGAAAGATTTTACTCCTGTGATTCCCACAGTACAATTTACCGCTGATTTACAATTTCCAACCAATCTTGAAGAATCTGGGATCAAACAACTTTCTCCTGCTGAAAATATTTTAGCCTCGGATAGCAACAAACATTTAGGTCAAATTATTTCAAAATATCGTTGGTTTAATTTCGTTGGACTCTCAAAGGCTAAATATGAAATCAATTTAATCCCAGTTTCTGCCGAAATTTTACAATTTGCATCCGAAAATGATTCCTATGGTTTTTTTAGTTCTCTAAGGTCACCTTCGGTGCAGATGAATGAATTAGGCGGAGAGTCATTTACTGTTGGCAATAGCACATATATTTATATCGGAGAATACACCATTATACTTTCGGTTGAAACAGAAACAGAAAACAGCTTTGAAACAGTTAATCTGTTAGGCAATGCGATAGTGGAAAAAACAGGATTAAATAAAATAATCCCCAATCATTTTTTAATGTTTCCTTACAATTATAAAATCATCCCTACCACAAAATATTATCCGTACAATTTCATGAATATAAATGGTTTTAATCAAATTTTCACAACCGATTATGTGATAGAGTCAGACACTTTGACTTTATTTTATACTATTGATAAAAGTGGTGATAAATATATCAATTTTAAAGAGTATGCCAGTCAGATCGGACAGATTGTATCTAATCCAAATGGGTTCAAATATGAAGATGATTTTTCTTTTGCCTATGAAGATTCAACTCGAGGAATAATTGTTGCCGGATTAATTAACGGACGCTTAGCAGGGATAATAAACTACCGCCCTAAAAGTATGGGGAAATTTGCTCCCCTCTGGATTAATGGCTTAAAATAAATTAGTCAGTTTCAAATTTAGATTTTCCATGAGCGATAATTTTAAGACCATCGGATGTAAATCTGAGCATCGATGATTGTGCTCGGTAAATTTCAGTTTTATTCATTTTATTCTGATAATAAGCTATTCTACTCTGTTCTTGTACTAAATCAGCTGTTATAGTACTTGAAAAATACCCGATAAAAAAGATTACTATCACGGCTGCCGCTTTCAGCAAATAACCAAACATATTTTTATGAGATGTTCTGTTTTTTGATTGCGACAAATATATTTTATAAATCGAGTTTTCAAGTTTTAATTTTTCAACTTCCGAAAGGGTTTTGCAAGAGTCGTTAGTTATCATTTCCATTACATCGCCATAACTCTCAAATTCTGCCTGACAGGCTGGACAGGTTTTAAGATGATTTTTCAGATACTTTATTTCTTCGGGAGTTAATTCATCTAAAATATAGAGAGGTATATTATCTAAAACATATTTACAGTTCATCATAGAGCTCCTTTTCTATTAAGGATATTATTTTTTAAATTCTGAAGACCGCGAGACAAATGGGTTTTCACACTGCCTTCGGATATATCCATAATTTTAGCAATCTCTTTTGCTTTGAGACCGCCATAAAATTTTAAGACAATTGCCTCATTTTGTTTTTCTGAAAGTTTTTCAAGTTCTGTTTTCAACAGAATAGTTTGATTGATTTCATTCTGGTCAGGATTATAAACAACGTCACTGATGTTTTCTTTAATTAAAAGATCTCTATTTTTTTTATCTCTTTTTTTATTCAAGGCAAGATTAAAAGCGACTTGGAACAAATATGGTTTTATTTTGTTTTTATCAATAACATTAAACTTATCAATTACTTTTATAAATGCATCCTGACAGGTATCCATAGCATCGTCAATATCGTCATAGATACGATTTAACATTCCACACAAACTGTCAGCATAATCATCGATTAGCGTCTTTATTATGTTGTTATTAAAAGTCATAATATTCATTTACTCTTCCACAACCGAAAGGGCATAAAAACTCATATCACAATCATGCAGTTCATTCCCCTTAAACATCCATCCCACCGTATTCGGTTCTTCGATATCAATTAAGCCATTGGATATTATAACTTCGCCTGGGAAATTAACTACAAGTAGAAATTCATGAGGATTTAATTCATCGGTTATCTGTATATTATTATAGACTTCATCAAACATTTGCTTGTATAATTGCCCTAATTTGTTATTGTCACCGACTATTTCAACAAACGCTTTACTGAGACTCTTGAATATTTCATCTTTTAATTTATTATACTCAATTTCCAGAGTTGCATCTTCCTTGTTTAAAAGAGCTATCAATCTTTCGTCGGTAATTAAATTTTCAAGATTTTTAATTCCTATTTGCAGAATTTCTTTACGTTGAGCAAAACTGATTTTATCATTGAGAGTAATTTCACCCAAGACATTAAAAAACATTTTATAGTTGGAGTACTGGTATGCTTCTTTAAGTTGATTCAAATATTTTTGCCTGTCAGCTTCGGAAACATTAAAAATACCATTTTCAATAATTCTATTTTCCAATTCCCTATCAATTCCAGTATCGGCTAAAAAGTTGAATTCCCGATGTGACCGTCCTTTGTAAGTCCGCTCAAATTCATAATAAGTACGTTTGCCTTCTTTCCATACTTTGAAATTCGTTGGGAATTGCATCTGGTTACCGAATTTATCAGATTTACCGGCAAACGATTCAGGCAATTTGGTGCCATACTTAATATTCTTTTCAGCTTTGTATTTTATTTTATATTCACCATTATCTTTTTTATGTTTTGAATTTTCGGTGATAGTCCATTCGGAGGACGAAGGTAAAGCTACCAACATTTCGGGATTTCTGGTTGAGCCTTCAAACTTTACTTTAATTACAGCATTCCCGACTTTATCTATGGTAATTTCTTCTTCCCAATTCAGACAACCTATAGATAATAATAAAATTGGAATAAGCAAAAATAGTAAAACGTTCTTTTTGAGGTAATATTGAATATTTTTCATAAAATCCTCACTTGCATACTGTTTACTTAATAAGACCCGTAAATCGGTCAAAAAGTTGACATGAGGATAGGAAATTTTTTAATAAAACTCAGTCATCAAAGAGATCATCAAAATTCTTTTTTAGGTTATCTTTATTAGAAATTTTCGATTTCATGCCTCCGGAAACTTTTGTTACTTCCCGATGTTGATAAAAATCACACATATTTGATTTTTCTTTATTTACAACCTGATGTTCTATGCTTTCTTTACATTGAAATCTTCGAGTTGGGTCAAAATGCCGACACCCCCGACAACACCTTAAATCTGCAAGACATTTATCACAGTGATCGGAACGCATCACCCTACCTGTTATACCGGTTGGCTTACCGCAATTCCAGCAAAGAAGTCCCTGTTCCATTAACTCTCCTTCGTCAGCTGTTTTTTTAAAACTTACTTATAAAAAATAATAAAAAATGAGAGAACTTACAAATGAATTATCTACCGAAAATTACCATTATCACGTTCCATTTATGCAGTATCTATCGCACGCAAAACAGATTAGGTTATTTTACTCTCTTTGCTATTGTGTTATAGCAAATTACAAAAAAATCTTTCGCATTAGTTGCGTAAGTCAAAAGATTTTCGTATCTTTTAACTTATGGAAGACAAACGCATGGAAACAACTATAAAACTTACCGCTGAAGTAAGTTGCGCCGGTTGAGCGTCAAAATTATCGCCAAAGGTTTTGGCGGAAGCATTACAGGATCTGCCGCAAACGAATGATCCTAACCTTTTGGTAGGTTTTAATAAAGCCGATGATGCCGGAGTGTATAAAATAAGCGATGATTTAGCTCTGGTTCAAACGGTTGATTTTTTCCCGCCTATCGTTGATGACCCGTATTATTTTGGGAAAATTGCGGCGGCAAATGCCTTATCGGATATTTATGCGATGGGAGCCATACCTTTAACAGCTCTTAATATTGTTGCTTTTCCTTCTTCTAAAATGCCCAATTCGATTCTTGGCGAAATTCTCAGAGGGGGAACAGAAACTATCAAACAAGCCGGAGCGGTGGTTGTTGGTGGTCATTCTATTAAAGATGATGAGCTTAAATATGGTGTGTCTGTCACCGGTAAAATTCACCCTGACAAAATAATTTCCAATTCCAATGCAAAACCTGGCAATAAAATTTATCTAACAAAATCCCTCGGTACCGGATTAATAACCACCGGAATCAAAAACAAAATAGTCAGCAAAGAACTTGAAAAAATAGTAACTGAGCAGATGGCACTACTGAACAAAGATGCGGCAGAAATTATGATTAAAAATAATGCTCCGTCCGCTACCGATATCACCGGCTTTGGATTGTTGGGGCATGCTTACGAGATGGCAGCTGGCTCCAATGTTACAATTAAAATATATTCTGAAAAACTACCATTATTGCCCGATGTTTTAAAATTAGCTGAGAAAAAAATGATTCCTGGCGGTGCTATTGCAAATCGGGAATTTATGGAAAACAGATGGAAAACCGAGGGGAAACTTGACATTAATATGGAACGTTTGTTGTTTGACCCTCAGACATCCGGTGGATTATTTATTGCCATTTCAGAGGATTGCTCTGATAATTTTGAAAATGATTGTAAAAAAAATAATGTTCCTGTCTTTATGATTGGCGAGGTTTTACCTGCCAACGATGTACCTATCATTGTTGTATAGGCAAATGAAATGAAATTTAAAATACCCGATGCTAAAATTTTATACCTATTGATCACTCTGGTTTTATTTATTGGAGGTTTTGTTTTCTGGATTTCTGATTTGAATTCTGATCCTCCGATGTATTACTCTGGTCTGGGGCAATCTCTTTCAACTGACCCTCCACAATACTATTATCATGCCCGCAATAATGTTTTATATGATACTGCTGATCCTTTCGATTATAACCGTTGGGTTGTTTATAAAAACTCTATCACTTCGCTGGTAAGTTCTCTCTGGTTTTCTATCGCAGGTTTTTCATATGAGAAAGCCAACATGGTGGGAGTTATTCTTTGTTTTGCTGCCCTTTTATTCTTTCTTTTGGGATTACACCCTCACCATAAACCATGGGTCCTAATGGCTGTAACTCTTGCCTTTATTATTAACGTAACAATGCTAACCTATGGTCGTCTGACTTATCTTGAGAACGGTTTAATATTTATCAGTGGGGTTATGTTTTTTGTATTCTCAAAATGGCATGATAAAACTTATGGCGTTATCATCGCCGGTTTTCTAGCCGCTCTGGCGATGCTAAGTGGAAAACTTTTTGGAGTTCTTTTATTCCCAAGTTTACTTTTGGCAATATTTTTTTCAGAAAATAAATTTAAGTGGCGATTTATTGGATATACCATTGGTTCATTCATGGGAAGTTCTTTAATTTTGATTCTTGTTCTCTATGGAAGTGATTTCACTGCCGCTTTTGGATATATTAGTGAACAAACTTATGGTTTGCGAGGAATCCCCAAAGGTCTAACAACGCCTTACGGTTTTATTGAACATCTTATTTCATACGGTTATTCTAATCGTCTATTTTATCTGGATCCGGATATTTTTCTGTTTTTGTTTTTATCAGGTTTATCTTTGATTTTATTAAATAGTAGTAGCATCAAATTATCATCTCTTTCAGCTCCGACTCGTTTAACAATTTTTTGGACTGCCTTAACAATTTTAGGTCTGATGCCTCTTAATTATTCTCCGGTCAGATATGCTATACTCATGCTTCCTTCTATTATCATTTTGGCTTTTACTCTTTTTGAGACGGTTTATAATCAGAAAAAACTGCAATTCAATTTTAGTAAAAAACATTTTATATTATTGGGACTGCTTTTCTGGTTTGCAATTTTCCATTTGACAGCAAACATCTTTTTCTTTAACACCATGCCACAACCTATCAGAGGGATTACGTGGGTAAGCTTACTGTTTGTTCCTTTTGTTATCTGGCTATTCAATATTTTCTTAAAAAAGAATTGGTTAAAAATTAACCGCAATACTCTTGCCTTAACATTTTTTGTATTAATTGCTTTCACGATGGTTGCCAACGGATTTAGAATTAGACGCCTTCATTTTCTGGATAATAATTACAATATTATCGAAGCTAACAGGGATATGGAACAGATTCTAAATGAGGATGCTGTTGTTTCCGGTTCATACGGTCCTGTTCTTACAGCTAATACGAAATTAAAATCTTTTATCCATCTTTTTGGAGTTGCTGATGTTGATTCTGATTTATTTAATAAATACCCTATTACCCATTTAGCTGTTGATAAATCCAATTGGGAATTGGCAATTAAAGATTATCCTGAACTTAAAAATTTAAAAGCAATCACAACTTACTGGATTCGGGATTACGAAGTACAGTTGTTTAATATCAGCAAAATTTTTAATAACCCCAAAGCCAACGCATATAATGAAACCATATACGAGAAAGCCTTAACCTCGTTTTATCAGCAAAATTCCGATTCCGCATTTATGTTTGCAAAACAGTTCTATGAAACCTATCCGGAATCTAAATCCGGGAATATTCTGCTAATTGACATGTTTTCAGAACGGCAGATGTTTAACGATGCTTATAATCTTCTATTAGCTCTTGCGGAAAGATGTCCTACCGATTTCTTTATTCAAATGCAATGCGGTAAGCTTCTTCAGGTTCTTGGGTATAACTACAAAAATCAACAGATGCTTGAACTCTCCAAAAAGTATTATGAAAAAGCGGTTACCGCAAACAGATTTAAAAGTAACTTTGCTCAGATGACATACAGCCAAACAATGCAGTCACTAATGAAAAAGGGCAATTAAGCCAATCTCTATCCAAGATTTTTACTTACAAAATCCCAATTTACTAATTTCCAAAATGTCTCAATATAATTTGGACGAGCATTTCTAAAATCAATATAATAAGCATGCTCCCAAACATCGACTGTCAACAAAGGCTTGTCTCCATTTTTTATAGGACATCCGGCATTCGGCATACTTTTAATTTTTAATTCTCCGGATGATGTTTTAACTAACCATGCCCACCCTGAACCAAATAAGGTTGCCGCTGTTTGAGAAAACTGTTTTTTGAAATCCTCAAAACTGCCAAATGCGGAGTTGATGGAATCGGCTAATTTACCTGACGGCTCTCCTCCTCCCGCAGGAGACAAACAGTTCCAGTAGAAAGTATGATTATAAATTTGTGCCGCATTATTAAATATGCCGCCATCTGCTGTTTTGATAATTTCCTCTAATGATTTTCCTTCAAACTCTGTGCCAGGCACCAACTTATTAAGATTATTGACATAAGCCTGATGATGTTTGCCATAGTGATAATCAATAGTTTCGCTTGAAAAATTGGGTTCAAGAGATTTTTTCTCAAATGGCAGATCAGGTAATTCGTATAACATATAAAATTCTCCTATATTTTGTTTGTCTTAATACAAGCTAATCCATTATTTTGAGTTTTAAAGCAATTGTCAACAATTAATACAAGACTAATTTAATCAAAATAAAAAATTAATGAAACATGACAATTTTTTTATTGTATAAAAATATTTGAATAATCATACTATTATTAGAGGCAATTATAATTTTGAAAAGAAAAAATAAAATCTATTAGGAGTTATAAAAATGGAAATCGGTTTGATTTATTCAAACAAAGATCCAAAGCAGGTTGCAACCAGAAATTTTGTCCGTAATTACATTAAAGAGCGTGGGATATTGGCACATCTGGTTGAAACTGAAAAAGAAGTTAACTGTCCTACAATTTCAATTGACGGATGCTGTATATCAAAAGAGCATCATTCTAAAAAAATAAAATCAAGATTCCCCAAATTAGCCGATATAGCCAAAGCAATCGAACAAAATGTCTGGAGCCTGTAGCGATAATTGTCATTGCGAGGAGTGAAACGACAAAGCAATCTATTTGAAAAAAAGTCAGGAGCACACGGCTCTGACTCTTCAAACTTTAGACCTGCCCTATTTGTAAAAAATATAAAAGTTATGTCTCCAAGAAAGAGAGACATGACCTACTTTCCTATTTTCTCTAACTGTTTGCCATTGGCAGAGTGGGGTACCCATCTTCTATTATCTGTATTATTTTGTGCGTGGTGTACGTCCTCGTGCGCCACGTTGATACAATAGGTAATGCTTGTTGTAGGTAACTTCATAAACATCAAATAGCTATCAAATTTAATTTGTTTACTATCAATTATAATTCCATATCTTCTAATCCATGAATTTGAAAATCCAAAAAATCTCGGTCGCAAGTATAACTTTCTCGGCAGTTGTTATCTCAATTGGGTTTTATGCCTGGCGGATAATGTTCAATAACTTTGCAGTTGAAGTTTTTAATGCAACTCCCACCGATGTCGGCATCATTCAGGCGGCACGTGAAATCCCTGGTCTGCTTGCGTTCGGAGTAGGCATGTTTGCTCTCTGGTTTGCCGAATCAAAAATTTCCGCTATCTCTATTATTGTTCTTGGTGTTGGTCTTGTGATGTGCGGTATGTCCAACTCAATTCTGATGCTTACTATGGCTACCGTTTTGATGTCTTTCGGTTTTCATTATTTTGAACCGACAAATTCATCACAGCTACTATTAATAAGTAAGAATGAGAATTTGGGCAAAGTTCAGGGAAAACTGAGTTCTTATTCATCGTTAGCGGGACTTATCGGGGCTGGACTGATTATGTTTTTGACTCTTTTTTTAGATTACCGAGTGACTTTTTATATAATGGGTGGCGGGGTTATACTAATTGGAGCTTATCTTGCTTATGCATTGCCTTCTAACAGAACCGATACTGATGAACGCAAAATAAAGTTAAAAAAGAAATACTGGCTCTATTACACCCTTGCCTTTTTACGAGGTTGCCGAAGACATATTTTTACCACTTTTGCAATTTTCTTACTCGTAAAAAACCATGATTTAAATATCACACTTATATCGGGAATTATGCTGGCAAACAATTTTATTACTATTTTCACCAATCGATACTTAGGGCACCTTAGTGATAAATTAGGTGAAAAAAC
>Ga0164318_10007049_pt1 | contig 10903 bp, 9 predicted proteins | sample GuaBasSedimGuay9_FD_113734 | JGI IMG/M metagenome (GOLD analysis project Ga0164318, IMG submission 113734) | Subseafloor sediment microbial communities from Guaymas Basin, Gulf of California, Mexico - Guay9, Core 4571-4, 0-3 cm | ecosystem: Environmental > Aquatic > Marine > Hydrothermal vents >...
CGGTGGGTCCATCTTCGGGGTCTTACCGCGTTCTACGTGGGGGCGGTTGGAGCTTCGGTGCGAGATTTTGCCGTTCCGCCTTTCGCGGTAGCCGCTATCCGTCGGAAGTGCGGCACATTATCGGCTTTCGACTTGTGAGGTCAGCCCATTGATGCCGCACAGCGATTCTCTGGTTCGGGTCCATCCCCAACCCGAGCATGGCGATGTACTGAGAATGAGTGACGGGACATGAAACTGCTTCGATGCGGCCGACCATGCCGAAAGTCTGCTGGTGGCCTATCCTGAAAACACTTTGGCAGGGGAGTGATCCGCTGGACAATGTGCGACTGAAGGTCCGTTTGAGCCAGGACGCCCAGGGGAATGCGAACAGCTCCTCGCTGAATTTTCAACAACCAAGCACGCCGGCGTCGCCAACGAGCGCTTGGCCGTGATCAACCGCCATGGAGGTCGCTGATGTTCGCGCACTTCAAGTTCAACCTCAACGCCAGGATGTTGCCGGCCGGTCTAACCTTGGTACTGATGGCGCTGACCGCCACGGTCTGGGCGACACCCACCATGGCTCGGTCCAGCCGTGATGATCTTGTGGCGCAGATGTTGGATTCCCTGGAACAGGAACTGCCGAAGAACATCAAGGGCATTGCAATCATGCAGTTCACCAACGGTTGCAACGCGCCCTTGGACATCAATCTGTTGCGCGAGGATCTGGAGGTGGAACTGATCAACTCGCCACGGTTCTACTTCATCAACCGTTCGCTGCTGGATGCGACCCTGAAAGAGATTGGCATGTGCAGGGGCAGGGAATGTTTCATGGACCCCACCACCCTGCAGGAATTAGGCAAAGCCAAGGGTATCGACGCCATGCTCATCGGCGAGGTGATCAATTCATCCACCAAGTACAAGGATTACTATACCACGGTCATACTGCAGGCCATCAGTACTTCGACCGCCTGCGTGGTGTGGCAGAAGGAGATCATGGGTGTCAACACGGCCAACGTGGTCGATGTGCTGGGGGGGCTGCCGTCGGAGCAGGCCGTGACCAGGGAGGAGGCCTTGGGGCGCGAGGTGGCGCGGTTTTTGGGACAGTCCACGAAGCTCAAGACGAAGAACATCCGCACCGTCTCCATCCTGGATTTTGAGAACCCCGGCGGCAGATCGGTGGACATGTATGCTCTGTTCCGGAGCCTGACCAACCATATCGTTAGCGAGACGGATCTGAAGCTCATGGATCGCAAGTACATGGAGGAATATCTCAAGGCGCAGGAACTTTGGTTCGGTCGCCTGACCGAGGCCAGCCAGCGCAAGAACATTGACAATCTGTATGGCATAGGCAAGCTGTATGGTATCGACGCCTTCATCTGCGGCACGATCCGGGAAGTCACTGATGACAAGATCGTTTGCGTGGTGCGTATCAATGATATCGAGGCCAATGTGGATATTGACGCCCGAAATCTGACTGCTGCGGCCGAGAACATGGAATGGTACTTGCCAAACATGCTGAGCAAGGTGGGGCCGAGTATCTTCACTTCAGAACCTTCCGGTGCCGAGGTTCTGGTGGACGGCCAACGGGTGGGGGTCAGTCCTTGCAAGTACCAGCTCTCCAGTGGCACCCACACCGTTCAGTATGGATTACATGATTATGAATCGAAAAGTGAACAGGTGGTTTGCGAAAATGGGCGGGGGCAGAAAGTTCATGTCAAATTGGATAGGGCTATTTCCGTGGTGAGTTTCCTGGTCAGGCCTTTCGGAACAGATCTGGTGATCAACGGCAAGGCCGAAGGGTCATCCCCACTTGTGGGATTGGAGCTTCCCTATGGGGATTACAAGGTCCAGGCCGAGCGACCCATGTTCGAGAAGATGAGCAGAACCCTCACTGTCGATAGTCCCAGTCATGAGTTCACCTTGGAGTTGATGCCCAAGAGCAAGAGCAAGGCAATCATGTATTCGCTGCTGTTCCCGGGCAGCGGCCAGCGTTACAAGGGCCAATATGGCAAGGGTTGGGCGTTTACCCTTGGGGTTATCGGTTCCGCCGGGTTCGCCGTGATGAACGAGATCTCCCGCAGTAATGCGGTGGACGACTACAATGAGGCCCATGATGCCTACCTTGCCGCTATTAATCAGACGGAGATGGACCGGCAGTTTGTCATCATGCAGGACAAACTATCCAAGGCCGATGACAAAGCCAGCGCACGCGACCTGGGCTGGACAGTGTGCGGAGGATTATGGGTCCTCAATGTGATCGATGCCGCCCTGGGTTGGCCCGCGGCCGAGGCAGGGGTTAGTGTGGGCATGGTCCCGCAGGATATTGGTGGGCAGGGCTTCGCCGTGACGGTCGGGAGGTAGTACCATAGGTAAGTTGAAACGCATCAAATAACTGGAATTCATGCTGCGGAAAAAGCTCCCTCGGACGGATTGATGTCCCACCCCGAAGCCTACCCCCTCCACCTCATCGACCTCGACCAGGATCTGCCCGGCCAGCGGTGGTTCATCAGTTGCTGGGCGCGCACCGACCCTGCCGCCGGGCCGACCTTCATCGTCGATCCGGGGCCGCCGTCCACCGCGGGCAGGCTCATGGCCGCGCTGGAGGAACTGGGCCTCGAAAACCTGGACTTCATCCTGCTGACCCACATCCACCTGGACCACGGGGGATGCACGGCCCGTATGCTCGAGCGTTGGCCCACCTCACTCGTGGTCTGCCATCCGCGGGGCCGGGCGCACCTGGCCGACCCGGAGCGGCTGTGGCGGGGCTCGCTGGAGGTGCTGGGCCGCAAGGTCGAGGTGTACGGCGAGCCGCAGCCGGTGCCCACGGAGGCGCTGGTGGAATACACGGAGGCCGAGGCTGCGGGATTTACGGTCATCGAGACGCCGGGGCACGCCCCGCATCATATCTGCTTCCTGGCCGACGGTGACCTGTTTCTGGGCGAGGCCGCGGGCACCTTCAGCGCCCTGGGCCGGGGTCCGGACACCGCGGAGCATTACCTGCGCCCGGCCACCCCGCCACGCTTCGATCTGGAGACCGCCCGGGCCTCCCTGGATCGCCTGTTGGCCCTGGATCCCGCGCCTGTCACCCTGCGCTTCGCCCACCACGGCGCCTATGCCGGGGACGTCACGGGCCTGTTGCGGGCCGCGCGCGACCAGCTCGCCCTGTGGGCGGGTGTCTGCCGGGAGGTCGCCGACCGGCGGGGCGGGGTCCCCACGGACCCCGGCGCTCCGGAATCGGCGGCCCTGCTGGAGGACATTGCCGACGAGTTGCGCCGCCGGGACCCGCTGTACGCCCGCGGGCGTGAGCTTCCCGAGGACATCCGCCTCCGCGAGACCGACTTCACCCGCCAGAGCCTGCGCGGCATGCTGGAATACCTGCGGGATCGCGGCTGAAACCGTCCTGCTCCGGCCGGGATAGACTTATCCCCGCGCGGGCAGTATATTTCGCGGACCATGACATCACTGATCGCCAGCATCGGCCGTGGGATCATCTACGGACTCAAGAGCACCGGCATGGGCACCATGCTGATGTTGCGTACGCTGTACAACCTGCGGTACATCTGGCGCATGCGCGGGGAGGTCCTCGAGCAGATGCGCGTGGTGGCTGTGGGCTCACTGCCCCTGGTCATCGTCACCTCGGTGTTCGTGGGCGCGGTCACGGCCGTGCAGGCGGTCTACCAGATGCAGGCCTATGTGCCCATGAAGTTCCTGGGCTCGGTGATCTCCAAGAGCGTGTTCATCGAGCTGGGGCCGGTGCTCATGGCTCTGGTGGTCGGCAGCCGCCTGTGCGCCAACTACGCCGCCGAGTTGGGCACCATGAAGGTGACCGAGCAGCTCGACGCCATGAACATCATGGCCATCGATCCGGTCCGCTACCTGGCCATGCCCCGGTTCGTCGCCGCGGTGCTGATGATCCCGGTGATCACCATCTTCTGCGACGCCGTCGCCATCTTCGGCGGCTACGTGGCCTCGGTGGTGACCATGGACGTGACCAGCAGCACCTTCATCGAGGGTCTGCGCATGTTCTACAAGGCCAGCGACCTGTTGGGCGGCCTGGCCAAGGCGTTCATCTTCGGCGGGGTAATCGCCATGAGCGGGATCTTCTTCGGGTTCAACACCGAGGGCGGGGCCGAGGGCGTGGGCCAGTCGGTCATGAAATCGGTGGTTGGCAGCTGCCTGAGCATCCTGGTGGCCGACTACCTGCTGGCCATCATCCTCTTCCAGATCATCTTCAGGGGCAGCTAGGGGGCCATGGAAACGCCGCACCGCACCACGATACCCCTTCCACCCCCGCCGAACCTGCGGCTGGAGGATCCGGCGTCCCAGCGGGGCATCGCCCTGCAGGGCGTAAGCAAGAGGTTCGGGTCCAAGGTGGTGCTGGACGAGTGCGATCTGCTGGTCCACAAGGGTGAGACCCTGGTGATCATCGGGCGCAGCGGCGAGGGCAAATCGGTGCTCCTGAAGAACCTGGTGCGCCTGCTGGAGCCGGATGCCGGCCAGATCTGGGTCGAGGGGCAGGAAGTGACCGGCCTGGAGCACCATGAGCTGATGGAGCTGCGCAAGAAATTCGGCTTCCTGTTCCAGGGGGCGGCCCTGTTCGATTCCATGACCATCTGCCAGAACGTCGGGCTGATGCTCAAGGAACACATGGACTGGAGCGACGAGAGGATCCTGCACCGCGCGTACGAATGCCTGGCCATGGTCGGCCTGGATGACGCCAACGACAAGCTGCCCAGCGAGCTGAGCGGGGGCATGAAGAAAAGGGCCGGGCTGGCGCGGGCCATCGTCATGGAACCGGAGTACATCCTGTACGATGAGCCGACCACGGGCCTGGATCCCATCACCAGCGATGCGATCAACGACCTGATCCTCAAGCTGCAGCGCGAGTTGGGGGTCACCAGCATCGTGGTCACCCACGACATGCCCAGCGCGTTCAAGGTCGGCAACCGCATCGCCATGCTCAGCGGCGGCCGGATCGTATTCGTGGGTTCGGTCGAGGACATCAAGCGGACGGATCATCCACTGGTACGCCAGTTCATCGAGGGAAGGGCCGACGGTCCTCTGGGAGTCTTTTAGCGGGCCGCCCGACGGCGGCCGGGATCGAAAGCAGGGACATGAACGGATCCAAGCGCAGAATTTCCGAGTTGCAGGTGGGTATCCTGACCATCCTGGCCGTGATCGTTTTGATCGTGGGCATGATGTGGTTCAAGGACGTCGACCTATCGCGCGGCAGCGCGTCCTACCTGGTGAACTTTCCCCAGGTCGAGGGCATGCAGGTGGGCGACCGCGTGCAGGTGCGGGGCATCCGCATGGGGGAGGTGCGCGCCTTCACCATGCTGCCGGACGCGGTCCAGGTGGAACTGGTCCTGGATGATAGCGCCCAGTTGCGTGAGGACGCGGTCATCACCCTGGGCGAGAAGGGCATCGTGGGCGAGGTGGTGGTGAACATCGAGCCGGGCACCAAGGGCAAGATCGTGCCCCAGGGTTACCTCTTCAAGGGGCGCACGGCCGGCACCATCGCGGCCATGACCGACGCGGCCGGGGACGCCCTGGCGGAGATGCGCGTACTGACGGCCAAGGTCACCGAACTGGTTGATGAGGTCCGCGACCAGGGCAAGGTGGTCGAGACCCTGGCCCAGGCCCACGAGACCCTGGGCGAAGTGGATCAGATGCTCAACGAGAACCACCCCAAGATCGTGCGGATCCTGGACAATCTGGTGCAGACCACGGACTACCTGAAGGCCCTGCTGGCCTCCGGGGCCATCGACACGACCCTGAGTCGTACGACTGCGGCCATGGCCTCGGCCGACACCCTGCTGGCTTCGCTGGACGAATCCGCGGTTCACCTCAACAACATCCTGGCCGGGCTGGAAAACGGCGAGGGGACCGTGGGCGGCCTGCTGAATGACGAGGGCCTGTACGCCCGCACCGATTCCACCTTGACGGCGGTCCAGCGCCTGCTGGATGAGATGCGCCGGAACCCCAAGAAGTACTTCAAGCTGAACGTGATAGATTTCTGACGAGATCCAACCTGTGAGGAGGAAGGACATGAACATGGACCCGAAGAAGGAAGCCATGATCAAGGTGATCAAGGACGCGGTGATGGTGGAGGTCAAGGGGCAGCAGCTGTACAGCCACGCCGCCCAGGAGGCCACCGACCCGGCGGCCAAGGCCATGTTCGAGATGCTGGCCAAGGACGAGGACGACCACGTGCGCATCCTCATGACCCAGTACAAGAGCCTGATGGCCGACGGCAAGCTGGACCTGGAGGACGTGCACCCGGCCGAGGTGGACCACGGTTCCCAGGATGTGGTCACCGACGAGTTCAAGAAGTCCATCAAGGGCGGCAAGTTCGAGATGGCCATCATCGGCATCGGCTGCGACCTGGAGAACAAGGCCATCGCCTACTACAAGAAGCATGCGGCCGAGGCCGAGGATCCCGAGCTCAAGCAGCTGTTCACTTGGCTGGTGGAGTGGGAGGACGGCCACCTGGAGCAGCTGATGGAGCTGGAGAGCATGTACCAGGACGCCTACTGGGCCGACCAGGGTTTCTCGCCGATGTAGGGGGTCGGCCCGCATGATGATGCGGGCCGCATCCGATTGCTGTCGGAGGCTGCGGTTCGACCGTGCGGTACGGGCCGCAGTTTCCGTTTTCCTTGACCCGGCGTTCGGAATGTTATAACATATGTAAAACTACAAGATCGTTCGAAAGGCAAGCCCATGGTCAAGCTCACCATCCGCAAGGTCGGCAATTCGTTGGGAGTGACATTGCCCGCCGAGGCGGCCAAGGCCCTGAGGGTCAAGGAAGGCGACGTCCTCTACCTCACCGAATCACCGGACGGATACCGGCTTGTGGCGCACGATCCGGATTTCGAAAAGTCCATGCGGGCCGCGGAAGGTTTCATGAGCCGGTATCGCAACGCGCTGCGGGAACTGGCCAAGTGACGCAGCCGTTTTGGCTCTCCAAGGTTTTCATTCTGGCGATTCATAGCCGCCTGCTGGCCGAGCACGGGGGTGATTCAGGTCTTCGAGACGAGGACCTGCTCGATTCGGCTCTGTCCGCACCGGCCAATCACCATGTTTACGACAACGCCGATGTATTCACCCTGGCCGCGGCGTATGCTCATGCCTTGACGACCAACCATCCCTTTGTCGACGGCAATAAGCGGACGGCGTTGGTCGCCTCCGGTGTCTTCCTGGAACTCAATGGATATCGCCTGACCGCCACCGAGCCGGATGCCGTGCTGGCGGTACTGGCGCTTTCCCGCGGAGAAATGACCGTGGAGGAATTTGCGCAGTGGTTGAAAATATCTTCCGTTGGCGTGTCTTCGCTTGAAAATTCGGATTGACACTCCGAATTTTCAAGGATAAACTACAGATATGATTCCGAGACCAACATATCAAAATCTGATGGAAACCGCCCTGGGCCGATCCCCGGTGGTGGCTCTGCTGGGGCCCCGTCAGTGCGGTAAGACCACCTTGGCCCAGGTATTGGCAGAGGGGAGGGAAAGCCATTATTTCGATCTGGAGTCTCCGCGGGACCGGCAGCGGTTGCAGAATCCGGAACTGCAACTGGAATCCCTGTCGGATCTGGTGGTCCTGGACGAGATCCAGCAGGTTCCCGAACTGTTTGCGGTCCTGAAAGTGCTGGTCGATCGTCGGCCGGATCCCGGTCGGTTCCTGATCCTGGGCAGTGCGTCTCCCGACTTGATTAAACACACCTCCGAAAGCCTTGCCGGAAGGGTGGAATTCGTGGAACTCGCCGGGTTCGATCTGAGCGAAACCGGACTTGAGGCGTGTGATGACCTGTGGTTGCGGGGGGGCTTTCCCCGGTCCTTTCTGGCACCAACGAACGCCGATAGTTTGGCCTGGCGCGAGGGATTCATCCGGACCTTCCTGGAGCGAGACCTGGCCCAGCTTGGCATCGGCATCGCTCCGATTGCCATGAGGCGCTTCTGGACCATGCTGGCTCACAGTCACGGCCAGATCTGGAACAGTTCGGAGTTGGGACGCTCCATGGGGTTGAGCGACAAGACCGTTCGCGGTTATCTGGATGTACTGACTGGAGCCTTCATGGTGCGCCAACTCCAGCCTTGGTTCGAGAATCTCAAGAAACGCCAGGTGAAAGCCCCGAAAATCTACCTGCGTGATACCGGGTTGATGCACAGCCTGCTGGGAATAGAGGACAAGGATCAGCTGTTGAGCCACCCTCGTCTAGGGGCCTCCTGGGAGGGGTTCGCTCTGGAGCAAACATTGAATCATGTCCGGCCGTCGGCAGCCTTTTTCTGGGCCACCCACGGCGGTGCTGAACTCGACCTGATGTTCATGGCCGGCGGCAGGCGCTACGGGGTGGAATTCAAGTACCAGGAAGCCCCCCGGGTAACGCGTTCCATGCGTTCGGCTCTGGAGTCATTGCACCTGGATCACCTGTGGGTGGTCTTTCCCGGTCGTGAAGTCATCAAGGCCGATGAACGGATTACGATGGTTCCTTTGATTCGTCTGGAGGAGATAGACCTACACACATCCTGACCAGATCCGGGCTGGTAATAGCCCCCGCAGTTGTCAAATCCCCCCTCATCGCGCATATTCCAGCCTCTGATCCGGGCTGGTTTTTTCCCACACGAGGTTTCGAGATGGCCTACGACCCTTCACGCATCGAGCCGCGCTGGCAGCGGTACTGGGACGAGCACAAGACCTTCGCCGCCCGTGACGGCGGCGACAAGCCCAAGTACTACGTCCTGGACATGTTCCCCTATCCGTCGGGCAACGGCCTGCATGTGGGGCATCCCGAGGGCTACACCGCCACCGACATCATGGCACGCTACAAGCGCCTGACCGGCCACAATGTGCTGCACCCCATGGGGTGGGACAGCTTCGGGCTGCCGGCGGAGAACCACGCCATCAAGACGGGCACCCACCCGCGCGAGACGACGGTCCGGAACATCGCCAACTTCAAGCGCCAGCTCAAGATGCTGGGGTTCAGCTTCGACTGGGACCGCGAGATCGCCACCAGCGAACCCGATTACTACCGCTGGACCCAGTGGATCTTCACACTGCTGTACAAGCAGGGTCTGGCCTACGAGGGCGAGATGGCCGTCAACTGGTGCCCGGCCCTGGGCACGGTGCTGGCCAACGAGGAAGTGAAGGACGGGTTGAGCGAGGTGGGGGGCCACCCGGTGGTCCGCAAGCCCATGAAGCAGTGGATGCTGCGCATCACCGCCTATGCCGAGCGCCTGCTGGAGGACCTGGACGAGTTGGACTGGCCCGAGTACATCAAGGATCTGCAGCGCAACTGGATCGGGCGCAGCGAGGGCGCCGAAGTGGATTTCCCGGTGCAGGGCAGCGAGCGCAGGCTGCGCATCTTCACCACCCGGCCCGACACCATGTTCGGGGCCACGTACATGGTGCTGAGCCCCGAGCACCCCTGGGTCGAGGAGCTGACCACGGACGAGCAGCGCAACGCGGTGGAAGCGTACAAGGCCGAGGCCGCCGCCAAGAGCGATCGCGACCGTCAGATCAGCAAGGAGAAGACGGGGGTGTTCACCGGCAGTTACGCCGTGAACCCGGCCAACGACCAGGCCATCCCCATCTGGATCGCCGACTACGTGATGATGGGTTACGGCACCGGGGCCATCATGGCCGTGCCCGGCCAGGACGAGCGCGACTGGGAGTTCGCCGAGAAGTTCGATCTGCCCATCATCCGCACGGTGCAGCCGCCGGAGGACTTCCAGGGCCGGGCCTACACCGGCGACGGGCCCGCCGTCAACAGCGGCTTCCTGGACGGTCTGCCCGTGGACCAGGCCAAGGAGAAGATGATCGCCTGGCTGGAGGAGAAGGGTCTGGGCGAGCGCAAGGTCAACTACAAGCTGCGCGACTGGCTGTTCAGCCGCCAGCGCTACTGGGGCGAGCCGTTCCCCCTGCTGAAGTTCGACGACGGCAGCGTGCGCATCATGGAGCCGGACGAGCTGCCCCTGACCCTGCCCGAGGTGGACAAGTACGAACCCGCCGGCACCGGCGAGGGCCCCCTGGCCACGGTCACCGACTGGGTCGAAGTCACCGATCCGGTCACGGGCAGGAAGGCTCGGCGCGAGACCAACACCATGCCCCAGTGGGCCGGCAGCTGCTGGTACTACCTGCGCTTCATCGATCCGCGCAACAGCGAGCGCGCCTGGGATCCGGAGAAGGAGAAGTACTGGATGCCCGTGGACCTGTACCTGGGCGGCACCGAGCACGCGGTGCTGCACCTGCTGTACGCGCGGTTCTGGCACAAGGTGCTGTTCGACCTGGGCCTGGTCTCGACCAAGGAGCCGTTCAAGAAGCTGCGCAACCAGGGCATGATCCTGGGCGAGAACGGCGAGAAGATGAGCAAGAGCCGGGGCAACGTGGTCAACCCCGACGACGTGATCGCCGCCCAGGGGGCCGACGCCCTGCGCCTGTACCTGATGTTCCTGGGGCCCCTGGAGCGCGACAAGCCCTGGAACACCAAGGGCATCGAGGGAGTGCGCCGCTTCCTGGAGCGGACCTGGCGCCTGTACTGCGACGAGGAGGACAACCTGTCGCCCCGGGTGCAGGACACCGAGCCCGACGAGGAGCTGCTGCGCCTGCTGCACAAGACCATCCACGCGGTCACGACCATGACCGAGGATCTGCGCTTCAACACCGCCATTAGCCAGATGATGGTCTTCGTCAACGAGGCGACCGGGCGCGACGTGCGTCCGCGCGCGGTGCTGGAGCCCTTCGTGCTGCTGCTGGCGCCCTACGCCCCGCACCTGGCCGAGGAACTGTGGTCCAAGCTGGGTCACGACGAGACCCTGACCTACGCCTCCTGGCCCCGGTATGACGAGAAGTACCTGGTGGAGGACACCATCACCGTGGTGGTGCAGATCAACGGGAAGGTGCGCGACCAGCTCGAGGTGGCCGCCGA
>Ga0164318_10007052_pt1 | contig 10898 bp, 6 predicted proteins | sample GuaBasSedimGuay9_FD_113734 | JGI IMG/M metagenome (GOLD analysis project Ga0164318, IMG submission 113734) | Subseafloor sediment microbial communities from Guaymas Basin, Gulf of California, Mexico - Guay9, Core 4571-4, 0-3 cm | ecosystem: Environmental > Aquatic > Marine > Hydrothermal vents >...
CGCAGGGAAGGGGATAGAGGGGATGGGTTTTTAACCAGATTGAAAAAATATCCATGCTCTTCAATCTTTTGCCCCCTAATGATTGGTGTGTGTAGCCTGCACAGATCTTTCGTCGCACCGGGGTGGCTCATCCATTCAACGATTCAACCGTTCAATCATCTAACAGCTACGCTCTACAGGCACCCTCCCTACCGACGAAGGCGGTAGGGAGGGGCCGGGGGTGGGTCTTCCTCTCCCCAAAAATCGCCTCCTACAAAGATCCATCTTTAATTTCGGTAGAAATTCAGAAACTGTCTCTTATTCTCCTTGCTCCGGATGGAAGGCGTAACCGACGCCGTACACGGTACGAATTAAACGTGGCGGCTTGTCGCCCAGCTTATCCCGCAAATGACTAATATGCACGTCGATGATGTTGGCCTCGCCAATGTAATCGTAACCCATCACGCGGTTCATAAGCGTTTCGCGGGTAAACACCTTGCGCGGATGGCGTAAAAACAGTTCCAGCAGGGCAAATTCGGTAGGAGTTAAATCAAGGGCTTTACCCTTGTGCGTAACTTCGCGGGTTTGGGGATCAAGACAAATATCGGCGGCCTTCAGACACTCATCCTCTTCAGCCGTAGCGTAACGCCGGAACAAGGCACGAATGCGCGCCAGCAGCTCGTCGAAGCTGAACGGCTTGGTCATGTAATCGTCCGCGCCGGTGTCCAGCCCTTTTACGCGGTCCGAAACTTCTTTACGTGCGGTGAGCATCAAAACGGGCAGCGTGAGCCCGCGATTTCGGATTTGCTTGCACACATCCAGTCCATCCATATCCGGCAGCATCAAATCGAGAATCAGCAACGCAACGTCGTTAGTCCGCAGATATTCCAGTCCTTCGCTTCCCTTGCCGGCAAGGACAACCTCGTACCCTTCATACGTTAAACCGGTGCGTAAAAATTCCGAAATAACCGGCTCGTCCTCAATTACCAGAATACGCTTTTTTTCGGCCATACTTCAAAATAGCGTATTATTTTTTGCAAAACAAGCGATTTCACCGAATTTTTCGTAAAAAGCCAAAACGGTTCGGATGCAAATTTTGGCGCGGAGAAGTGCATCATTTTTTGCTTATTTTCTGTTTGCATCGTACTTTAGCTACTCAAGTTGAAGTTACTAAAATTTCGAGGCAAGCATGAAATATTTTTTACTTGTTTTATTCACCTCATTTTTGTTTTTAACCATGGCCTGTAGCTCCAACGAGCGTTCGGCCAAGGTTTACCGCTCGCCCCAAAATACCGACTGGGCTCAGGGTATTGTTTGGTACCAAATTTTTCCCGAACGTTTTTACAACGGCGATCCCGCGGACGATCCCACTCCCGCGGAAGTCCCGGGCTCCGACCTGCAACCCGGCTGGCACATCCACCCGTGGACCTCGGATTGGTACAAAATTCAACCATGGGAACGCAAACAATCCGACTATTTTTACGACGTAGTATTTACCAGACGCTACGGCGGCGATTTAATCGGTGTGATTAAAAAACTGGACTATCTGCAAAAACTGGGCATCGACGCCATCTATTTTAATCCCGTCTTCGAATCGCCCAGCCTGCACAAATACGATTCCGAGGGTTACCATCATATCGATAACAACTTCGGCCCCGATTCCAAAGGCGATTTGCAACGCGTAGCGGCCGCGCATGAAACCGATGATCCCAAAACATGGATTTGGACTAAAGCCGATTCCACCTTTCTGGAATTGATTCGTCAGGCGCATGCCCGTGGCATTCGTATTGTCATCGACGGCGTTTTTAACCACACCGGCGATCAATGCTTTGCTTTTAAAGATGTGGTGAAGAACCAACAGAAATCTCGCTACGCCAATTGGTACGACATCATTAGCTGGGATAATCCCAAAACGCCGCAAAACGAATTCAAATACAAAGGCTGGTGGGGCGTCCAAACCCTACCTGAACTAAAAGAAGACACCAACGGCATTGTGCACGGACCGAGAGAGTACATCTTTAATTGTACCCGCCGCTGGATGGATCCCAACGGCGACGGCGATCCTTCGGACGGTATTGACGGCTGGCGTCTGGACGTAGCCGAAGAAGTAGCCAAACCCTTTTGGAAAGACTGGTACGCTCTGGTAAAATCCATCAATCCCGGCGCCATTACCGTAACAGAAATCTGGCACAATGCCTCGGATTGGATTGCAGACAAATGCACCGATGCTACCATGAATTACGATTTTGCCCGGACCGTTGTCGCTTTTTTTATCAACCACAAAAAAGCCATCAGCGCAACGGAATTCGCCAAGAGAATGGATACCTTAAAACAAAGTTACGGGCTGAACCATTTGCAACTGCTCTGGAGCATGCTCGATTCTCACGATACCGATCGTCTGCCCTCGCAAATTTTAAATCCCGATCGTCCTTACAACAGCCAAAACTGTCCGCGTAATAATCCCGATTACATTGTGCGCAAACCCAATGCAGCCGAACGTCAAATTCAAAAACAAATCGTAGCCTTTCAAATGACCTTTGCCGGTGCACCCATTGTTTATTACGGCGACGAAGCCGGAATGTGGGGTGCCGGAGACCCGGACGATCGCAAGCCCATGCTCTGGCCGGATATGCATTTCGATCCTGAAACCCATCATCCCCTGAAAGGCAAAACCCGTCCTGCCGATAAAAATGCATTCGATCCCGCTTTATTCGGGTTTTATCAACATCTCATTAAAATACGCCATACGCATCCCGTGCTGCAAAAAGGTGATTTTCAGTTTGTACCTGACTTAAACTCAAATGATGTTTTTGCAGTGATCAAATCTTTGAACAATGCCCAGGCTTTACTGGTATTTAATCGCAGTGAAAAATCGGCCCAAATTAAAATAAATACTTCTGTTTTGAATAAAATACGGTTCATCGATGTATTTACTCATCAGAAATTACAACCGGAGTCCGGCGAATTAGTCGTTCCGGTTGACGGGCGCGGATTCAGAATTCTTCTGGCCGGCGAATGAATCTTTTTGCCCGGAATTGCGTAGATTCAATTAAATATTGATTGTAAATTTTGGGGAGAATGTCAAACGGAGGCTATAATTTCAGTTCTTTTATTTGTTGTTTTGGCAATTCTTGCCTTAAAAATATTGGCTGTATTATTTCACGCAAGCATTTTTATGATCGCTTTGCCCTTTAAATTACTTGGGGTACTCGTTGCTGCTCTAGTGCTTTTGCTCATAGCATTACCATTGGGACTGCTATCCGGATTGGCCAGTATAATTTTGATACCTTTGGCATTTTTAGGGCGGCTGTTGCCTGTCCTTTTAATCGGATCGGGCTTTTGGGCGTTGCTGCGTAATATTTGAAGCGTAGTCTTTTCACTACACGTTTACCTCGTAAAATGCCATTCGTTGATTTGTTAAATGGATGAATCGTAAAAAAGACGTGTAATCGTTATTCGTGTATTCGGAAGCCTACCAATCGATAAACTCGCCCACATGCCACATCCAAATTTTTTCGCAGAGAAAGACGAAAAATCCTAAAATCTGCGCAGTTTGCAATGGAGATCTTTGGACGAATTCCAAGTTCCCAGTTCCAAGTTTGGAGGGGATTCCTCACTTCACTTCGCTCCGTTCGGAATGACAGCCGGGACACGGTCGCTGAGCCTGTCGAAGCGCCAGTTCCCAATTCCCAATTCCCGATTCCCAATTCCAAGTTCCAAGTTCCTAGTTCCCAGCCCCCAGTCCCAACCAAAAAAACGTGCATCCTATTTTCAATCTTTGTAGTTTACTATCCGCGATTTAAATGGATGAAGGAGTTTCATTATGCAAGTTGAATTATTTTCTTACGGCGGAGCCGAAGAAGTAACGGGTTCCAAACATTTTCTGCAAATTGGCGATCAACAAATCATGGTCGATTGCGGGGCTTTTCAAGGCAAACGAAAGGAAGCCGACGAAAAAAATCGCAACTGGCCCTTTGATGCCAAAAAAATCACGGCGGCCATTTTAACCCATGCCCATTTTGACCATTCCGGTTTAATTCCAGTTTTGCCCCAAAATGGGTTTAATGCCAATATTTACACCACACCCGCCTCGCGTGATTTGGCCAGCCTTATCATGATGGATTCGGCTCACATTCAAGCCAAAGACATCGAATTTCTGAAAAAGAAAGCAGCCAAACGCGGCGAAACCTTTGACAAAACGCCCATCTACACCGAAAGTGATGTGGTGGAAGCTTTGCAATATTTTATTACGGTCTCGTATCACCGGCCTTTCTATGTTGCCGACGGTGTAAAAGCAACGTTTTACGACGCGGGGCATATTTTAGGTTCCGCCATCACTTTATTGGAAATCAATCATAACGGACAAAAAATGAACATCGGATTCAGCGGAGATCTGGGGCGTAAAAACCTACCCATTTTGCGCGACCCGGAAGTACTGCCCGATGTTGACTATTTGGTTATGGAAAGCACTTACGGCCACCGGCTGCACGATCCCATCGATCGGGTAATGGACAAACTGGCGGATGTGGTCAATCGGACGGTGAAACGCGGCGGTAAAATAATCATTCCGGCTTTTGCCGTGGAACGTACACAGGAACTGGTGTATTATTTACATCTTTTACGCAATGAAAAGCGCATTCCCAAGGTTCCCGTTTATGTGGATAGTCCCATGGCGGTTAATGCCACGGCTATCTTTAAAGTGCATCAGGAATGTTACGATGAAGAAACGCGTCATGCCTTTTTGGAAAACCACCAAAATCCGTTCGGCTTTGACGATTTGCATTACGTTACCAATGTGGAAGAAAGCAAGCGCCTGAACGATCTTAAAGAACCGGCCGTTATTATTTCTTCCAGCGGGATGTGCGAGGCGGGACGTATTTTGCATCACCTGGCGCACAACATTGAAAATCCCAATAATACGATTATGATTGTGGGATTTATGGCACAGCATACGCTGGGACGTCGCATTAAAGAAGAACAACCCGAAGTAAAAATTTTAGGCGATGTCTATCGCCTGAAAGCGGAAGTGGTTACCATGAATGCTTTTAGCGCCCATGCCGATTACAACGAAATTATCGACTACATTTCACATTTGAACTTTAAACGTCTGAAACGCATCTTTTTGGTGCACGGCGAACCGGATGCACAAGCCAATTTAAAAAAGCTGCTGGAAGAGCGCCATTACAAAGCAACCATTGTTAAGTACGGAGAACGCTACACGCTGCAGGTTTAATTCCCCGATAAAAATAGTGTCTGGGGCGAAAATCCAAGATTAATAATGACCGGAGTCTAAATTTGGGGCATGATCTTAATCAAAACTATTTAAATCCAAATACGGTATGTTAAAAGATGTTAAATATTATTCTTTTGTTAAATTGGAGGCTTCATGAGAAGAATCTTGTTTGTTACGGCCTTAATGGTCGCATTTTTATCTGTTTCAGCCATGGCTCAAGTCAATTTTGGACTCAAAAGTGTTGGCGCACATGTTGGCTACGTAATGCCAAATAACGGGGTTGACAATACCATTGGTTTCGGCGTTCAATCCGAATTCGGAAGTTTTAAGCTTAGTAACGCTGCGTTCACTTTTGGTGCACTTTTAAATTATTGGTCTAAAACATACGGCTCCAGCAGTGCAGTTGAATATTCACTTTCGGAATTTACCATTGCCCCCTTTGTCCATTATAATTTACCCCTGGAATCGAAATTCCAGCCTTATGTAGGAGGCGGATTTGGATTTGTAAGTAATGGCTTTAAAGTAGATTACAAAACAAACGCTTATGGCTTTGGTGACTATTCCAGCTCCAGCAGCGATTTTGTCTTTTTCGGGTTGGCCGGCGGCGCTACAATACCAGTAACCAATAATCGGGTAGGCTTCGGAGAAATCCGTTATCAGTTAGGTGATTACGATGTATTTAGTATTAATGTCGGAGTTAATTATTTACTCGGTAAATAATTAGTTCTGTTCTTAATTGGAAATCCCCCGTTCTTTTGCCAGACGGGGGATTTTTTTATTTAGAACAAATTCAACCACACTTATGCTTCTCAATCCAAACGCTTATCAGGGAGAGACCTGTGGACGTGTCATTCCCATTAATCAAACAGTTCCAGAATATCGTCTTTTGTTAAGGATTTAAAAAAGGCTTCTTCCGTGGAAATCAACGTTTTGACCAAACTCTTTTTCTTCTCCTGCAAGCGCACAATTTTTTCTTCCACACTGTCTTTGGAAATCAATTTGTAAGCAAATACCTTACGCGTTTGACCGATGCGATAGGCACGGTCGGTGGCTTGCATTTCCACTGCCGGATTCCACCAAGGGTCGTAATGAATCACATAGTCGGCCGCGGTTAAATTCAATCCCGTGCCCCCTGCCTTCAAACTGATCAGGAAAATCTGGATATCCTCATTATTCTGAAACTTATCCACAACTTCCTGCCGGTCTTTTGTAGACCCATCCAGATACGAATAACCAATGCCTTTTTCTTCCAATTTTCGTCGGATGATGTGAAGCATTTTCACAAACTGGCTGAAGATCAGAACTTTGTGTTTCTCCGAAATAATTTCGTCGATCATTTCCATTAAGGCATCAAATTTACCGGAATTATCCATGAATTTGGGATCGACCAGCTCCGGATGACAGGCAATTTGCCTCAGGCGGGTTAAACCTTCCAGTACCTTGAATTTGGACTTGTTCAATCCCTGACTTTCAATTTCTTTTAAAATATTATCTCTGTATGCCGTACGCCATTTGTCATACAATTTCTGCTGTGCTTCCAGCATGGGTGAATAAATGATGTTTTCCACTTTAGGAGGTAATTCCTTGGCAACGTCCTCTTTGGTACGGCGCAAAATAAACGGAAAAATCAATCGGCGCAGCGATTCAGCAACTTCCATATTTTGCTCTTTCTCAATAGGGCGCATAAAATTTTCTTTAAAAAAGGCCTGATCCCCGAGCAATCCAGGATTGACAAACGCAAACTGCGACCATAAATCCATGGTGTTGTTTTCCACCGGCGTTCCGGTTAAAGCCAGTCGATTCCGCGCATTGAGCAGCCGAACCGCTTTGGATGTTTCCGAAAGCGGGTTCTTAATATTCTGCGATTCATCCAGAATGGCATAATTAAAAGGAATTTCTTTCAGCATGGTAATGTCGCGGCGCACGTGTCCGTAAGTCGTCAAGATCAGCGGATATCTGCGCAACTTACGAATATCCCGGGAACGGCGCGTTCCGTAATGCACCAGATATTTAATATCAGGGGTAAAACGCTCGATTTCGCGAACCCAGTTAAAGATGACCGAAGTGGGTGCAACAATCAAATTGGGTTGCCTTGGTTTTTCATTAATTTCATTGCGCAGCAAAGCCAGAGCCTGTACCGTTTTTCCTAACCCCATGTCATCCGCCAAAATGCCGCCGAATGAAAATTCCTTTAGAAAATTCAGCCAATCGTAACCGGCTTTCTGGTAATCGCGCAATTCGCCATGAAAATTTTCCGGCAAAGGATAATTTTTTATCTGATCGAATTTATCAAGGCTTTTCAGCTTTTCTTCGCTTAAATGATCCATCTGCTTGGTATCTGCTTCAGCCAATAAGCGATCGATGAAGGTCAAATGATGATTGGCGAAACGCAAGGTATCGCCCTGAACGCGCCCGAAATTCAACATGTAATTTAATTTATCGATCAGTTTTTGAGGCAGCCGGGCAATACTGCCGTTGCGCAATTTGACGAATTTCTTTTGAGCCTGTAAGGCCCGCTTTAGCTCTTCCAGACTAACGTCAATACCGTCAAACGAAAGCGTTACTTCCAAATCGAACCAATCCGATTCGGATGAAATATTCACACCAAAACTGGCCGAAGCTCTGTTAACATTGAAGCGCACTAATTTTTCTTCCCCTAAAATTTCGAAGCCCTGCTCTGCCAATACCGGTAATCCGTCAAACAGCCACTCCAGCGCTTCTTCCAGCGTAGCATAAAATAATCCCGGAGTATCTTCAATTATACCCGTTGCCAGAATTTGTTCACGCAAAGCGGCTTCTTCTTCGCGATTGCGCTTCACTCTTAAAATTTTACGGGTTTTGGTGTCATAATGCAGGTAATGATCATTCGGGTGACTGAATGAAATCTCAATATCATCGTACAGCAGCGAAAAAGAAACAACCAATTGATCATCCATTTCCTCCAGATAGAGCCGCTTGCCCGTTATCGAGGTAATTTCCGTAACTTCAATGCCCGGAGGAAATTCCACAAACGGAAAAATCGGCAGCTTGGCTAAATATTCCGAAATAAAGCTTTGATACTCATCCTTGGAAACCGATACCTGCACTTCCTCATCCACAAATGATTTTATATAAGCATAACTAAAAGGAAATTCACAATAATGCAGTTTATTATCCACAATAAACCAGATGGGATTAACCGTCAGAATTTTTGTTTCATGATTAATGGGAATTTCCTGCTCGTCCCGCACAAAGTAAGGGCGAAACTCATAATTATCATTTTCATCCGTGCTTAATTTAAACACCAGACGCCACGGTTTACGGCCGAAACGAATACGTGATCCTACGCTGCCGTCTTCATTTTTGATATGCAATTCGCTTTTTCTCAACAGATGAAACAATTGCCCGGCATCCAAACCGAAATCCAGATAGCTGGTTTCCAGACGTCCGCGAAAATAAACGGACGATTGCTGTGTTTGCAGGCGCTCCAGATAAGAAACGGCTATCAGATCGCCAGACGTACGAAACACATTCTGTCCGGAAAGCTCATTAAAAGAAGGTTCTTGCATGCGCCCGTATGTCCCGTCCTTCTTCATATAAACCTTTACGGGCTTGATATTCCAATAATTTTCGGCAATGTGAATAATGTAAATTAATTTCCAGCGAACTTCTTGCGAAAACTCATTATCAACCTTCTGAATGGCTATTAGTTTCTCAAAATATTCACGCCAATCTTGTGCTCCCTGCGCGGTTTCGTCTTCCTGCATGTTTTGTTCTTCAATAATTTTTAGAGCTACTGCAACCACATGTTTGCAGGTGTAATTATAAGGACAGGTGCAGGTAGATTCAAACGATTGATCATTCATCGTAAGGCGGACAATATACGGATAGGTCCCCTGCACGGTAGCCAGCACCGACATATTATCCATTTGTTTTATTTTAACACGTCCCTGTTTGTAATACTCCAATCCTTGTTTAAAAATGATATCGGGAACGCGGTCCTTCAAATCTTTAATATCGATCCGCAATTTATCTCAATCCTTCCAAAACGTTAAATCTTACTGATTAAATTAAAAAAAAATGCAAAACTATTTATTAATATACTAATATTATTTTTTTATTACAAAATGAATTTTAAAATTTATTATATTATTTTTTTCAACAATCGAAGGTGGTAATTTAATGAATAATTCGGTATTAAAAAACTTTGCAATCGGATTTATTCCTATTTTTGTCTTCATAATTGTTGATGGCATTTTCGGTACAATTGCAGGACTGATTACCGCCGTAATCACCGGTCTGGTCTATTTTGTGTACTATTACTGGCATTACCGAAAAATTGAAAAAATGATTTTGCTGGACACAACACTTATTGTGCTGACCGGCGGAATTTCAATTCTGTTTAATAATGCAATTTTCTTTAAATTAAAGCCGGCAATTATCGAATCGATCATGACCGTTCTCGTGGCCATTCACGCTTTTTCCAATCGTCCCGTATTGTTGGATATGGGTAAACGCTATATGGCAGACATGCCCGTTAATGAAATGCAGATGCAGTTGATGAAACAACTTAGCCGCATTTTATTTTTTGTTCTGATTTTACACACGGGGTTGATTGTGTATTCTGCTTTTTACTGGTCGGAGGGTGCCTGGGCCTTTGTCTCAGGTGGTCTGTTTTACATTTTGCTCGGAGTTCTTGTAGTCGGGCAATTTGTTTACATTCGATTCATTAAAAAGCCACCGGCACCAGCAATGTTTACACAACCGGCTTCTGTTCCGATTAATGATGATGACGAACTTTTTGATGTTGTGGACGAAAAAGGCCGCATCATCGGAACGGCGCCCCGCAGTCAGGTACACGGTCATCCCCAACTGATTCATCCGGTTGTCCATTTGCATATTATTAACGATAAGGGACAGCTATATTTGCAAAAACGAGCCGACAGTAAAGATTTGTTCCCCGGCTATTGGGATACGGCGGTTGGGGGACATGTACGTCACGGAGAAAGCGTTGCCGATGCATTGATACGGGAATCTCTGGAAGAATTAGGGATTAAACCCACGGGAGCCAAAGCCTTGTTCCAGTATCTTATGCGTAATTCCTATGAAAGTGAATTGGTACATGTATTTAAAATGCGCTATAACGGACCGTTTAAAATTAATCGTGAAGAAGTGAAGATGGGCCGTTTTTTTTCTGTATTTGAGATTAAGAAATTGCTCGGACAGGGCATTTTTACACCCAACTTCGAACAGGAATTCCGGATATTGACAGAGAATAGACTCTTGTAGAATTGCTGTTCATTTGCAAAAATTTTCATGCTTTATTTTTTGTCGTCTTTTATCTCCAGCGCCAACTGCCCGGTCTTCGCGGACGAACTGCTGCGGCTGCAGGCTGCCAAGTGATTTTTTTCCCTTCCTTCTGGCCAATACCGGTTGGTACGCTAATAACGGGTTTAGCAATTGTTTGCTCAATCCGGAATGCCTTTTCCGCGGCGCGCAAGATCTCCGGTTTTAAACCTTCGGCGGCAATCTCCTCGGTAAACTTGCGCCGCCCTTCAATCAGCTCACGCAAATATTGATTAATTTGCTCTTCCGAATAAAAACGCCGCACATCGTATTCGGGAATGGGACGGCCTTCCACGGCCACAATGCCCTCGGTACCCAAAATTCCGGGAGCGTAATCATTCGTGCCGCGCAAATCGCCCCG
>Ga0164318_10007053_pt1 | contig 10898 bp, 10 predicted proteins | sample GuaBasSedimGuay9_FD_113734 | JGI IMG/M metagenome (GOLD analysis project Ga0164318, IMG submission 113734) | Subseafloor sediment microbial communities from Guaymas Basin, Gulf of California, Mexico - Guay9, Core 4571-4, 0-3 cm | ecosystem: Environmental > Aquatic > Marine > Hydrothermal vents...
CAAAACCTCCTCTGGCTCTCCACCCCTTTGGGGGTTCTATCTCCAAAGCTGTAATTTTCCCTTTGGGAGTAAGTTGACTCTCTAAAACTTTTTTAACATCCCGAGCATCTAAATACTTAAGTCGATAGATCCGTGTCTCTAAAGGCTCTCCCTGAACAACTGTGGATTCCAATTCTCTCCGTTCAGGTAATATTTTTAAAGGCATTATTATTATATTATTGTTTATATATTCTTTGCCTAAGCCATAAGTCTTTAAAATTATATCCAAAGCTTCTTCCCAAGTTACATTCTTAAGCTGAAGAGTAACTGTCCCTGAAACCTCAGGAGAAGCCACTATATTTACTCCAGCTACTGCCCCTAAACTCTGGAATACTTCTCTAATAGGTGTATCTTTAAAAGTAAGAACGGGGATTTTTTCTTCTTGTTCCTGAGAAAATACAGAAAAAAACACACTCACCCACAAAATTCCCAAAACAATAACAAAAAATTTACTTTTCATCTTTTCCCTCCATTTTTAGAATAATTTCTTTACCTTTCTTGGTTAAAATAACCTCGTCAGGCCTTATCTCCTTTATCCGATAAGGACCAAATACATCTCCCTCTTTAAAAGAAGCATTATTTATAATAACGAGCCTGTCTTTTTTTTCTTGAGCATAAATAATCCCACTTAATTTCAAATCACCTACTCCTCTTACCAATTTTAGATTAATAACACCTTCCTTATTTATTAAAGGTTCAAAAGGGTCCCTCTCTAAGTCTAGAGGATAGACAAATTCTTTCTCGGCCCTTAAAGGATGGCTAAACAAAAATAAAAAAACTAAAAAGAATCCTATTCTCTGACAATTCCCCATAATAACATCTCTACCCTCGTATCAGGAAACTCTCCCTTAATCTCTAATTCCTTAACTCTTAGATAAAAATCTAATTTCTCCAATCTATTAAGAAACTGGGCTAACTTATGATAGCCCGCATTCAAATTCAAGACAATAGGTAAAGAATAGAATCTACCTTCAGGAGTCTTTTTAATCTCTTCCAAAGACTGAGGTCTCAATACAGGAATATTTAAACCCATCTCTCGGGAAATCTCATCTATCTTGGCCATTACCAGATTAACATCCTCTCCGGAGAGAAATTTCTTTTTAAATTCCTCTATATTTTTGCCCATCAATTCCTTCTGTCTTAAAAGATTAGATTTGTTCTTAAGAGCAATCTCCAGATTTTTAAGAGCATTCTTTTTTTCTCTTATCTCTTTGGAAATCTTGCCTAAAATAGAAAATTGAGAAGGCAAAAACACAAAAATATCTGCCCCCAGTAGAATAACAACTAAGGCTCCTAATATTAAAATTAGTCTATTTTTTTTCATTTGCTAAAACTCAATTCAAAATATAAAATGCGTCTATCCTTTATTCTTCTCATTTCTTGAGAAACAATTTTAATCTTAGGAAAAACTTTTGTTATCTTTGCTACTTTCTTAAGATTATCTACAAATTCTTTTAAAGACAGAGAAACATTTTTCTGATAATCTAAAACTGTTCCTTTTATAGCTAAGACCCCCTCCTTAAAAGTAATTTCTTTAAACCAGATATTTATAGGAAGATTGGTATAAATCAAATACATCAACTCCGAAAAAGAATATCCTGAATTAGCTATACTCCTTAAGCTGTTATATTCCTGAGAAAGTTTAGAGAGATTCTCCTTTAAAGAATTAATCTCCTGAAAAAAGGGCATTTTTTTATGCCAGGCAGATTTAATCCTGTTTAAAGTAGTTTTTCTCTGAAAAATAAAAAGGCTCAAAACTAAATTAAAACCTAATATTACTAACAGCCCTAAAAAAAGATAAGGCATAAGTTTATTAAGACAATTTATAGTCTTTATCTTCTTTTGATACTGTGGAGGAAGTAAATTTATCTCTATCATTTTTCTTTTGATTATAGCAGAGAACTGATAGCTACAGAAAAATTTCCCTTTAATTCTTCTAAATCTTTTTTAATTGAATCTTTACACTTAAAATATTTCAAAAGATTAAAAGGGCAAACCTCTATCCCTAAACCTCTAGCTAAAAACTCCTCTATCCCTTTACAGGCGGTGAGCCCTCCGGTAGAGTATATCCTCTTAACTGCTAAGTTTTCCTTTGTCTCCAAATAATCTAAAGAAAGTTTTATCTCTTCTATCAAATCTGAGCAAACCTCAGAAAGAAGTTCAAGACTGATATCTCTCTGAACAGCAACTAAGTCTCTAAAGTTATTTATAGGCTTTCCTAAAACATTGGAAAGACTCTCTAAAATATCTTTGGCTCCTTTCTTTATCTGCCGGGATAGATGGATATTATCCTTATAAACTACTGTAATCAAGGAAGAAGAATACCCTAAATCTAATAAACCTGCTGGATAACCTTCCTGGGGAAAAAATTTGAGGAAAGCGTTACTTAAAACTATGGGAGAAAGAGTAATTTTTAAAGGAATTAAGCCTGCTTCTTCTAAAATTCTGATTTTTTCCTCTACAAAATCTTTCTTGGCTGAAACGATGAGGAGTTTAAAACTTTCGGATCTGGTTTCTGTGTTATTAAGAATAGAAAAGTCAAAATATACTTCCTCAGCAGAAAAAGGGATATATTTGGAAAGCTCATAACTGAGAGACTGCCTTATCATCTTCTTATCCATCCGGGGAAAATCCACTACCCTTACTAATGTAGACGGTCCATCTAAGGAAAGAATAATATCTGGCAATAAGAAAGATTTGCCACGAGAAAATTTAGAAAGGGCTTCGGAAAAGTTTTCCTGAAGGTTCTGATATAAAAAGTCTGTTATAAAATAACTATCTTTGAATTTATAGCCTGAAACTATTTTTAAAGCAGAAGACCCCCAGTCAATAGAAACTTTTCTAAAAACTGACTGCAAAAAAGGAAGTTTAATCTTCATTTTAAAATAATTATTACACAATATTAAAAAATGTCAATTATTTTAGGACAAACCTACAGAAATGTTACAAAATTGCTTGGAACAAAAATGCTTGGAACAAAAATGTTTGAAACAAAAATGTTCCAAAAATGTTCCAGGTTAGTCTTTGAAAAGTTCGAGGTGTTCTTCTTTTAATCTGTTTAGGTTTTTTTGGGCGGTTTCAAAATCAGGTTCTATCTCCAAAGCTTTCTGCCAAGTTTTTTTTGCCTCCTCAAATCTCCCTAACTCTATATAAGCAATAGCTAAATTATTATAGTTAAAAACGTACTTAGGGTCTAAGTTTATGCCTTGCTTCAGGTATTTAACTGCCTCCTTATATAAACCTTTTTTTATAAAAGCTACCCCTATATTAGCATAGGCTTCTCCAAAAGAAGGGTCTAATTTAATTGCCTTTTTAAATTCTTGAATAGCCTTGTCTATAAGCCCCTTCTTATAATAAACACAACCCAACCTATTATGGGCCTCTACATAATCAGACTTAAGAGCTACAGCCTTCTTATGTTCTTTAATAGCTAAATCTAAAAATCCCGCCCTTTCCAAAAGGACCCCTACTCCTCTATGGACTGAAGGATTATCAGGATAAATCTTAAGCATCTCTAAGGCCAAGGAGAAATCATTTCTCCAAACAGGATGCCGGTTAATAGTAAATGTTGAATAAAATAAAAGAATTAGGATAACTAAGGTTATCTTAAAAAATCTAAAAGAGTAAACATTAAAGAGCCTAAAAATAAGAATTGAAAACAAAAGACAAAATCCTGGTAAAGGAAGATATAGATAGCGGCAAGCCATATAATTAACAATTGGCACTATGTTAGCCACCGGAAGAAGAGTAATGAAAAACCAAAAAATAGAGAAAGATAAATATTTTGAAGACTTATAAGCTCTTATACCTAAAATTAAAATAAATACAATTAAGGCTAAAGAAGATAGCACCCTAACATCGAATAGAGAATAACAAAGCCTTGCTGGATTCTCGGGCAAAGCCACATAGATATTGATAGGGAAAACCAACCACTGGATATACTGAGCAGCTACTCTCACCATATTAAGAAAATTTATATAGAGATTATCTGCTATATACCTGCCCAGAGGCTCGTCAATATTAAAAATTACAAAGCGAATATAAAGATAAAAGGCTAATATCAAACTGTAGCCTAAAAAATACTTCCTAAAGGTGGTGAATTCAATTCTTATCCTCTCTCTAAAAAGAAGAAAATAAAGAAGAATGATTAAAGGAAGACTTACAGCCATCTCTTTAGAGAACAGGGCTAAAAAGAAAAAAAATAAAGAAAGGCTGTAAAATAAATTTCTTTTTTTTAAAGAGTTGGCAGATTTTATAAAAAGAACAAAGGAAGAAACAAAAAATAAAAAACAAAGCAAATCTTCCCTAAAAGTGATAACATCTACAGCTTCAGTATTCACTGGATGGACAGCAAACAACAGCCCTGCCAATAAAGCTATAATATTATTTTGGGTTATCAGTCTTATTAAGAAATAAAGAAGTAAAACATTAAGGATATGTAAAAGCAGGTTTGTAAGGTGGTATCCCCAAGGATTTAGTTTGTAGAAGAAGTAATCTATAAAATAAGTTAAGGTGACTACCGGGCGATAACTACTTTCTCCTGAACCAATATTAATTACCTCTAAATATCTTATCTGAGAAGGGGAAGTAAGATAAGACTTATTAAAAAGCTGGCAGAAATTATTCCAAGATTTAATAAAGTTATTATTTACTATTACTAAAAAATCATCCCAGACAAATTCATTCTTAAGAGAACCAAAATAAACAACAAAAGTGATAACTATCAGGAGAAAGACTGCTAAATTATGAAAAGAAAAATACTTTTTATTAACCATTAACTAAAAAGAGTAAAGACCTTAAGGGGTGCAACTACTTTCAGTCCAGACATTGCCGGTAGTAACTACCCATTGTTTACTGCCTCGGGTATTACATCCTCCTGGAGAAGGCTGAGCTGAAATAGTATAACCAGTAGAATTCCAGCCTGAACAAGAAAATACATACCCATATTGAGTCTTTCCACAAATAGGCTCATTAAGATAAGGAGGGGTTGTAGTAGTAAGATCTGCTTCAGAATTAGGATAGACCCCTTCCTGAGCGGCATAACTTTCCAGAGCTACCACTAAGGCGTGAAGGGTTTCCTTTGCCCGAGTTTCATTGGCATTAATATGAGCTCGCAATAAACTAGGGATAGCTATAACTGCTAAAATAGCGATAATTGCTATTACAATCATAATCTCTACTAAAGTAAAACCCCTGTCCATCTTCTTTTATTTTAACACAGAGAAGATAATTTAGGCAAGAAAAGGAAGAAAAAAATAAAAAAGGCGAGGGAAAACCCTCGCCTTTTAAATTCATAAGAAGTAAACTTTATGAACAATTAGCAGTTGTCCAGACATTACCAGTAGTTACAGTATAACTCTTAGAACCACTGGTAGTACACGAGCTAGCTGAAGCTTCAACTGTATAAGAAGCAGTATCTAATGTACATGAGAAATCATATCCATGCTTTGAACCTCCACAGAAGGATTCATTAAGATAAGCTGGAGTAGCTCCTGTAAGGTCACTCTCATCATCAGGATACTCACCATTAGCAGCAGCATAACTTTCAATAGCTGTAACTAAAGCCTGAAGGTCTGCTTTGGCAGCTGCATCATTAGCATTAAGACGGGCTCTTAATAAGTTGGGTATAGCTATTGCTGCTAAAAGGGCAATAATTGCAACTACAATCATAATCTCTACTAAAGTAAAACCCTTTTTCATCTCTTCTTACCTCCTTTCCTGAGTAGACTTCGCTCTATTTTCAAAGAGCAACTCTCTATTTAGAGCCTACCATAAATCCAAGAGAATGTCAATAATTTTATAACTCTTTGTTAAACAAGTAGTTCTGCTTTTAACTTTATTATTCTAAGAAGATTGGCAAGTTTATCAGCTAAAATATATTTGGTAGTTTTATCTATAAAATCTTAATGACTAATAAGCTGGGTAATCTTAAGGATAGGCAAGAATAGAGAAACAACTATCCCGCCTATAACTATCCCTAAAAACCCGATAATTAAAGGTTCAATCATTGAGGTAAGCCCGGCTACAGCGGTATTTACTTCTTCTTCGTAAAACTGGGCAATCTTTGCCAACATCTCCTCTAATTTACCGGTTTTTTCTCCTACAGAAATCATTCTTATTACCATAGGAGGAAAAACCCCACTCCGGGATAGAGGCTCAGAAAGGGATTCACCCTCCTGAACAAATTTTTTAGCTTTAACTACTGCTTCTTCAACTACCTTATTTCCCGAAGTCTTTCCTACAATATCTAAACTTTGTAAAACCGGCACCCCACTACTTATTAAAGTAGAAAAGGTTCGGCAGAACTTAGCTACAGCGATTTTCCTAATAAGTTCACCCACTATAGGAAGCTTAAGTAGCCTTTCATCAATCTTTTTCCTTCCCTTAGGGGTAGCTGAAATCTTCTTCAAAACTACTCCCAAAACCACCAATCCTCCTAATATAAAGAGAAACCACCTCCGGGAAAAATTACTCATCCCAATAAGAATGCGGGTAGGCAAAGGGAGTTGACCTCCTAACATATCAAATATACCTTTGAAAGTAGGGATAACCTTTAAAATCAGAAAAGCAGTTATTACTATAGCCATAGAAATCACAATTACCGGATAAGCTAAGCTGGAGCGTATCTTTCTTTGAAGAGCCAAAGAAGATTCTATATAGCCACTGACTCTATTTAAAATTTCGCCTAACTTTCCTGAGGCTTCCCCTGCTTTCACCATGCTTATATAAAACTCGGAAAAAACCTTAGGAAACTTAGAGAGAGCAGAATGAAAAGAACTACCTTCCCGCACATTTCTAAGAATGTCTAAAATTACCTGTTTAAAGTAGGGGTTTTTAATCTGCTCAGAAAGTATCTCTAAACCCTGAACCAGGGAGATACCACTTTCAATAAGAGTAGTAAGCTGACGAGAAAAAACTACTATCTCCTCAGGCTTTACCTTTCCAGAAGTTGCCCGGCGGGCTTTGCCTTTCTTCTCGGTTATGGAAATGATAATTAGACCCTCAGCATGGAGAAAGTCTCTAACCTTTTCTAAAGAAACTTCCTCAATCAAGCCTTTAGCAATTTTACCCTCTTTTGTCCTTACCCTATACTCAAACAAAGGCATAACCCCTTAAACCTCCAAGAATTGAAAATCTTAATCTACTTTTCCAGTTAAAGTCAGGTTATCCGGAATACTTCTTTTAAGGAAGTAACTCCCCTAAAAGCTTTATCTAAAGCATCTTCCCTCAAGGTTCTAAAATCTAACTCTTTGCAAGCATAACTGGCTATCTTCTCTTCAGTCTCTTTACTAACAATCATTTCTTTTATCTTATCGTCAACCAATAAAACTTCTAAAACTGCTTCTCTCCCCAAATAACCTGTCCCTCTACAGGAAGGACAACCCTTGCCGATGTAGAAATCTATATCTTTATCTTTCAAGCCCAACTTCTCTAAAACTTTTTGTGATACTTTATAAGAAGTCTTACACTGAGGACAAATTTTTCTACAAAGCCTCTGAGCCGAAGTCATTACTAAAGAAGAAGCTAAGAGATAGGGCTCTACTCCCATATCCACTAAGCGGGTGATTGCTCCTACAGAATCATTGGTGTGGAGGGTAGAAAGAATAAGTTCACCAGTTAAAGAAGCTTTAATGGCAATATCCGCAGTCTCAGAATCTCTAATTTCTCCTACCATTATCACATCAGGAGATTGCCTTAATACTGCCCGTAAACAATTAGCAAAGGTAAGCCCTATCTCGGGATAGACCTGAATTTGAGTTATACCCTCAATCTGATATTCCACAGGGTCTTCTATAGTGATAATATTCCTTTGGGGAGTATTTAGGTGATTAATTATTGAATAGAGAGTGGTGGACTTTCCTGAACCAGTAGGGCCGGTAACTAAAAGAATCCCAAAAGGTTTTTTTAAGGCTTCTTCAAAAAGCTGACGAGGCCTCTCAGAAAAACCTAACTTTTCTAAACCAATAGATAGATTTGACTTGTCTAAAGCTCTCAAGACGAATTTTTCTCCATACTTCGTAGGAAGAGAAGAAACTCTAAAATCAACCTCTTTATTCTCTAATCTCACTTTAAACCTACCATCCTGAGGTATTCGAGATTCAGTAATATTAAGTGAAGACATAATTTTAAGACGGGCAATTATAGCATTCTGATTTTTTTTAGGCAAGCTAAAAGCCTCATGCAAAACCCCATCTATGCGATAGCGTATTTTAATCCTGTCTTCTTCAGGTTCAATATGGATGTCCGAAGCCCGGCGGTTAAGGGCTTCACTAATTACTAAGTCTACTACCCTTACTATAGGTGGCTTACTGCTTTCAGCTACCACATCATAACCTATAACCGCCTCTTCTTCACCTACAACTTCAGCTTGATTATCCATACTACTTTCCAACGTACCTAAAAAATGCTCAGGGCTCTCTTTCTTATAAACCTCTTCTAAAACTATTCTTATCTGGGAAGGTTTAACTAAGACTAAGTCTATATCTGAACCTAATTTCAACCTTAAATCATCTAAGACTAAAAGGTCTGGGGGGTCACTACAAGCTAAAGTTATCGCATTTTTAATCTTGGATATCGGCAAGACTTGATATTTATAGGCTAACTCCTGAGGGATTAGCCCAACCTGAGACTTATCAATTTTAAACTTACTTAAATCAAAATAAACAAGTCCTGTCTCTTGAGAAAGAAACTGACAATATTCTTCTTCTTTTAAGAGATTAGCTTCTTGCAATTTCTTCCTAAAATCTATTAAATCTTTAGATTCTTTAAATAATCTTAAAACTTCTTCTTTGTTTATTCCTTCTTTTTTTAAGATTAACTCTTTTAATCTTTCTCTGAGATTAGCCATCTCTAATCTTGGGCAGTAACTCTTAAAACTTCTTCTAAGGAAGTTAAGCCTTTCTTAAGCTTTAATACTGCATCTTCACGCAAAGTCTGCATTCCTTCCTGACGAGCTCTCTCTTTTAAACTCCCCTCAGGAGAAGACTTCAAAATTAACTCTTTTATGGTTTCAGTTATTTCTAAAAATTCACAAATCCCTATCCTTCCTCTATATCCGGTATTTCCACACTTCTTACAACCTTTAGGCTTATAGACTTTCACCTCTTTCTCTAAGTTCAGAACTTTTCTTACGTATTCGGGAACTTCTCCCTCCTCTCTACACTCAAGACAGAGTTTTCTCAAAAGCCTCTGGGCTAAAACTCCTAACAAAGAAGAAGTGACCAAAAAAGGCTCAACCCCCATATTAACTAAGCGGGTTACTGAACCACAGGCAGTGGTGGTATGAAGAGTAGATAAAACTAAGTGGCCGGTAAGAGCTGCTTTTATAGCTATGTCTACTGTATCAAAGTCTCTAATTTCTCCTACCATAATTATATCAGGGTCCTGTCTTAATATTGAACGGAGAGAAGAAGCAAAAGTTAAACCAACTTCAGGTCTAACCTGAACCTGGTTTATCCCTTTAAGCTCATACTCAATAGGGTCTTCTACAGTAATTATGTTTTTTTCTGGAGAATCAATATACTTGAGAATAGAATAAAGAGTGGTGGTCTTCCCACAGCCGGTTGGTCCACAAGAGATAATCATTCCGTGAGGACGCAGGGAAACCTGCTTTATCTTCTCCACCACACCTTCCTCAAACCCTAAAGCATCTAAGTTAAGCAAAGCTTGACTCTTATCTAATATCCTTAAAGCTACCTTTTCTCCTAAAACTGAAGGAACTATCGATACTCTAAAATCTACATCCTTAGAGCCAATTCTCATTCTAAATCTTCCATCCTGAGGGAGTCGGTGCTCAGCAATATCTAAATTAGCCATAACTTTTATCCGGGAAGTTATTAGAGGTTGCATATTTAAAGGAGGTGCTTCTCTCTCACAAAGTACCCCATCTATCCGGAACCGGACCCGCATACTCTTCTCCATCGGCTCAATCAATACATCAGAAGCCTTCTCTTCTACAGCTTTAGTCAATATTAAGTTAGTAATCTTAACTACCGGGCCCTCCTTGACTTCTTTAAGAACTACTGTCTCATCTTCAGAAGGTCTCTTTTCCTCCTGAACTAATTCCAGCTTAGAAGAAGAACTCTTCTCCAAAATATTTTCTATCTCCTCTTTAGCTGATTCTTGATAAAATCTTTCTAAGGCAGCTTCTATATCTGCTGAAGAAGCTAAAACTGGGTTAATCTCTAAACCGGTGAGTTTCTTTAAGTCATCCAAGGCAAAAATATTTAGGGGGTCAGACATAGCTACAGTTAAAGTATTACTTATCTTTCCTACAGGAATAACTTTATGTTTACGGGCATAATGAAAAGGGATAATCTTAGTCAGTTCTTCAGATACTTTAAACCGAGAAAGCTCAATGGGAGGGATACCTAAATCTTTAGAGAAGATAAGAAGCAGGGACTTCTCATCAATCAGGCCTAACTTTAACAATACTTCACTTAGACTTCCTCCGGTTTCCTTTTGAAGTTCCAAGGCTTTATTTATCTCTTCTTCACTTACTAATTTACTCTCTTTTAAAGTCTTTAATATCTTTTCTTTAAGCCCCATAGAATTTTCAATTCAAACTTTCAAAATACAAAACTAAGGGTTCTCAGCGTAACACCTCTCTATTGCTTTTCTTATATCCGAAGCAGTAGCTACAAATATCTGAACATCTGAATTGCTAATATATTCTACATCATCTATAGCCTGAGGATTTAAGGGATTAGCCATAGCTATGGTTAAAGTAGAACCTATCTTATCTATAGGGATAAGACAGTACTGAGAGGCTACCTGTTTAGGAATTATCTTAACAAGTTCTTTAGGAATCTCATAGTGTTCTAAGGGAAGGTAAGGAAACCCGTACTGTAAAGACAAAA
>Ga0164318_10007054_pt1 | contig 10898 bp, 14 predicted proteins | sample GuaBasSedimGuay9_FD_113734 | JGI IMG/M metagenome (GOLD analysis project Ga0164318, IMG submission 113734) | Subseafloor sediment microbial communities from Guaymas Basin, Gulf of California, Mexico - Guay9, Core 4571-4, 0-3 cm | ecosystem: Environmental > Aquatic > Marine > Hydrothermal vents...
CGCGACCGTGTTCTTGGGAGGCTCGGCGGGCCCCGTGATCTCGGGCCTCGAGCCGCTTCTGCACGCGGTCTACTTCATCCTGAAGTCTGCGGTGGTCCTCCTGATATTCTCGATCGTTAGAGCCGTCTTCGCTAGGCTTAGGATAGATCAGGTGATCTCCTTCTCGTGGAGATGGCTCATGCCCCTCGCGATAATCCTGATCATACTCACGGAGGTGCTCGCCTAGATGAAGATTCCCGGATACTTCATAGCAGAGGCCTTGAGGAACCTATTCAGGAAGAGGGCGACGATACTATACCCGTACCGCGAAGTCGATAAGATCCACGTCCCCGAGGGCCTCAGGGGGAGGATAGAGTTCGATAGGGAGAAGTGCATCGGATGCCAGCTCTGCTCGAGGGTCTGCCCGGCGAAGGCGATAGAGGTCGTTCAAGACGAGAGGGGTAAGAGGCCGGTCTTCCTAATCTACAGATGCATCTACTGCGGCCAGTGCGCCGAGGTCTGCCCGACCAAGGCCATAACCCTAAGCAGGTTCTTCGAGAACGTCGCTCTCAGGAAGGAGGATCTGATCGTGAGGTGATGCGGGTCTGATCGAGCACGCGGTTCTCATAGCCCTCATGATCGGCCTCTTCATCCTATCGATCGAGCTTAGAAGCCTTCTCAAGGGAATCCTCTCATTCGCCGGCGGGAACGCCGTTCTCTCGGCGATCCTATACCTGCTCGGAGCCCCATACCTAGCGGTCTTCCAGCTGCTGGTCTACGCCGGAGCCGTTACGATACTGTTCCTGGTTACCATTCACGCGGGGGAGGAGCGCGAGGGGTGAGGTAGATGCCGATCACGAGAACCCAGGCTCTATCGATGATCCTCGCCGTCCTCCTCGTAGCGATACTCCTAGCCTATTCCCCGAGGATCGTGGGGAGCGTGAAAGCCCCAGGCCTGAAGCTCACGAGCTTTGAGGAGCATCCGGAGTTCCTCTGGACCTATCGGTGGTTCGACCTCCTAGTCCAAGCGTTCATAATCCTGGCCGTATCGGCCGCGATCTCGGCTCAGCTTAGAAGGGAGGAGCCCGAGGGGAGGGAGGCGGAGAAGCGGTGAACATCTACGAGCTCTACTTCGGAGCCTCGATAATCCTAATAGTCCTCGGGTTATACGCCATCGCTTCGAAGAGGAACCTAGTCAGGATAGTTCTCGGACTCGAGATAATCACCCTAGGAGTCAACCTCTCGATAATCACGATGGGGGTTAGGGTTCTCGGCGGGTCCTATAAGGTCGACGCGCTGGCGCAGGGGATGGTCGCGATCTCGATGGCGATCGGAGCGGCGGTCGCAGCCCTAGCCCTCTCCATGGCGATAAACATCTACAGGCATTACGGAACCTTCGACATTAGAAAGCTTAGGAGGTTGAGGTGGTAGGAGATGAACCCGTTCACGCCGCTATTCCTCCTCTTGGGAGGGTCGCTGGCATCGCTTCTAGCCGATCAGCTCCTCGAGAGAGTGGGGGCCGCTAGGTGGAGGGGGTGCCTAGCGGCCTGCATACTAGCGGCAGCTCTAATGCTCTTCACATGGGAAGCCTACCTCGGCGTAAGCGTTGCGGAGTTCAGGCTGATCGGCCCCGAGTCGCCGCTAACCGCCTCGCTTAAGCTCGACTACCTAAGCCTGTACATCTCGATAATCTTCTGCGGGCTGGGGCTTGCGGCTTGCATATACTCGATCAAGTATCTCGAGCTCGAATCGGAGACGGGGGTTGATAGATACTATCTTCTGCTGCTCACCCTGATAGCCGGGCTGGTCGGCGTAACCCTGGCCGACGACTTCTTCACGCTCTACGTCTTCTGGGAGCTCATGGCCCTGTCTTCTTATTCGCTCGTGGCCTTTAGGAAGTGGTCTTGGGAGGCCGTCGAGGCAGGGTTCAAGTATCTGGTGATGAGCACCATGGGCTCGCTCGCGGTTCTCCTCGGAATAGCAGTCCTCTACGGGATAGCGGGCTCCCTTAGATTCGACATCCTGGCCCAGAGCATCCCGAGCGGCGGGCCGGCCGCCCTCCTAGCCCTAGCCCTAATAATCGTCGGGTTCGGGGTTACGGCCGCGGCGGTCCCATTCCACTCATGGCTTCCTGACGCCCACCCGGCTGCCCCCACGCCGATAAGCGCGATCCTATCCGGAATAGTGATAAAGGCTGGGGCCTACGCCATGCTCTGGAGCCTCTTCAAGCTATTCACCCCGACCGTTTACGGCTTCGGCGTCGTCCTGATAGCGTTCGGGATCCTGACGATGAGCTTCGCGAACATCGTCGTGGTTATGCAGGGGGATATCAAGAGGTTCCTAGCCTACTCCAGCATAGCGAACATGGGCTACATAATCACCGGAATGGGGATAGCGGCCTACATCCTCAGAAGCTATCCGAGCATGGTGGGGGCCGCGGCCCTAGCCCTAACCGGAGCCCTGCTCCACATCCTAAACCACGCCTTAGGCAAGGGCCTCTCATTCCTCTGCGCGGGATGCTACATACTCAGGCAGGGTTCTAGGGAGATCTCCGAGCTCGAGGGGATCGGCGCGGAGATGCCGGCCACAACGGCATCCTTCGGAATAGGCTTGCTGAACCTAGCCGGGGTCCCGCCTCTAAGCGGCTTCTGGAGCAAGTTCTTCATAGTCTCGGCCGGCCTCGGGATCCCATCCGACGGACTCCTCCTAACCACCACCCTAATCTTCATCCTGAACAGCGTCCTAGCCGCGGGATACTACCTCTGGCTTCTCCAGCGGATAGCATTCAAGAGGCGGGGTGAAGCCGATCCGGCCGCCGGCGAGGCTCCGGCCCTAATGCTCGCGCCCGTGATAGCGCTCGCGGCAGCCTGCATTCTAATCACGATAACGATCTCACCTGTCTTAGAATTCATCCGGGCGGTCTTGGGGGTGCTCTTGGGGTGAACGCTTGGGAGATCCTGGCCTGGGCTTGCTGGATAACCCCGCTGATAGGCGCCCTCCTAACCCCGCTCCTGGCGAGGCTGGGCCAGAGGGCTAGGGATTACGGCGCGGTGCTCTTCTCGCTCCTAGCCATGATCATGACGCTCCTCCTCCTTCCGCTTCTCTTCTCCGGGGTCGAGCTCCCCCTCCTGAGCAGGTTCACGTGGGTCATCCTGCCAAGCGCGCCGATTCTCGGGAGGATCGAGGCGGGCTTGATGCTCGATCCGCTGAGCGTAATCATGGCCAACGTGGTCTCGATCGTAAGCTTCCTCATAATGCTCTACTCGATAGGCTACATGCACGGAGACCCGGGGCTAACGAGATACTGGTTCTTCATGAACTTCTTCATAGCGAACATGCTCCTCCTAGTCCTAGCGGATAACCTGATACTCATGCTCGTGGGCTGGGAGGGGGTCGGCCTATGCAGCTACGCGCTAATCGGATACTGGTACCAGGACTCCAGGGAGGGCTGGCTGCGCTACTGGGTCGGAGAGCCCCCGGAGGCTTATCCGCCATCCCACTGCGGGATGAAGGCCTTCATGGTAACCCGGTTCGGAGACCTGCTGATGATAGCCGGAATCCTGATGATAGCCGTTCTCGCGAAGACCGTGAGCTTCCACGAGCTTCAGGCGGCCGGAGAATCGATGCCGGAACCCATCAAGCCCCTGCTCCCCATAGCCCTAATCCTGATCCTGGGTGGAGCGATTGGGAAATCCGCCCAGCTACCCCTAATGGAGTGGCTTCCAGACGCCATGGCCGGCCCCTCCTCGGTCAGCGCCCTAATCCACGCCGCGACCATGGTAAAGGCCGGGGTCTACCTAGTCGCTAGGATGTTCCCGATAGTCTTGGCCTGGAGCTTCGCGACGCCGAGCGTCCTAGGATTCTTCTACGCCGTTATGTGGATCGGAGCTTTAACCGCCTTCATCTCCGCGAGCCAAGCCGTCGTCTCGACCGAGCTCAAGAAGGTTCTAGCCTACTCGACCGTGAGCCAGATAGGGTACATGATGATGGCCCTGGGGGCGGGCGGGCTGGCCGCGGGCATGATCCAGGGATACGTGGGATCCCTATTCCACCTAATGAACCACGCGGTCTTTAAGGCGGCTCTCTTCCTCGCCGCCGGGTCGGTTATCCACGCGTGCGGGTCGAGGTTCCTCAGGGACATGGGCGGGCTTAGGAGATACGCGCCGATAACCTTCTGGAGCATGCTCCTCGCGGCCCTAGCGCTCATGGGCCTCCCGCCCTTCGGGGGATTCTGGAGCAAGGACCTCGTTCTCGCGGCAACCCTCTCCGCCGGGGAATACGCAGTCTTCGCGATAGGAATCGCGACCGCCATCCTAACCGCCTTCTACAGCGTGAGGATGATAGGCCTCGTGTTCTACGGCTCGCCTAGAAGCGGGGCCGAAGCCCGGGAAGCGCCCAAGATCATGTGGATCCCGTATCTAATCCTAGCGTCCCTAAGCCTAGTAATCGGCCTCGCGGCCCCGCTCCTAGAGCATGGCCTCGAGGAGGTCTTCGCCGAGCACTTCTCCGGATTGATGACGACACGCGAGACGGCTCCCACCCTCCTCACCCCCATAGCATCGATCACGGCTCTCGCGGCTGGAGCCATTCCGGCCTACCTGCTATACGTTCGGGGCGCGTGGGGTCCGGGGAGGATGGCGCCCGGGGGAGGGCTTATCGAGGGGTTAAGGAGGCTTCTCCTGAGAAGATACTACATAAACGCTTTCTACTACAGGGCTTTGGCGGAGCCGTCGCTGAGGCTCGCGAGGCTGCTTCTACGAGGATTCGAGCACCCGGTTATCGAGGGATTCAACCTAGCCCTATCCGCCGGGGTTCGCAGAGCCTCGGATCTGGTGCGCAGACTCCACAGCGGGCTCCTGAACCACTACGTCATAGGCATAATCCTCGGAGCGCTAATCATAATAGCTTGGATCCTACTGGGGGGCGTCCAACCATGATGGACTTATACCACCTACTACTCCAGGCGATAATAATCCCCCTAGCGTTCTCGGCGGCCATCCCCCTCCTAAGGGATGAAGCTGGAGAGCGGGCGGGCTGGATAGCGCTGATCCCCCTCGCCTACTCGCTCGGCTGCCTAATCGTTCCAAGCGCCATAGCCTACTCCTTCGGTGAACCCGTTCTAGCAAGCTATGCTTGGGGCGGGCCTCTCGGGGACGCGATCCTCCTCCTAGACGGGGTGAGCTGCCCGATCGCCTTAACGATAGCGGCGGCGTCCATCCTGGTCTGCGTCTACTCGATAGGCTACATGCGAGGGGCTAGGAGCCTAGGCAGCTACTACGCCCTCTACCTCCTCTTCGCCTCCGGCATGCTCGGAACGGTTCTCTCCGCGAACCTAGCCCTCTTCTTCCTATTCTTCGAGCTCATGCTCATCGCTTCCTGGCTTCTACTCGCCGTCTGGGGGTCGGAGAACAGGGCCAGAGCCTCCCTCAAATACTTCATCTACACGGAGGCCGGCGCCCTCCTCCTCCTAGCCGGGATAGCCATGGCCTACTCGACGACCGGAACCCTAAGCGTCCTAGAGCTTCAGGCCAGGTCGGCCGCCCTCGCCAGATGGGAGCTCCTCCTGATAGCCTCTCTAATGCTCGTCGGGCTCTTGGTTAAGATGGCGATCTTCCCCTTCCACTCATGGCTTCCGGACGCCTACGTCGAGGCCCCCATGCCCCTCACGGCAATCTTCTCCACCATGACGGGGATCGGGGGCTACGCCGCCCTCAGGATATTCTACACGTGCTTCCCGCAGATCCTCGGCGAGCGGGGGCTCACGATAACCCTCTCGATCCTAGCGCTGGTAACGATTGTCTATGCGGGTTACCTCGCCCTAGCCCAGACTAGGCTCAAGAGGCTTCTAGCGTACTCGAGCATAAGCCAGATGGGGTACCTGCTCTTCGGCTTATCCTCCGCCTCCATCCTCGGCCTGGCCGGAGCGATCCTAATCTACGTAGCGCATAGCATAGCGAAAGCCCTCCTCTTCATGGTATCCGGAGTCTTCTCGAAATGCATCGGAACCGACGACTTGGGGGAGCTCGGCGGGATCGCCGGCAAGCTCAAGGTCGCCAGCACGGCCTTCGTGATCGGCTTCCTAAGCCTCATGGGCTTCCCCCCGCTCCTAGGGTTCTGGGGAGAGCTCTACGTCTTCGCAGGATCGATCTACGGATCCATCTCGAGCTCGGTCGACGTGCCCAGGCTGATAATAACCATGCTCGTGATAATCTTCGCGATCCTAACGGCGGGATACGGTCTCTGGACTATTAGGAGAAGCCTCTTCGGAGAGCGGTCGGAGATGGTTGAGGGAGCCGAGCCCGAGCCGCCGATCCTCCTAGTCCCGATAGCCGCCTCGATGCTCCTCCTAATAATACTCGGAATCCAGCCGAGCCTGATAACTATGCTTCTAGGGGCTCTGAGCTAGCCCTCCTCGGCGAGCCTTAGAACCTCCTCGAATTCCCTGAGGATCTCGAGGGCGCTCTCCTCGTCGATCACCTTTATAGCGTATCCCGCGTGAACGAGAACGTAGTCTCCGACCTTCGCGTCCACGAGCCCCAGCAGGGCCTCCCGCCTAACCCCGTTCCCGAAGTCGACGACGCCCATATCGCCCCGCTTCTCGACGACCCTCGCCGGAATCGCGTAGCACATCGGCGATAAGTCTCCCCGCCAACCTATTAACGATTCTTCAATAGGTCGGCATTATGAGATGGGTTAGCTGCTTAACCCTCCCGACCCTCCTAAGGCTCTTTAGCAGGTCCTTGACCCGGGAAGCCTTGCCCCTAACGGCTATTATTAGGAGGCAGTCGCTCTTCGAGAGGTGGAGGTGTAGCGCGGAGGGTATGAGGTCGATGAATTCGTGCTGAACGTCGGTAAGCCCCTCCTCCAGTCCATGCTCCTCGTGAGAATAGTGAACCAGAACGGCTCCGGCGACGTCCTCCTCCACTATCCTCCACGAATGCAGGGAGATGAAGTGCCTAATGGCCTCCTGGATCGCCTGGGAGCGGGACTCTATCCCGAGCTCCTCGACAACCCTATCGAAAGCCCTTAGAAGCTCCTCGGGAAACGACACGCCCGTCCTAACGATCTTGCTCATTCTCCCGGGTATCGATGCTTAAAGCCCCCTATATCAGCCTTCTCGGAAGGCGGACGCAGCCGTTGCGCGATCCTCGGGAGGGCTTCACCGCTTCCCCGGCTTCCTCCTACTATTAACCCATTTCACCGCCTCATCCTTAACGTGCTCGATGAACTCCTGATCCTTTTCGAGATCGAAGAACTCCCTTCTATCGGCTTTCTCGGGGATGGGTATTCGAAGCGTGATGTAGGGGTTCACCGTCTTCTCGATCTTGGACTTAAGCTCCTCGTATTTTTTCTGAGCTTCCCCGCTCAAGCCCCTAACGCGAAGAGTATGTAGAAGCTTGCTAATAAGAGTTGTATCGAGACCAGCGGGAGGCATCTTTTAAGCCACTCCCCCCAGCCGACGGGCTTCCCCTCCCTCCTGAGAATGCCTATGGCTATTATGGAGGCCGGAGACCCGATGGGGGTTATGCTACCGCCTAGATTAGCCCCGAAGATCATGCTCCAGCCCAGGATTCTAAGCGGTATATGGGCCAGCCTCGAGACGTAATCCATCACGGGGATGAGGATCATGGTAACCGGAATGTTATCGACGATGGACGAGGTCGCCGCGCAGATCCACATGTTAACGGCCGGGAAAATCGCGGCATTTAGGGTCGAGATAAGGGAGACTCCGCTCGCGAGCAGCGCCAAGACCCCGCTCTTCTCGAGGCCTCCGACGATCACGTAGAAGGCCGTTAGGAAGAATATCGTCCCCCAGTCTATGCTCGAGAAGATTGATTCGGGCTCGCGGGTCCCGAGGGCGAGCATGCCGATAGCGCATCCGATCGCTATCAGCCCCAGGGGCACGCCGATGAAATCCCTGACGACGAATAGGGTTATCGCCGAGACGAACACGATCATGGCTCTGTAGAACATGTGCTTATCCTCGATAACCGTCCACGGATCCGCCTCCGCGATCTTAACAGGCTCCCCGGTCCTCCCCACCGTAGGGTAGATGTATGGTAGCGAGGCTAGGGCGAGGATTAGGGTGAGCGGCAGGCTTATCTTCGTGAACTCTATGAACTCTAGGTTTAGGTGGGCTGCGACTATCATGTTCGGTATGGAGCTTATCATGAACATGAGCCCTCCGACGTTCGTCATTACCGCCTCGTAGATTATAGCCCTCGAGGGGTCGGCCTTAAACCTCCTAGCGAGGGAGATGGTCAGCGCCCCCATAATCACCATCGCCGTTATCGTCGTGACGAAGGCCGTTATGAAGACCGTCAAGATTATGAGGATAATCGAAACCCTCCTGAAGCTGCTCCCCGCGAGCTTCGCGAGCCACAGCCCGATGAACTCGAAGAACCCGGTTCGGGTTATCGCCTCGGCTAGGATCATAACCCCGACCGCGAGGAGGATCGTGTTAACGTCTATCAGGTCGATGATCTCGTTCAGGATGTTCGGAAGGTGGAAAAGCCCATACTCCACGCCGAATAGGATCGTTAGAAGCGCCCCTATCAGGGCCGCGACGCTCCTGTGATACCTCTCGGTAACTAGGAGAATTAGCACGAGAGCGAATATCAAAACGAATATGTTCGTTATGTTCAACCGGCATCATCCCCGCTCGGCGATCCCCTCTCGAGAAAGCGCTTCACGAACCTGTCGATCCTATTCTTCAGCAGGTAGTATACCTGCTTCGCTAGATGGTATACTATTAGGACGCCGATCGCTAGGAGGGCTATCTGGATCCCCGTCGAGAGGGGTTTCCCGAAATCCCCGAGGCCTTGTATTAGCGGGGTAACCAGCGCGTATAGGAGGACGAGCGCTATTATCACGGCTAGGTCGTATGCCATCATCCTGATCCTGCTCGCCTCCTCGCCGACGAGCCATGTCGAGATCATCTTGCTCGCGAGATTTAGGAAGAAGACTACGTCGACTAGAATGAAGTAGCCGAAGTATATTACGAAGATCAGGGAGATCCCGGTGATGAGGTTCGCGCCGCTAAGGGTTAGGCCGCCGATCGTGAGGTTCGGGAGAGACCGTAGATAGGGCTCGATAGCCTCGCAAACCGACAGGGCGAAGTATAGTATGAGAGCGTTCTTGAGAAGCCGAAGCGCCCTCCTACCAGCGTCCTGAGAACCCCTCCCCATCTTCTTCCATCCCCACCATCCTCCGCGAGAAGCGGCGCGAGGAAGACCTGGTTCTAACCGGCTTCAAGTTTGGAGGGAGACTTAATAAATCTTCGACGTTAGAGGGATCCGCTCGCTCAGACCAGCGATTCTTCGAAGATGTCGGATAGGCTGAATCTGGCGACCTCCCTAGCCTCGGCCTCCATGTCGTATGAGCCGCTCTCCAGCCTGCTTAGAACCTCCCCTCTAACCCTGAGCTCGAGCCTTCTCGATCCCCGGCTAAAAACCACCTCGAGGAAGCTTCCCTCCCGAATCCGTATATTGCCCCTCCCGAGGGTGCATCCGGTAACATACTGTATCCCGTCGGCGAAGCAGGTATATGGGGTCTCCATTCTCGGGACGATCACCTCCGCCCTCACGCCGCATGGATCGTATCCGAAAACTTCTAAGGCTCTAAGCCCCGCCTTAACGCCTAGGGCGAGGAAGGGGCCTAGATGGCCGTGGAAGGTCGAAGCCTCGTCCAGAATCTTATCGAGAACGCTCCTAGGCTTCATGGCCCTTCAACCCCGCTCCAAGCCCTCATCCTCGAATACGCGGCCGACCCCAAGAAGATGATCGCCGCGGCTATGGCTATGCACGAACCCGCCGGCAGATCTAGGAGGAAGCTCAGCCCGAGGCCAGCCGCGGCCGAGGCCGAGCCGATGGCCCAAGCCGATAGAACCAGCTTTTTCATGCTGCTCTGGAGCTGGAGCGAGGAGGCGGCGGGCAGGTAGAGGAGGGAGAATACTAGGAATCCCCCGGTAAGCCTTAGGGTTAGGGTCGTGATCACCCCGGCGAGCAGCAGGATCGCGTACCTGTATAGCTTAACGTTCACGCCCTCGGCCTCGGCAAGCCTAGGATCGAAGAGAATAGGATTTATCCTCCCCCAGAAGAGGGCTAGGAAGACCGCGCTCGCCAAGACCGCCGCCGAGAGAGCCGCTATGTACCCGGGTCTAATGGCTAGGATGCTCCCCCAGAGGAGCTGGCCGACGCTCTCGGTCATGAGGGCCGGGCCGGGGCTCAGGACTATGAAGATGAAGGTCAGCGCGTTATAGGTTGAGAATAGGATCATAGACATGAGATCTAGGGGTATCCCGAACCTATCCGCGAGCGGCCCCAAAACCATCGCCGTCGCCAAGGCTAGGATCATCGCCGTCGAGGTTGCCTCCGACCCGGCCGCAAGGGCTAGCGCCGACCCCGCCAAGGCCGCGTGCGCCATCGCGAACGCCATGGTCATGAGCCTAAGCCTATAGCATAGCATCCCGATCGAGCCGCACAGCCCGCCGGCGAGAAGCCCGCCTACGAGCGAGCTAACAAGAAGCGCGGACACCTTGAGCCGCCACCCCGCGGAGAACTCCCTCCTCAAGCTCCACCACGATATCGGGCTCGAGTAGGTCGGGCTCCGGATGATGGCTCACGAATAGGATCGTGCATCCCCCGTTGAGAAGCTTCGGGAAGATTCTCCGGCTTATCAGCCGCCGGGATTCCCGGTCGACGGCGCTGAAGGGCTCATCAAGCAGGAGCAGCTTCGGATCCCTCACGAGCGCCCTAGCGATCATTATCTTCTGTTGCTGGCCCCCGCTGAGCTTTCCGAAGGGCTTCTCCGAGCATTCGCTCATTCCGAGGAGTTCGAGAACTTGGTCGACCCGGTTCCAATCCGCTTTCGTTAATTGGCCTAGGGGCCTCATGGAGGATAGCCCCATGGCCGCGACC
>Ga0164318_10007055_pt1 | contig 10897 bp, 5 predicted proteins | sample GuaBasSedimGuay9_FD_113734 | JGI IMG/M metagenome (GOLD analysis project Ga0164318, IMG submission 113734) | Subseafloor sediment microbial communities from Guaymas Basin, Gulf of California, Mexico - Guay9, Core 4571-4, 0-3 cm | ecosystem: Environmental > Aquatic > Marine > Hydrothermal vents >...
ATACCTTTTGGAAGATCAGATAACTGAACTTTAGCCGAACCAGAATAGCTTGATGAGAATACCTGTTTTCCGATAAGGTTAAGAACTGAAACTTCCACTTCTGTGTTTAATGGTAAGGTGATGTTTACCAGACCTGTTGAAGGGTTAGGATAAAGAACCACCTGATTTTCTAACTTGTTTTCTGAAAGTCCGTCAGGAATGGTGTGGATGAAATCGGCTTTAGTAATGGTGTCGATACCAAAAACATTGGTAGCTACAAGTGTTACATCGTACAACGAATCGGCAGGAATGAGATAATAAATTTCCTGCGGGTCAACAGCTGTAGAGGTATCGGGAGTAGCTCCTTCAAAAGTCCAGTTGTAGCTAACCTCTTCACCGGTGGTAAGGTTAGTGAAGTTGGCATAACTGCCTACGGTTACCGTGGTTGGGATGGCGTTAAAATCGGCAACCGGAGCTACGCCTGCCCAAATGTAATCGGTAGAAACAGCTGTGTCTGTTAAAGAGCCATCACTAACAATGAGTGTGACATCAAATTTTCCTGCTGTACTGTATGTAATGGCGGGAGGTGTTTGTCCTGAATAAGTGGCTGGTGTTCCTCCTTCAAAAGTCCATTCCCACGAAACGGGATTTCCGGAAGACATGTCGGTAAATTGTACGCTGTCACCTACCAAAACAATAGTAGTGTCGGCTTGGAAAGCAGCAATAAGTTGAATCTGACAAGCAAATCCCGGTGTAGCGAATATGGAATCACCATTGGCATTAACGGCTTCAAAATTAACAGAAGCGTGCCAGTTTTCTCCAAGGGAGTTATCCAAATCGGGGTTGCAAAGGGTTAACGAGGGGCCGTCGCCATCAGGTTCTGTTGGCCACGGTGTCTGATCATCGTATGTTAACGAATCAATTACATTGTCTACAAGGTCTAATAGTACAATATCTTCACCACCATTACTTAATCCTCCGCTTGTCCATTGGTAGGTAGTAACGCCAAATGTCCCTAACATGGCCAGAGAATCTTTGGCTACTAAAACATACGACTGAGGTAACAAAATATCATCGGGGAAAGTAAATTCAACCCCTTCGGAAAAGTGTAAACCGTTAAGGTTGGCAGTATCAGCACTATTGTTATATAATTCAATAAACTCCAGTGAGTCGTCACCTGATTCCGGCGGGTTATACATAATTTCAGTAATAACCAGGTTGGGCGCGTTATAGGCTTCGATGATGGAGAAGCTGGCGTCACTCATATCGGATGGGTCGCCGGCGTTAAGCCCCTTGATTTTAATTTTGTAATTGGTGTCGACATCCTGATCGCTAAATACCATCCAGTTAAAACTTAAATCGGAAGCAGGCAGGTTGTAAACAATAACCGAAGAGTCGTTTTCACCGTGGAACAGATCGATTTCGATGTTGCCATCCCAGTTGGCGTAGTTCCAGGTAATGGTATAGGTTGACCCCTGTTCGATACTTTCGCCGCCATTAGGATTGGTAACTACAATAAAAGGTTGAGGGATAAAGTTCAAAGCTCCCGGGGTTCCGCCATCTTGTTCACTGGCTAACCAGCTGTCCGGAAGGCTGTTGTCGTAGGTAGGATCAATTAGTGCCAAAGTCGGGCCATCTCCATCAGGCTCTGTAGGCCAGGGGCTTGCATCGTCGTAGTTTACGATATCAACAAGTATTCCATCGGCATTCCACAAGCGAACGGCATCACCACCGTTGCCAAGACCGAAATTACCGCTTCCGTCAAAATCGGGTGTAAACGGGAAGTTTCCGTTGTCGGTAATTTTAATGGTAAAGTATCCGTTGGCAGCAATACTGTATCCGGCTGATATAATAATAGGTGTATGGTTGGCATCGTTATCGAGCACTTTCCAGTTTTCGAGGTCGATGGCAGAACCGGTCGTGTTGTAGAGTTCAATCCACTCCTCATCGGCTCCTGGTGAGTTGTACATAATTTCGTTGATAACCAACGCAGGAGAAACAGGTACTTCCCACGATTGGGTTTGCGGGTTAGTGTCAGGAATGGTAAATTGCCAGTTTCCGGCTACCCAGTTGTGTTCACTATCGTTTACACCCCATTCCCAGGTATTGACTCCGTTGTCAACTACTAAATCCTGTTGGCATGTCCATATATGGTCGCCCGCTACAGCATCTCCATTGGTTCCATCATCATAAAAGGCCGAATGCTCGTTGCCACCATCCCACGACGGGTCGTAGTTTCCGTTGGCATCCCAGCTTCCTTTAAGGTAAAAACCGTCGTAGTTTTGTCCGAGGGTATCGTAAACAATAAAAGTGATGGTTGCCGTTGGTGGAGGAGGTCCGGTAACGGAGGTGGTATTTGTTGAGAAATCGTAAGTAAACGTTGTCGGGTTAACACCGTCAGCCATAAAGGTAACATTGCCACCGGTACTTTGGTCCCAGTTGTTGTTAAGGGTGACTTTGCACTCCCAGCTACCGGCAGGTACGGTAAGTTCTACGGTATAAATGTCGTCGCCATCGGCATCGCTCATCTCCCCGGTAAGGTTAGTTGGATCCCAGTTGGCACTACCGTTCATGTCATCAAAAAAATCGCCGGCAATAACTGGTAAGGTATGCATTACCAAATCGGCATCGGCATTTACCCGCCAGGTGGTATCGGTAGCAACTGAAAGGATAATGTGCTGGTTGGTGCTGGGGTAATTCGGGTCAGTGTTCCAATCACTACCTTCTATCACTTTATACTCGTTATCAGCAGCAGGAAGATTCTTGGTAAGAACATAAACCCCGTTGGCATTCATAGTCATTTCGTAATCAGGATCGCCTGGTGTCCATGGTGTACTCTGAAAGGATCCAGCAATATATACCGGAGGCGGGTCGCCGGCAACGGTAATATTGTCAACTTCCCAGGTGGCAGCACCTGCCGTGGTGGAAGTGTATTTATAAGCTATGTAGGTAGCTGATCCGGTGTAGCTAGAAATGTCAACAGTTCCTGCATCAATAAAACTCCAGCTACCGGGGTCAGGAAAGGTAAATTGAGCAGTAACATCGTTCCATGTTCCACTTGAATTGGGATCGCTTACACCATCGTAGTCGTTTGAAACAAGTACATACAAATCGGTATTGTCGCCATAATTTCTGGCATGGTCAAAGTGGAGGGTGATGTTGGAATAGCCATCTAAGTTGATGGCAGGGGTTATTAACCAATCTTCGTTGTCTTGCGCTCCACTGGCATAGCCATTCATTTTGGCACTTCCCGGAGGGTTGCCATAATTAGTCCATACCCATTCTTCGTTAGGACCAATAATGTTTTGTGTTGCCATTACATTGAGGTCGGCATCAAATGGTTCGTAAAACACAGTTGTGGATGTTGAGCTGCTGCCACCGCCATACTGAAGTATAACGTTGTCGAAACCAGCATAATCGCTGCCACCATTTTGGGTTGCGCTCAGCTGTAGTCGAACATACTGAGTTCCTGATGGCACAGCTATCGTAACTTGTGTCCACGCGTCAGTATCTTTTGATAATTCAATGTCGTCAGCTAATGGCCATGTAGTCCCATTATCGTATTGGACGTTGTAAAAGATGGAGTCGCTACCATCATATCCATCGGTATAGTAGTAAAATGAAATTTCAACTCCTGTAAAAGCAGAAACATCAATGGCGTCAAACGACAATGTATGACGAAATGCTCCTCCACCATTGGGGTTGTCAAGGTCGCGCATTCCCCAAAAATAGGTTCCGTTTTGAGGAGCCGTAATATGGCTGCTAAAATCGGTAACCGTATCCCAGGTATCGTTAGAAACGTTGTAAGGTGCGGGGTTTGGAGTGTAGTTCCAATCGTCGGAAGCCCCTTCAAAATCCTGGAAGTTAATGGTTGTTTGGCTGTATCCCAGCCAGGCCATCAACATTAAACTAAATAAAAACGTAAATTTTTTCATAGATAATTATTTTAATGATTAATTTAATTTACAAATCTATAATACCTCTTTTAAATCAAATAAAATGTGTTGAAAACATAACGATTTAATAACATTCAAAAATGAGGTAAAAGGGGGCAGCTAAGTTACTATTATTCGTTTATATATTGGTTTTTTCGAGCGCTATTTTGTTAAAAAATAAATAGGTTGTTAACAATGGGGGGGTAATGGTTTAATAGTTTAATGGTACAATGGTTTAATGGTACAATGGTTTAATGGTTTAATGGTGTTTTTTTTTACTACGAGATAATGGTAGCTACTATGTTTCTTTGTCTGCCATGGTTACGGAATTCGCAAAGGTAGATACCCTGCCATACTCCCAAATTAAGCTGGTGGTTAGAGATGGGAATGTTGATGGAAACACCGAGAGTAGCTGATTTAAAATGAGCCGGCATGTCGTCGTACCCTTCAATGGTATGGATGTAGTGACGATCGCCCTCAGGAGCAAGCTTGTTTAACAGGTACTCTAAATCTTTTTGAACATCAGGATCGGCATTTTCGTTAATCATAATGGCTGCTGAAGTGTGTTTTACAAAAAGGTTTAATATGCCGCTTTCGGGCAGCGATCCAACCGACTGTAAAATTCGAGCTTCAATACGATGAAAACCTTTACTGAATGCCGGGAACGTTATTTCAATTTGTTTTACCATGTCAATTATTATAAAAAAACAAAACCCCACTCCAATGAAGCAGGGTTTTGATATAAAACATTTAGAACTGTTATTTGATGCCTACCATATTTTCCATCATGGAGGTGGTGATTGATTTTGGGCGCTCGATGGCATAGCCTAAAGCACGATCCCAAACAACATTTGAAAGAACACCAAAAGCACGACCAATGGCAAATAATACCGTGTAGAAATCGTACTGGGTAACACCATAATGCCATTGAATAACACCTGACTGGGCATCAACGTTTGGCCATGGGTTTTTAGCTTTACCCTGCTCTTTTAATATTGGAGGAACTACCTCGTAAAGCATGCTTACATATTCAAACAACTCATCATCGGCCATGTGTTTCAGAGCAAATTCACGCTGAATAGCGTAACGCGGATCAGTTTTACGCAATACGGCGTGACCGTATCCCGGAATAACCTGTCCACTATTTAGGGTATCCCATACAAATTTCTTCATTTCTTCTTTGGTGGGTTTTTTATTTCCCATCTTAGCTCTAACGGATTGAATCCAACTAAGAACTTCCTGGTTAGCTAACCCGTGTAATGGGCCTGCTAAACCATTAATCATACCTGAAGTGGCGTAATAAGCATCGGAAAGTGAGCTGGCAACAAGGTGTCCTGTATGAGCACTAACATTTCCACTTTCGTGATCGGCATGAATGATAAAGTACATTCTTGCTACATCATCATAAGGAACCTCTTTTTCAATCATGTAAGCAAAGTTCCCTCCAAAGTCTAATGTAGGATCGGCGTAAACATTTTTCTTACCTAAGTACAGCTTGTCATAAATATAAGCACCTATAAGTGGTAATTTGGCTAACAAGTTGGTAGCATCTTCGTAGGTTGGATCCCAATAATCCATTTTACTCATGCCACTCTGATAACGGGTATTGAACAGTGATTCGCGTTCCATGGCCATTACCGCTGCCGATAGAATAGCCATTGGATGGCTGTGATTTGGAAAAGCATCAATAATGTCGAAAACATAGCGTGGCAGTAATCTACGATTGCTAAAATCGTAAATTACATCGGCTACCTGGCTTTCTGTAGGAACGTCACCAGTCAAAAGTAAATAGTATAATCCTTCTACATAAGGCATTTCTTTACCTTGTGGCTTGGGAAGCTTTTCAAAAACTTCGGGTAGTGTGTAACCACGATATCTGATACCTTCCATAGGGTCAAGATAAGATATGTCAGTAACGAGACTTTTAATTCCTCGCATACCACCCAAAACCTGTTTAACGGTTACCTGGTCGATAACATCGTCACCATGTTCTTTAAGAAGCCTGGTCACCCTTGGCCTGTGTGCTTCTATCTTTTCGTACAATTTTTCTTTTAATGTTGTCATGATACTTTAATTTTAATTCAGCAAATGCTGGTTTGTTTGTTTTTTTATGTGACTTATGAAAGTTTTTACCTTCATAAATTGGTCGCCCAAAGATAACAAAAAATGAGATGCAATTTTACCATATTTAAGCCAATGGAGGCTTTGCGTTGTGCGATTAGCTAATTTTTAACATTAGTGTATGCTGCCCGATTTTCTTTCCTTTTATTTATTAAATTTTCTGATTTTTTACTTGCATTTTATTGAGGGTATTTTGACAGATAAATTTGATAAAGTATAAAAGGTGGTGTGCGAAACAGAATCTATTATTTGTAATTATCAGAATGTCATTAATATATTTAAATAAATTATATAAGTAAACTATATAGCTGTTTGTATCTGAAAATGATATGAATAACCAAATATCTTGCTCTTGCGAGTATTTTTAAAAAGAAAAAGAGACGGTTTACAAAGCCGATTTTTATTAAAAACCGGGCAAGTTTTCTGTCAAATTCAGGTATAAAACCGGCTAATTTTGACTGGTTATAAATTTTTAGATTTGTGTTAATTTTTTAAAAAAGGATTGATTTAATCTTGTTTTTATGGTTGGAAGCAATGGAAATGAATCAACAATCATTCTGGCGGTTGGGGTTTACTCCAACAATACCTATTTTTAATGAATCTGAAATGAGGAGATATTCTGTTTTTTGATTTGATTGTTTAAGAAATTACTGCAACTTTGCATTCCGAAAGTTTATAGCTTTTAGTTTTTAAAAAACAGAGTGTTAAATAAGTAATAAGAAGTAAAATGGGACAGAATTTATTAAAAATTAACTGGACTAAAGTGGACGAAGCTCCGGCTTTAGCAAGTTACTCGTTTTTGCCTATGGCAAAAGCATTTACCAAATATGCCGGAATCGACATTGAAGAGAGTAATATATCGTTGGCAGGAAGAATACTGGCCAACTTTCCTGAAAATCTTTCTAATGATCAAAAGATACCCGATTATCTTTCCGCACTGGGTCAGCTGGCGTTAGAGCCGGATGCAAATATCATCAAGTTACCAAATATCAGTGCTTCCGTGCCACAGCTTAAAGAGGCCATCAAAGAGCTAAAGAGCAAAGGGTATGATGTGCCTGATTATCCTGAGGAACCAAAAACTGAAGAAGAGCATAAGCTGGTAGAGCGTTATTCAAAAGTGCTTGGCAGTGCTGTAAATCCGGTTTTACGGCAGGGAAATTCTGACAGGCGCGCTGCTAACTCTGTAAAAAAGAATGCTCAAAAGCATCCGCACCGTTTGATGAAACCTTACCATAATGATTCGAAAACACATGTTTCTCACATGGATGCCAATGATTTTTATGGAAACGAAAAATCGGTTGTTACTGAAAAGGCAGTAGGTTTTGCTATTAATCTTGTTAACAACGAGGGAAAAACGATTGTTTTAAAAGATGGATTACAATCGGTTGGTGGCGAAACCCTGGATGGAACTTTCATGAGCACCAAAGCTCTGAGAACATTTTACGATGAACAAATTGCAGATGCCAAAAAGCAGAATGTGCTGTTCTCTCTTCATCTGAAAGCTACTATGATGAAAGTTTCTGATCCGGTTTTGTTTGGTCATGCCGTAGATGTTTACTTTAAAGAAGTGTTTGATAAGTATGCTGAAGAGTTGGAATCTATCGGTTTCAATCCTAATTTCGGGTTGGGTGAGCTTTACAAAAAACTGGAAAAGCTTCCTGCTGATAAAAGAACGGAAATTGAAACAGCCATCAAGGATACCTATAAAGTAAAAGCTAATTTGGCTATGGTTGATTCGGACAACGGAATTACCAACCTGCATGCCCCCAATAAAGTAATTATTGATGCTTCTATGCCGGTTGTTATTCGCGATGGTGGAAAAATGTGGGGGTCTGATGGAAAACTTCAGGATACCAAAGCGGTTATTCCTGACAGATGCTATTCCACCATTTACCAAACAGTTTTAGAAGATTGTAAAAAAAATGGACAGTTTGACCCTGCTACCATGGGTGATGTTTCCAACGTGGGACTGATGGCGCAAAAAGCCGAAGAATACGGTTCACATCCCACCACCTTTATTATACCCGAAGATGGTACTGTTAAAGTTGTAGATGAAAATGGTAACATTTTAATGGAACATCAAGTAGAAAAAGGCGATGTTTGGCGGATGTCGCGCGTTAAAGATATTCCTGTACGTGACTGGGTAAAGCTAGCCGTTTCCAGAGCCAGAGCCACCGGATTTCCAACCATTTTCTGGCTCGACGAAAACAGGGCACACGATGCTCAAATTATTAAAAAGGTAAATATTTATCTGAAAGATCATGATTTATCAGGATTGGACATCAGAATAATGACGCCGGATGAGGCCATGCAGTTTTCCCTTGATCTTGTGCGTCAGGGCAAAAATGCCATTTCGGTTACCGGAAACGCTTTAAGAGATTATCTTACCGACCTGTTTCCCATTCTTGAGCTGGGAACCAGTGCCCGTATGTTATCCATCGTTCCTTTGTTAGCTGGTGGTGGTTTATTTGAAACCGGAGCAGGTGGTTCAGCTCCCAAGCACGTTGAACAGTTTTTAAAAGAGGGTCACCTGCGTTGGGATTCGTTGGGTGAGTTTTTAGCCCTTATGGTATCACTAGAGTTTATTGCTGATAAATACAACAATGTCAAAGCACGTGTTTTGTCAAAAACACTCGACAAAGCTGTTGAAGTGTATCTCGAAAATCAAAAGTCACCTTCTCGTAAGGCAGGCGAGATTGATAACCGCGGGAGCCATTTTTATTTGATTCAATATTGGGCTGTTGCGCTGGCCGAACAAACCGATGATAAAGAACTGAAGAATAAGTTTGCTGAAACGGCTAAACAGCTTGTTGCCAACGAAGCCAAAATTATGGAAGAGATTATGGCTACCGAAGGAAAATCGACCGATATTGGCGGGTATTACCTTCCTGATGATGAATTAGCAGATAATGCCATGCGTCCCAGTAAAACTTTGAACAGTATAATTGCCGCTGTTTAATATGACAGGCTGCCAAATGGCAGTCGAATGCGATACTAACGCCTATTGAGTTAATAATAAAAGCTGCCTGAGTTTCAGGTAGCTTTTTTTGTTTTTCAATTCGTTTATCCTTGCCATTTTACCCGTTTACCGACTTAATACCACTGTTTACCGAAAAAAGGTTTGCCCCGGGAAGAGACCATCCTATTTTTGCCTCATCAAATCAATAAAAACAAACCTATGAACAATTCAACAAGACTTTACCGGTCGCGGAGACATCGCGTTTTTGGCGGCGTGGCAGGCGGACTGGCCGATTATTTTAACATTGATGTAATTTTAGCCAGGCTGCTGTTTGTCATAATCTTTTTTGCAGGGGGTGGTGGCGTAATAATCTATATCGTTTTATGGATTATCACTCCCGAAGAACCAATTATAACTCCTCCTCCCGGTGGTGGTACCGGATCAGGAGGAAATTCTTATAACGATAGTGCTGATATTTCGGATGCTACTATTGTTGAGGAAAGTGAAAAACGGAATAACAACCGGACTTTTATAGCTGGAATAGCACTTATTTTAATCGGTTTTCTTTTTTTGTTAAATACGCTGATTCCACATCTGGTCATACTTCATTTTTGGCCGCTTGTTTTAATTGTTGTGGGAATTATGCTGGTGTTTAACGAAGTAAAACCGGTCAATGAACAAAATAGTCATGAAGAAACAACTAAAACCGAAAACAATGAAATTTAGAAATCTTTTCTGGGGGATCATCCTCATATTCGTGGGTACCCTCGCAATCCTTAATAATTTAGATGTAATCGACTTTGCCTGGAGTAAGCTGTGGAACTTGTGGCCTATATTTTTGATGCTGTGGGGTATTTCTATCCTGCCTATCAAAAACGGTATCCGGTTGGGGCTGGTTATCGTAACCCTTGGGTTTACCATGTATTATATCACTTCTCAAGCCGTTTATACCGAATCGGAATATATTACCGGCAGGGGGTGGCATAATCAAAACCGGAATGATGATGATGATGATGATGATGAAGCGGATTATGACAGTACTTATTTATACGATTCGGTTGATAGGACTAATTTTTTAATTCCCTTCACCGAAGGGTTGGAAACTGCTACTCTGAAGTTTGATGCTGTTGCCGGGAGTTACATTTTAAAAAACAGTACCAGGAACTTGTGTACCTTTAAGATGTCGGATAGCGAGATGGCAAAGTATTACAAGTATTCGGTAAAAACCAGTAGGGAAGATGCTGTTATTAATATCGGAACCAAACATCATGTTAATTTTAAATTGAATCACCGTAACAAGGGAGAGGGTATCCTCAGGATTAACGAGGATCCGGTCTGGATTATGGATATCAATGCCGGTGCAGCAGCCATCGACTTTAACATGGATCAGTTCAAAGTAAAAAAACTTAATGTAGATGCAGGGGCAGCTGATATCAATGTGACTGTGGGCGATAAGTATCCCGATGTCAGGATTAATATTGACGCGGGTGCTTCCGATATAACGGTGAGAATTCCGGAAGGGTCGGGTTGTAAGGTTAAGATGGGTACTTTTTTAGCCGATAAAACCTTAAATGGCTTTGATAAGGTTAATGGAAGATATGTTACTCCTAATTATGAGGATGCCGAAAATACCATATACATTGATATCGATAGTGCCGTTTCGAGTTTGAAGATAGTCAGGTACTAGCCACAATAGTTGAAGGAGAAGTTGTTTAAAGTTTAAATGCTTTTTTAAGGGTAATTTTATGTAAATCCTTAAATCCGCAAATGATATATACCAACCTAAAGGTCTATCTTGAGAAATTCGTCGTAAGAATTACTTTTGCACAAAAAAAAGCATGCAAACAATCCATGACAATAATTTAAAAAATCACATTTCATTTGAATACATAAGTTTTGACAG
>Ga0164318_10007056_pt1 | contig 10897 bp, 10 predicted proteins | sample GuaBasSedimGuay9_FD_113734 | JGI IMG/M metagenome (GOLD analysis project Ga0164318, IMG submission 113734) | Subseafloor sediment microbial communities from Guaymas Basin, Gulf of California, Mexico - Guay9, Core 4571-4, 0-3 cm | ecosystem: Environmental > Aquatic > Marine > Hydrothermal vents...
AGCGTAGTCGGCACGAATGCCTTTATGGAGTTCGTCGAATCTATCCAGGCCGAAGGCGTGGTCCTGGAACGTAAGGCAATGGGCGAGGGGACTGCACCCAAAACGCCGCTGGTGGTGGAAATTGACAGAGAGAATGAGAAGAAAGACATCGATGCGCTGGACATTGAAATCCCAGTTCTGACGCCCCGCGTTTACCGGGAATACAAGAACCTCGACGACCTGAACGCGGCCGCCCTGGGTTATCAACACGTGGTCTACCTGCAGTTCAGTGAGGAAGAGCAACGGGAGATCGTCTTCAAGGACATCACTACCGGCGAGGTCACCCATACCACGATCCTCGACACGGCCGGGGTCGCTGATTACCACAGCGTGATCGGCTACTTTGCACAAACCATCATGAAGGATCTGCGCCTGGTCAGCGGCTACGACGTTCTCTATGGAAAAGTCAAAGCATTCGTACAGGATGAGCTGTTTGGCCGGCCGGTAGAACTCGAAAGCCCCAACACCCTGCGCAACCTGTCCGAACCGGCCACAACAAAAATGCTGATAGAGTCCTTCAAGAAGGCAATCAACACCCTTACCGTGCAAGACAAAGGCAACGCCGAAATCCGCGACACTATCAAGCTCCGCCAGACCCGTCCCTTTATAGCCAAAGATCAGGGCTACCTGGTCCCGAAGAAAAGCGTCTTCAACCGAATCATTGGTGACAGCCAACTGGAACTCCGCTTCGCCGGTTTCCTCGAAGATTGCTCAGACGTACTGTCCTACGCAAAGAACTATCTGGCCGTGCATTTCAAGCTCGATTACGTGAACTCCGATGGCGACATTTCCAACTACTATCCGGACTTTATCGTCAAGCTCTCTGACCAACATACAGTCATCGTCGAAACCAAGGGCCGGGAGGACCTCGACGTACCTTTGAAAATGGCCCGGTTACAGCAATGGTGCGAAGACATCAACGGGATGCAATCGGATGTGACGTATGATTTCGTATACGTGGACGAGGAAGGCTTCAAGAAATATGAACCGAAGTCGTTTGCGGATTTACTGGCCGGCTTTCGAGAATATAAAGAGAAAACATAATCTGCGGCGGAGGCGGGAAGGAAGACAAGCTGGACGTGGTAGTGGAGCTTGGCCGTTGCTAGGACAATCCTGCTGCCAGGCTGAAGAGGATTACAGCATGGCTCGATGCTCGACCTGATGTGCAGAACTGGAGGGTGGGCGAGGAGTTTGACGTCTGGCACGGGGACTTCCAAGATATCGATGACGACAATCGCCACGTATTACCATCCGGCGATTAGCCCTCTTCTCAAAAACCATCATCTCACACAAAATGAAAGATTCCGACCTCTATGTAAAAATTGTTGAATGGTCTGAAGAGGATCAATGTTATGTGGGCACTTGTCCAGGGCTTTTCTACGGAGGCTGCCACGGAGATGATGAAGCTGCAGTTTACAAAGAACTGTGTGAAATTGTTGACGAAAATATTGCCCTATATAAAGAAAACGGCAAACCTCTGTCTCCTGAAACCGCTGGAAAGGAATTACACAAAGTCCTTGCTATACGCGCTCTACAAACAGATGAAAGTTTGAACAATTTCTGAAGGCATTGAAAAAAGCACTTTTTCACTCTAATCGTCCAAATGGGCTAACAAAGGGAACATAATGACCGCAAACAGCTCGGCGTTTTTTCAAATGTCGTCTTTTGCTTAACTGGCAATGTTTTATCAGAGTCCAGTGTCTCAAAATGTTTGCGGCAGGTTACCCCGGCCGTTTGGCATATAAAATTTGACACCTTATGCATAATGTGATATTTTTATGCATAAAAGATAAGGAAGGCCGATTATGAGAACAACGCTTGATTTACCTATAGATTTATTAGATGAGGCTATGAAAGCCACCCATATTAAGACAAAAACCAAAGTCATCATCATAGCCTTGGAAGAATTAATCAGAAAATCAAAAATTGCGGAGTTAAAAGAATTTAAAGGAAAAGTCGATTTGGACATTGATTTAAACACAATAAGAGGGCGTCAATGTCAGTATTAGTCGATACTTCAGTATGGGTTGAGTATTTCAGGAGTGGAAATAATTCTGAAAAACTTGATTTTTTAATTGATGAAAATCTCATTGTAACAAATGATCTAATTCTGGCAGAGCTGATACCCTTCCTAAAAGTTCGAAAGCAAAGAAAATTGACCAATTTATTGCTAGATATCAACAGGTTGAATTTGTCCATTAATTGGGGCCAAATCATTGAGTATCAATATAAATGCCTCAAAAATGGATTGAATGGTGTTGGTATACCAGATTTAATAATTGCCCAAAACGCAAAACAAAATAATTGTGAAATTTATTCACTGGACAATCATTTTAGCCTAATGAAGGATATTCTCACTCTTAAGATGCAAATATAGATTTCAGCTACGCCGAACCACCGGCTGCAGCCGACTGCGCGCGCAGGCAAGCAAGCTTGCCCACACGTGATCGAGGCTGATCCGCAGCGATTGGGTTTGAGAGACGGTCATGCCACTGGAAGATTTCGAGAGTGAATTTGAGCGGGGCGAATACCTGCAGAATCTGCTCGTTGCTGAAGCAACGGGCGGCTCCGGTGACCAAGGTGACTACCAAATCTTCCGTCGTCATTTCCTTGACAACCCGGACACGAAGGCCCTTGTCCCTGGATTCGTAGGGACGAGGCGAGACCTGTCGCAATTCTGGCAGTTCATCAAGTCGAAGTTCGCGCACTATGCAGAGCGTCGCCAGTTCCTCTGGGATGAGTTCGGTCCCCTTCTGGATCATCTTGAGTCGGGGTCTTGCGCGCCAGCCGAAAAGCCGATTTCCGATGCGCTCCAGAAGTTTGATCAAGACAATGTATATCGGGCCTGGTCACGAGCGATCGAACGGAAGAACCGTGATCCCGAGGGAGCGATCACGGCCGCACGGACACTCCTTGAGTCAGTGTGTAAACACATTCTCGACGAGCGCGGAGTTGAGTACCCCAAGAATGTGAAGTTGCACCAGTTGTATGCCCTCACTGCAAAGGAACTGAATCTGTCGCCCGATCAACACAGTGAGAAGATCTTCAAGCAGATTCTTGGGGGCTGTTCGGCAATCGTGAGTGGACTCGGATCACTGCGCAACAGCCTGGGTGATGCTCACGGTCAAGGGAAGCGTCCTGTCAAGCCCGCACCGCAGCATGCCGAACTTGCCGTCAACCTTGCAGGAGCAGTGGTGGTCTTTCTCGTCACGACATTGGAGGGGAAGAGCGGAGGAAACCCAACAAGATGAATGCATGCTATTGTCGCTGGCGTGCCAAAGCGTGATTCACGACGTTAGCCCTGCAGGGTTAATAGATTGAAACGAAACCTAATAAACCTTGCACCCAAGAGCCTCCACCGCATTTGGGGTTGTAATGTTGGAATTAACAACTGGAGAAATACATGGCAAAAGCCAAGAAAAACAATAACAAGGAAGAGCCGATAGAAAAACAGCTCTGGAAGGCTGCCGACAAGCTCAGGAAGAACATTGACGCGGCGGAGTATAAGCACATCGTGCTGGGGTTGATCTTCCTTAGATATATCTCCGATGCCTTTGAGGAATTATACCAAAAGCTGAAAAGTGGTGTAGGCGAATATGCCGGGGCCGATCCGGAAGACAAAGACGAATACAAGGCGGAAAATGTCTTTTTTGTGCCGGAAAAGGCCCGGTGGTCATATCTGCAATCCAAGGCCAAGTTGCCGGATATCGGCAAGAAGGTTGACGAGGCTATGGATGCCATTGAAAAGGACAACCCTTCGCTGCGGGATGTGCTGCCCAAGGTATTTGCCAGGGGTAACCTGGACCCCACCAATCTTGGTGGTTTGATCGACCTGGTCGGCAACATTGCTCTGGGTGACGCCAAGGCCCGCAGCGCTGATGTGTTGGGGCATGTGTTTGAATATTTCCTCGGTGAATTCGCCCTGGCGGAGGGCAAAAAGGGCGGCCAGTTCTATACCCCGCGCAGCGTTGTTGAACTGCTGGTGGAAATGCTGGAGCCTTACAAAGGCCGGGTCTTTGACCCCTGCTGCGGTTCCGGCGGCATGTTTGTGCAGTCGGAAAAGTTTGTCGCCGACCACCAAGGCAAGGTGAATGATATTTCCATTTACGGGCAGGAGAGCAACTATACCACCTGGCGGCTGGCCAAGATGAACCTGGCGATCCGGGGCATCGACAGTTCCCAGGTGAAATGGAACAACGAAGGCTCTTTTTTGAATGACAGCCACAAGGATTTAAAAGCCGATTATGTGATCGCCAACCCGCCATTCAATGACAGCGATTGGAGCGGCGATCTTCTTAAAAAAGACGGCAGATGGAAATATGGCACGCCACCCTCGGGAAACGCCAACTACGCCTGGATACAGCATTTCCTCTACCACTTAAGCCCCAGCGGCCAGGCCGGTTTTGTTCTGGCAAAGGGCTCGTTGACATCCAAGACTTCCGGCGAAGGGGATATCCGCAAAGAACTGATCGAGGCCCGCCTGGTGGATTGTATTGTCAACTTGCCTGCCAAGCTGTTCTTGAATACCCAGATTCCCGCCTCTTTGTGGTTTTTGAGCCGCAACAAGGCCAACGGCAAGTTCCGCAACCGCACCGATGAAATTCTCTTTATCGACGCCCGCAATATGGGTCACCTGATCAACCGCAGAACCCGGGAGCTTTCGGCAGAGGATATACAAAAAATTGCCGACACCTACCACGCATGGAGATCCGTAGGGGCAGACCTGCGTGTCTACCCTGATTCAGACAAATATCCAAACAATCAAAACACGGGCGAACACGCAGGTTCGCCCCTACAGGAATATGTCGACATCAAAGGATTCTGTAATTCCATCTCCATTGAACGGGTGCGGGAACTGGATTATGTGCTGACGCCCGGCCGGTATGTGGGCCTGGCCGACGATGAGGATGAGTTTGATTTTAATGAACGGTTCAGTGACCTGAAAGCGGAATTTGAGAAGCAGTTGAAGGAGGAAAAACGGCTGAATGCGTTGATTGCGGAGAATTTGGCGAAGGTGAGAGTTAATGGCTGAGTGGAAGAAAACAAGTCTTGGTGAACTCGTTGACATCGGTTCAAGTAAAAGAATCTTTTACAAAGAATACGTCGCAGAAGGTATACCATTTTACCGTTCAAAAGAAGTAATTGAAAAGCATAACCGACATGCAGTTTCGACCGAATTGCAGATATCAAATGAAAGGTATAATGAAATTAAGGAGAAATTTGGCGTCCCCATTGAAGGGGATATGCTACTAACATCTGTCGGGACATTAGGTATACCCTATATAGTTCAAAAAGATGAAATATTCTATTTTAAAGATGGAAATCTTACATGGTTTCGAAATTTTAATACTAACTTTTTGAATCAATTCCTTTACTATTGGATTATTTCGCCTATTGGCAAGAGCGAATTAGATATGGTCTCCATCGGCTCAACCCAGTCAGCTCTTACCATAAAGGGGTTAAAAAGCATAACCATTAATTCCCCCCCTCTCCCCGAACAAAAAGCCATCGCATCCGTTCTTTCCAGTCTCGACGACAAAATAGACCTGCTCCACCGCCAGAACAAAACCCTCGAAGCCATGGCGGAAACGCTTTTCAGGCAGTGGTTTGTGGAGGAAGCTGATGAGGGGTGGGAGGCGAACAGCCTTCTTGAAATTATCCAATTAATCGGTGGAGGAACACCGAAAACGGCGATCTCTGAATATTGGAATGGTGATATTCCTTGGTTATCTGGTGGAGACATCGCATCGAACCACAAATCTTTTATAAATTGCTCATTAAAAAGTATCACAGAAGTTGGGTTAAATAACAGTTCAGCAAAGCTATTGCCAAAATATGCAACTGTAATCTCAGCAAGAGGCACTGTTGGGAAGTATTGTTTGCTTGCTCAACCGATGGCTTTTAGTCAGTCTAATTACGGTATATTACCTAAACCTAAAATTTCAAAATGCTTTTTTCTTACATACTTGCTTGTAAACCATGTGGTCGAAGAATTACAGTCTTCAGCTCATGGTAGTGTCTTTGATACGATAACAACTACCACGTTCAAAGAAATTAAAGTTCATTTGCCGACAGAAATTGAAATCCTTCGATTTGAGCAATCCGTGTCGCCATACTTTAAAAAAATGTTTCTGAACAAATCCCAAATCCGCACACTCGAAAAATTCCGAGATACACTGTTGCCCAAACTAATGGGCGGCGAAGTTAGAGTGATGATTTAAGGAGAGGAAAAAGTGGAAGATAAAAACACAAAAGGCTCTGAATGGCGCAAGTGGGATTTGCATATCCACACTCCAAAATCTATTAACCAACAATATGGTGGTAACAGTGGTTGGGACAAATTTATTGACGCACTTGAAAGGCTTCCTCGAGAAATAAAGGTTATAGGTATAACAGACTACTATTTCATTGATGGTTTTCAAAAAGTAATTGAGTATAAAAATAGTGGCAGACTTGACAACATAGAGAAAATTTTTCCTATACTTGAATTCAGAATTGACACTTTTGGAAGTGGAAGTGAAAACAAACTGCAAAAAATAAATTTACACATCTTATTTGACCTAAATGAGGATGACTTAGAAAAAGAAATAAACAAAGTTAAAGATGAATTCATCAAACAAATTCCCATAACGAAATTAAACAAGCATCAAACAAAAATGCTATCAATTAATAATTTAACAATTGAAGGCGGAGGTACTTTGCAAACTGGTTTTAGTGATCTTATACCTTCCACAGACAAAGTCTTCGAACTTCTAAATAGCAACACTTGGAGGGATAAAACTTTCAAATTTTTAGGTTACAAAGAATGGTCAAATTTAGAAAAAAATAATCAAATAAGACCATTTAAAGAAGATTTGTATAGTAAAGTTTCTGCCTTTTTTTCTTCAAATTATAATACCTTAGATAAGTGCCAACAATGGCTTGATGAATTTGGCAACAAACGTCTTTTGCATTCTGGAGATATTCATGATTTTGATTTCTTGGATACAGCAAACAAAGATGAAGACGGTCAATATATAGCATCACGTAATTATTGTTGTAATACATGGATAAAGGCTGCCCCAACTTTTGAAGGTTTAAAACAAATAATTTACGAACCTCAAGACAGAGTTTTTATTGGTGAACAACCTGAAGTACTTGAAAGAGTTAAAACCAATAAAACAAAGTACATTAATTCACTTTCTATCACTCATATCAACCCCTACGATGGAACTAAAGGTGTATGGTTTAAGAATATCCATATTGAGCTAAATAAAGAATTGGTTTGTATTATAGGGAATAAAGGTAGTGGGAAAAGTGCAGTTTCTGATATCATTGGCTTATTGGCTAACACTCATAATTCAGATGAATATAATTCCAACTTTTCCTTTTTACATAAGAAAAAATTTCTTCAAAAGAAACTTGCGAACAATTTTGAAGGAACCCTCGAATGGGTAGATGGTGAAAAATACACTAAAAACTTAGGTCTTCCTACAGACAATGAAATTGCAGAAAAAGCAAGATATTTACCACAACACTACTTTGAGACCCTAACTAACGATTTAGAAGGAGAAGGTTTCAAAAAAATCTTAGAAAGCGTAATATTTAAGCACCTTCCAGACCAAAACAAACATGGTAAATTAAATTTTCAAGAACTTAAGCAATATAAGGCAGAAGGAATTGAAAAGGATATTACTGTGTTAAAAGGTGAAATTGATAACCTTAACAAAAAAATTATTGGCTTAGAGAAGAAAAATCATCCAAGTTTTAGATCAGAAATTGAAAGCAAATTTAACACAAAGAAAAAGGAATTAGAAGAGCACGAAAAACAGCGTTTAGAAATAGTTGAAGTAAGAAAACCATTTAAAGACGAAGAATCGATCAAAGAAAAATCTGCGAAATTTAATGAGATTAGCATATTGAACACCCAGGTAACACGCCTTAAACAACAAATCGAAACAAAAGAGCCGGAAAGGAAAAAACTAATTGAAGAGGTGGAGAAATTAGAGAAATTACTTATGGATGTAAAGCGGTTTGCACGTGAAATTAATGAGTACAAAAAACAAAGTTCAGAGAGCTATAAACAATTTAATTTAGAGATTGAAAAAATACTCTCTTTCAAACTTGATACGACCAGTATAGACAGGGTTATATCATACAAGAAAAGTCAAATTACTGAATTGAACATTTTTTTATTATTGAAAGAAGATGTTGATTTAATTGATAACAACGAAGAATCTAAAAAAATTAGCTTGCCATTTAAAATAGCACTTGCAGAAGAGAAAATTGAAAAGCTAAAGAAGGAATTGAGCGAAAAAGAGAAGGAATACCAGAGTTATTTGGAAAAAGTAAAAAATGGGAAGATAATAAAAAGGAACTTGTTGGTGAAGAAAATAAAACTGGGACATTGAAGTTCTTTGAAAGTCAAATCAATTACCTTGATACAAAACTTGAAAATGAAATTAATGAAGCTATAACAAAAAGAATGAAAATCACTTTAGGAATATATAAAAAGAAGTCTGAGCTTATCTCTCTTTTTAATAAATTTAAAGAACCTGTCGATAATCAGGTAGCCAAAAACAAAGAATACCTGAAAGACTACGAAATTAACATTGGAACATCTTTTAAGCTGGTAGAAAATTTCTCCTCTACATTCTTTTCATATATTAATCAAAATAAAAAAGGTTCCTTTTACGGCATAGAAGATGGCGATAAAAAATTGCGAGAAATTATAAACGAGAAGGATTACAACAATTCTGAAACAGTTGAATCTATATTAAATGATATCTTGCGATATTTGACAAATGATATAAGGGAAGATTCTGGAGAAAAAATCAGGTATGTTACAGATCAGGTTGAAAATATTTTAGAATTTTACGATTACATTTTTTCTTTAGAATATTTATTACCAGTATATGAATTAAAATTAGGTGATAAACAGTTAAGTGAATTGTCTCCTGGTGAAAAGGGTACTTTGCTGTTGGTATTCTATTTGATGATAGATAAAGAAAACATCCCCTTAATTATCGACCAACCAGAAGACAATCTAGATAACCAAAGCGTTTTCACAATGTTAAGAGAGTTTATAAAGCAGGCAAAGAAGAAAAGACAAATTATAATTGTTACACATAATCCAAATCTTGCAGTGGGGGCAGATGCAGAGCAAATTATACATGTAACAATAGACAAAAAGAACAACAACAGGTTTTCCTGCCACACTGGCGCTATTGAAGATCCTGTCATTAACAAACTTATTGTTGATATTTTAGAGGGTACAATGCCTGCATTTGATAAACGTAAATTGAAATATTTGGCATAATTATGGAAAAAATTACAGAATCAGCCATAGAACCCCTTGAAAAGCAGGGTTGCCAATACATCTATGCCCCTTCCATTGCCCCTGATCTGTCTGCATGCGACGCACAGGCAGGCAGCGAAACACCAACAAGGAAAATACAATGAAAAACAATCTCCCTGATAAGCAGTCAAATTTCCTCCTCTACACCGGAAACGATGGGAAGGTGAACATAGAAGTATTTCTTCAGGATGAAACCATCTGGCTGACACAGAAAGCGATATCGGAGTTGTATGGAGTTCAGCGTCCAGCCATCACCAAGCATTTGAAAAATATCTTTGATTCCGATGAATTACAGGAAGATTCAGTTGGTTCCATTTTGGAACATACTGCCAGAGATGGCAAAAAATACAAAACAAAATTCTATAACCTCGACGCTATCATCTCAGTCGGTTACCGTGTAAACTCATACCAGGCCACCCAATTTCGCATATGGGCTACCAGAACCCTGAAAGAATTCATCATCAAGGGCTTTGTTCTGGATGATGAACGGCTGAAACAGGGCAATCAGGTTTTCGGTAAAGATTATTTCGATGAGCTGTTGGAACGTATCCGGGAAATCCGGGCCAGTGAGCGACGCTTTTATCAAAAAATTACCGACATATATGCCCTCTCGGCAGATTATGACAAAAATGCGCCTATTACCAAAGAGTTTTTTGCAACAGTACAAAACAAGCTGCATTGGGCCATAACCGGAAAAACGGCTGCTGAAATCATTTATGATTCAGCAGATGCAACTAAAATTTACATGGGCCTGACCAACTGGAAACATGCGCCAGCCGATAAAATCTTAAAATCCGATGTTGCCGTTGCCAAAAACTACCTGAATGAAGCCCACATCAAGGAACTGAATCAGATCGTCTCGGCTTATCTTGATTTGGCGGGAAACAGAGCACTGCGGCAGATTTTAATGAAAATGACGGACTGGATTGAATTTCTGCACAACTTTTTGGAATTATCCAACTACCCGATCTTACAGGATAAGGGCAAAGTCAGCGCATTGGAGGCCAGACTCAAAGCTGAACAGGAATATGAGGAGTACCGTATTCAACAGGATAAAGACTATCTCTCTGATTTTGACAAAGAGATAAAGAGAATTGGTAATGGATAATGGATAATGGATAATGAAAAATTATGAAAGAGAATGCGATAAAAAATAAGAGTTTTGCTTTTGCTATTCGAATCGTGAATTTATATAAGTATCTGGTTGAGGAGAAAAAGGAATTTGTTTTGTCAAAACAGTTGCTCCGTTCTGGTACTGCTATTGGAGCATTAACACGAGAGGCAGAACATGCTGAAAGTAAGGCTGATTTTATTCATAAATTGTCCATTTCTTTAAAAGAGGCAAATGAAACTGATTACTGGATAGAATTATTGTTTCAAACAGATTTTCTTTCAAAAAAAGAATATACAACAATCAAGGGAGATGGCGAGGAATTGATAAAACTTTTAGTGGCAATAATCAAAACGAGCAAAACAAGAAAATAATTTTTTCATTATCAATTTTCAACTATCAACTATCAA
>Ga0164318_10007057_pt1 | contig 10897 bp, 10 predicted proteins | sample GuaBasSedimGuay9_FD_113734 | JGI IMG/M metagenome (GOLD analysis project Ga0164318, IMG submission 113734) | Subseafloor sediment microbial communities from Guaymas Basin, Gulf of California, Mexico - Guay9, Core 4571-4, 0-3 cm | ecosystem: Environmental > Aquatic > Marine > Hydrothermal vents...
CCCGGCTGATTTTGAGAATCTGACCGTGATTGTCGGCTTGCTGCTCCTGGCCGGCATCTATATCTTCAAATCCCCGGCTGAAGGCATGAAAGTGGTCACTCCAATCGCCACCGGGCTCCTGGGTTACATGAAAGGCCAGGCTGACAAATGATCAATCCCACCGGAAAGGATATGCGTTATGCCGATGCTTGGGGGCGAGGCCATTACGGGGCTTCCCGGGATCACAACCGCAGGCATAGGGGAGTCGATTATCTCTGTGAACCCGGGCAGCAGATCCGGGCGCCTGTTTCCGGACGAATTGTCCGTGAGGCCAGGCCATATGCAAAGGGAGATTATTCCGGGGTACTTATCCAGGGTGAAGCAGTGGCTTTGAAAATCTTCTATTTTGAGCCGGATGTAAACCTCATTGGCTGCCATGTGGAAGCCGGGGAGGTGATTGGTATTGCCCAGGATATTTCCAAAAAGCATGGGGACGATATGCTGCCCCATATTCACGTCGAGGCAGTGAGCCTTGATGTTTCATTATTCATCGACAGATTATGAAAGGAGAACATTATGTCCTTAGGTGATTATTTGCCGGAAATTCAGTCAGGTACCGTAGCAATCAACGATATGGTGGCCGCGATTAAAAAAGCTCAGGAGGATGGGGTGATTGATCTTGGAGAGAAAATCCAGCTGCTTTTCATGGTTATCCTGCATGGGTTGGCTATCGCCGCGCAGCACGATGCCAGGAAATAAGCTGAAAAATTTATGTGCCTGATATTAGACCGCCAGTCGTAACCAACATATTTATAAAAAGTACAGCAATTGATAAAATATGTCTGTGTAACGGCTGGCGTGTTATGTTGTTAAAAGTTTAGCCTTGGTTGCTTTTCCTCACTATTGTTTCTTAATGTTTCACAAGTCCATAACCCTAAATCAATTCTTTTCTTGCGCGCATCTTCGGCAAATAGAGAGTTGAGGTTATGACGATATTTTTCAAGTATGTTTCTTTCCTCATTTATTCGATTGAATCTTTCTACAATATCATTAACTGGGCCTATCTCAACACCAATCCACTTTCTTCCCTTTAATTCAGCAGCCATATATGTCGTACCAGAACCGCCAAAAGGATCGAAAATGCAGTTTCCTTCATCTGATCCCATTTCAATAATTCTATCCAATAATTTAAGTGAAAGTTCATTGGCGCCATTACGCCTTTTGTATTTTGCATGTCGTACTGGTGGAATGTCCAGCCATACATCGGTAAGATTTACGCCTTTGGGGTTCATCTTGTTTTTATAACCGCCATAGTCTTTTAAATCACCATAGCAATGGGGGCAAATGGACATTGGAAGCCGATCAGGATGAAAGACATTTGGGCGTCTACCTTTTACATAATATAAAAGTGAATAATGAGAAGGGTAAAGACGGCCCTGAATAGGGAGGCTGTATTTTATGTCGACTGCAATCCAATGTCTAAAGTTCAGCCTTCCTCCTAGATAGTCAGAAAGAATTACATTCCATTTGGGTAAGTTCCATAGGAAAAAGGAGCCCCCATTCTTCAGCACCCTTACACATTCACTAAGCCACTCTTGGCACCAATGGATATATTTTTCTGTTTTTAGTGAATCATCAATATTTGAAGGATACAATTTGTTTAAATTAAATGGAGGATCTGCAAATATGAGATCAACAGAGTTGCTTTCCATTGTTTTCATAAGAGTTATGCAGTCGCCACGATATAATTGTCCTAGCTCTGTCTTGAAAACTAATTCAGCCGGTGAGTCGTTTGATTCCAGTTTGACCTTTTCCATGTTTAGTGCAGGTATAATCTGATCAGCGTTATTTCTTAACGCTTCCAGTAAATTTTTATCAAGTCGACCCATCCTGAGCATTAATTCAAGCTCTCCAACTCCTGTTGTGTTAATGATAGATTCCAAATCAGTACCAGTTGGTATGATATTATTTTCGTTGTAATAACGTAGTCGTGACAAAGGGATGCCCGTTTTGGCAGCAAAACTAACTAAAGATTTATGCTTTTCATATTGCACACCCAATGCCTGGAAAAATTGATTAGAGAATCCCATAAACTATCCTCATTTAAGATTTTTCAAATGATATCACAGTTTGAACTAAAAATGAAGACTATAGTCCGTAGACTATAGTCTTCATTTTTAGTATTTTGTCCCTACTGATTAAGGAGGATTTTGGTAATTGAAGCCTGAAGAAGCATTCGGTCTTGTTTTGCGAGATCTTAGGAATAAAAAACATATATCACAAGAAAAACTTGCCTTAGAGGGATCGGTAGATAGGACATTTATTTCTTTGTTGGAGAGAGGGTTAAGGCAACCCTCCTTAACAACAATTATTCAGATTTCAGATGTTCTTGGGATTGAGCCGGATAAACTGATGGCTTTGGTAACTAAGAAGCTGTCAGGCAATTAGGAAATTCTATGAAATTATTGGAGTATCATGACATCCTAAATTCCGGTTTATTTCAATCTTCTACGACCTTACAGAAAGCATGGAATGAGATAAAACACGCAATTGAACTAACCGACTGGCCTCATGGATCTGGAAAATTCACAATTTATCCAGAAAGCGGCAAAAAGCGAGGACAGGGTAATGGTGTGAAACCAATAAAATTGCCCTGTATGCAGGCCTTAAAAAGAGCTGGCTGGAAAACGGAAAGCTTGCCAGATATTGAGTCACCCGTTCTTGGAACCGGAGATTTGGATGCACTTAAACTTACCGCTGAAGGTTACATAGCATTTGAGTGGGAAACGGGAAATATATCTTCAAGCCATCGAGCACTTAACAAACTATTTCTCGCAATGCAGGAAACTAAAATACTTGGCAGCTTTCTCGTGGTTCCAAGCAATGACATGAAGCAGTATTTAACTGACCGAATTGGAAATATTGGTGAACTTAAACCATATTTTCCATTATGGAGAAATCTAACCGGAATTGATGGTGTATTACGAATTATCGTTGTAGAACATGATAAGACAAGTTTTGATGTTCCAAGAATTCCCAAAGGTACCGATGGACGTGCTAGACGCTGATGAGCTAATGTCTTTTACCTTCTCCCGTCAGCACCACACTTCTCGGTGTCAGGTTGCTTCCTTTGATGGGTTATTTTGTTTTGCTTTATTCATTCTATTGATTTCGAATTCTATCTGATCTCTTGAAATATAGCCTTTGCTGCATAGATGCGTACATGCCGATAGACATTGAGTTGCCCATTTACACACTCTATTTAAATCATTAAGTTTAACAATATCCTCTGCCCCGCAATGAACTACTTTGCACCTGAGTTCATATGCTTTATCAACTTCTGTTTTTGTGGGGAAATTCTGGCTGAACTGAGAAATCATTATCGGAATAGTATTTTTTATTCTTGTTGTTAAGTCATTTTTTTTATGGCCGGTTAATAACGCTTCTATTGCTATCCAATATTTTACATATGACGAATTTACATCCTTTTCTTGATGGGCATCACCAAGCCATGTAATGGAAGACATGATGCTTGCTTCGAGATCATTAAGTTCATTTTTTTCCTTTAAATCCCATAACATCTCTGCATTCCAATCGCTTTTCATGATATCGAAATTTTCCTTACGAAAATGATATTCATGTCTAAATTTATCTCCATACCCAAACATGGTTGATTCCTTGCTTTCTAAGTCAAAACTAAAAGCATTTAAAGCCTGATCATCATTTGGATCATCTAGTTTTATTCCTACATCATGAACACTCTCAGTATGGGAAATGTGAATACAAATGAAATACCTCAAAGTATTGATAACAAAGGATGCAATATTATGTGCTGACTTTTTTGCAGTTTCAAAATCCCCTTCGGTTTCGACAAATAAACAAATTTTATTTTTATAGTTTTTTGCTAAATATTTTTTTACATGTGATTCCCACTGGTTATTAACTGATTCCTGCTCAGAGAATTTTGCAATTTCATTTTCAGTAAATGGTATGATTTGCCAATTATTTCTAAAAATTCCATCAAATCCTTCGATTTTTAAGCCACTAATTGAGCGAATAAATAGTCTCTTTTTCTTTTTCGAAAAAATCGAATTTACGAGATGAGTTAAATGCCAATGATTTGTTTGTTTCTGTTGTGTTGTGAAATAAATTTTTATTTCATTTCTAATAGCGTCATAGATAGTTGGCCAAGAAAAAAATTCGTTTCCGACTATATCGAAAATAAGATTTGTGAGGTGATGGATTATGTCGAATGTGTGGTCTTTTGGAAAAACCTGGATATTTTCGAGATGAAAATATGGGAAAGGACCCAAGGATTTGAAATCATCTATGGTTTCAGGAATGAGGTAAGCTGAACCGTCAGTTAATTTTTTCCAATGTTTATTGAATTCTTGGGTGTTTTTTTTATTAATTTCAATATTCATCGATTTATGCCAACCTTGTTATATCGCATTATTTTTTCCCTTAATTAGACTTAACAATTATCCCAATGCAGGTGAAATGCATGTAAATTGAGTGATTGATAGGGGGTTTTAGCATGGTTTAGAGTGGTTTAGGGCCAAAAATTTACCCGCAGAGGATGCGGGTACAAGCTGGACATGTGTTCTAAACTATTGATAAAACAACAAATCCGGCAGGTTATGCCGGATTGTCAATTGGTGGAGGGCTCGCCGTCTTCCGGAAATCCACTCTCACCAGCGCCAACACATCAAAAACCCTTTAATTACAATGCCTTGAGAGCTTCCAAGTGCCGTTCTCCGCGTCCCACTGCGGGAAATGTTTTTCTCCACATTTTCCCCAAACAGAGAATGGACGCGGGTTCGATTCCCGCTGCCATATCAAACGCGGTGATATCATAACCCAAGTCTGAATAATTTGACCTTTTCATTCGATTCCGTATTTCTGCTTGAACTCGTCGATCCAGTCGTGATGACGACCGGATTCATCAATCGTGCTGACAAGCTGCTGAATGGTCACCCTCCCGACACTGGTGGCATGTTCTGCTGGCACAGATTCCATGAGAAACGGCCACAAGCCGGACTCCTTTCCGTCCTTGGAAACCTTCAAGAATGCGGGGTTCCTCTCGTCGTGAAGGAGCACGAAACAGCCATCCTTTTTGAGCGAGAACAGTACCTCCCTGAAAAACTGGTAGTAATTGATAAAAGGGCAGATGGGTCCGGATGCGAAAGCAGTCTCCCCGAAGCCGAACTCGTTCATTCGCTCCCAATATTTTCGTCCAATGTGTTGAAGGTAGCAGCAGACGGCCCCATACGAGATAGGGTTCTTCCCGTCACAATCACCGCCCGAAAAAACAGAACAGCCGCCAAACTCCCTTTCCACGAGTTTTGCCTCGATGAAGATTTTTGTGGTTTTCCCAGTTATGGCCAGGTCAATCGATGTAGGCTGCCCGGAATCTTCGTTAAAAACCGCCCGGTCGTCATACTCAAATCCAGCGGTGACTTCCCCGGTCGGCCAAGGCATTCCTGCCTTCTCGATAGCTACGCGCAGCGGTTCGATGTCTTTTCTGACAATCAATGGTCCCACAAGATTGAAAACCATTGCCTGGCTGCTCAGGCCGTGGTGAAGGTACTTGTGAAGCGGGAAAGAATCCTTGCCTAAATTTCGTTCATGCTCTTGTCTGATGTACTCGGCCACGTCAGTGCAAATGATATTTTGCGGCCAGCTATCATGGGATTTGAGGCAGTACCGCATTCTTGCATGTGTGGCCAATCCCTTATTGGAAAACCATCCTGCAGCAGCATCCCGCAGTTCACTTTCAAATGCCTTGTAACGCTTAAATGGCCATGTTCGCACCAACTGTCTGCTGTTCATTTCAGCCATCCTTTCCCCTCGTTTCCGTTACAAGCCTTTCAGCCAACTCCAGGGCATCCACGGGCCAGAAGCACTCGGGGCGAGGACGGGCCACATGCGCCTGTCCGGCCACAGGGCGGCAGTTAAGCAAGCAGTCGGTCCATTGGGCGGGAATCGCGTCCCGACCCCACACAGCGCCAAGAAGCGCGCCACAGATGGCGGCGTTGGTGTCAGTATCTCCACCACGCATAATGGTATCCACCACGGCTTCCTCCAGGTTCGGAGCGTGGCGGAGCTGCCACAGGGCATTCCGAAAAGCAATCAAGACCCAGCCTTGCTGGTGGACATAATCTGCGGGCGGTGCTTCCGTCGAACCGGTGATAACCTCCATGAGTGCATCGTCCGCGCTCATCTCGTTGGACCAAGCCACGATCTGTTTGTGGAGGGCACAGGGCTCGATCCCGGTTTGGATGGCATGGGCAATCGCCATCGTGAACAACGCATTGGCCTGCTGGCAAACTGGATGGGGATGGGTGAGCGCTGCGTCCTGGCGCGCCCACTCGGCAACCTGCTCCAGATCATGATTTACTCCGAAGATGCCCAACGGGCTGATCCGCATCATGGCCCCGTTAGCCTGGCTTTCCGGATTGGGCCGTCCCCGCAGTCCGCTGGAGACGGTCATGCCACAATCGAAAGGGGCGGAATCCAACCAGAAGACATATGCCTTCCTGGCTTCCTCGGGATCATACTTTCCCTGGTCTGCCAACATTCGGGCAAGGAGCAACGCCATCTCGGAATCATCTGTCGGCTGACCGGCAATGGTGTTCCAGGTTCCTCCGTCCACCAGATTTCGGACACCATCAGGATATTTCCGTCGAATCTGCTCGGGTGTCTGGAACTCAACCAGGCTGCCAAGTGCGTCACCGGCGAGCTGGCCAAGCAGGCATCCTTGGGCTCGGGAGAGGACGTTGTGGTCGATATTGATCTGTATTTCGTTCTGAGTCATGCTGTCATTCCAGTATTACGGTGCGAATGATCCGCTCGATCTCCTGAGATGAAATACCACCTCGTGCCGATTCGCTTGTGATGATCAAGGTGCCATTTTCCCCCATACCATCTTCGTAGGGCAGGATTCCATTTGCTTTGTACCATGCCAGTTTTTCATCCCACCGCTTACGATAACTCGGAACGTGTAGCATTCCGCAGTGCTCCCAGTAGAAGGTATTGCCAGATTCAATATCTTCAATCGTGAAATCTGGATACTTCGTGACGCCTTCAATCGTCAACGGATGCTCATAAATATATTCCACACCCAAGTCGGAAAGCCGATCCGCGACGATAACCTCGGACTTAGATCGAACCATCTCACCGCGTGACGTTCTGTGGATCAGATATTCCTCGAAGAAACGCCCATCGATAGCAATCGGAGACGGGGCCTTAAAGAGATTCGTCAGTCTCCGGGCAATTTCCGAGCGGTCATCCGATGAATATTTCCGGAGATCGCTACGTGCGCCCTGATGAAGAATGACCACTCGGTTCCTTTGACGTGTCAAGGCCGTATAGAGCAGTTCTCGTGAGAGCAAGCGGCAGGGGTTCGGCAGCACCAGGATGACAGTTCCAAATTCGCTTCCTTGAGACTTATGTACTGTCAGCGCATAGGCGAGTTCGAGGACCGGATTGGCCTCCTCGCCAAAGTCTCGACCGGTAAAGTCATATTTGAAATGTGGTTGCGAGGAAAATTCTACCTCCAGTTTCCAGCGCAGGTCTGGCAGTCCTTTCTTCCAGAAGAATCCAACAGCCATACCTATTTCACCGTTAGCGATGTAAGGGCTGTCTTTGTCGGGGTATACCCTTCGGTGGCGATTCCATGGCAAATTGGGATCGGTGTTAACCAGATTGATAACCTTGTCGCCGTAAACGATTTCCTCGGGCCCCATAGGCCTTGGGTACTTGCGCCCTCGGGGTTTTCTGGATGCGTCGATTAGCTCTTGCCGGAACTGCTTATGTATCTGGCGGTTGATGTCAGGAACACCGTGCGACCCCGTGCGAACGGGAGATAATATTTGCCAACTTTCAGACTGCTCTGCTGCTCCAAAGTTGAAAAACCGCATTCCATTCCAGTCCTTGCCGCCCAAAGACTCATCGAACTTCAAAATGTCCTCGGGGCCACCAAGCTCCAACTCGTCGACAAGAACAGCAATTAACTGTTCCCGGAGATCATCTGCGGAGTCCCACTGCACAAAACGAACGTGTTTGCTTTTCCCAGTTCTGACAACTTTGTCGAAAACATCGTCCTCACCGGGTGCGATGGGCGAACCGCTGAACCACTCGGCGAAGTGCAAATCCTCGCGTTCCTCGCCTGCTTGTCGTCTCCGTATGGTGAGTTCAGCGTATCCAGATCCCACCCTGGGGAACTTTTGGGTCACCCCCTCGGGCGAGAGGTACTTGACAACATCGACGAAAGGACGGCCTGCCCCGATCGGCGGCAACTGCCTGGGATCACCGATCAGGATCAAACGATGCACGCCCTTGAGAGCTTGGATCAGTGCCGCCAACATCTCCTCCGTCAGCATGGAAGCTTCGTCGATAATGACCGTTCGCGCTCCGGCCTCGGCGGCTTTGTCAGAGAGTTTGTAGCGCCCAGTCGAGGCATCGTACCGATGCGGACTGAGGAACTGCGCCACAGTGAAACCCTTCAAATTCAAGTCGCTGGTTGATTGCTCCATCCGAACTCGTGCCTTGCCGGTCGGGGCGAGGAGCAAAATATCCCCTTGAGCAATTTGCGGTTGGGAACATAGCACTGACAATAAGGTGGTCTTGCCCGTCCCAGCGGGCCCAATGAGAATACTCAAGCGGGATTCGGCAAGCTCCTTGAGAGCGGCAGTCTTCTCTTCGCGAGCCTTTTCCTCCAGTTCGTCAAAACTGCTGGCTCCATGAACATCGAGATATTTATCGAGGAGTGCCCGCCAGTTTGCATCAACTTTCAAACGCTTTCCCTTGACTCGCTTTTTAACCGCCCTGCGAATCACTTCTCCCATTTCTGATAGACGACCAAGCTGAAGCGCTGGATTCCCGTCTGCCAGTGGGGTTTCGATGATGGCGTCCTCAAACACATCCTTGGCAACCTCAATCAGATCTCCGTCTACATCGCATCCTGGCTTGATGCCGAGATTTCGGATGGCAAGCACAACTTGATCTTGAGGCATCAGCGTATTGCCCGAGTTGGTTGAATCTTCCAGCACTTTGACCGTGAGAGAACGGACACGACGGGCGTCGGTTCCGGCGTCCAATGCCGTCGGCTCCGGAAGCGGGTGTTCCTTTCGAATCGCCTCATCAGGAAAAACTCCGCGGTCAACAGTCCATACGCTTATCGGATTAGCGGTTAACCGGGTCAATTCATACAGCAAGTAGGGATTGTCAATAATCGCCTGGTCCGAGCAATCGATATTTGCCGCTTTTCGTTCTTCTTGAACGTAGATTGCAGTTGCCTGATTGCGGCTAAGCTCGAACCTACTTATCAGTTTGAGAAGGATTCGACGCTCCGCTGGAAGGCGTTCCCATTTGGCCTGAATGGTCGCCCCAATTCCTCGTGCGAGATCGCTCGGAAGGTTTTTCTTTGGCTCACGGAGAGCCTGATCAACCAGGGGCCAAGGATCTGCGTTTTCTCCGACTTTATCCAATACCGAACGCGCTATAAATGTACCAAGATCAATGCCGAACGCACAAAGAGCGGCCCCAAGACCAGGACACGGTCCTCGGGCTTTCCACAGTTCGCTGACCCGGTGATCAATCCAAGTCAGGCATTGATCCCATGGACCGGGCAAAACTCCGCGGGCTTTCCGAAGGGACTCCGCGCACGACAAGAGACTCGCGATGGCAGCGTCATGGGTCACGAGTTGAGAAGCGTGCGAGAATTCAAGAAGCCGATCATCCGGTGAAAAAGCGGCAATGGATGCCGGATCGAAATCCGGATCATCAGCCGCCTTTTCCATGGCTGCGTGGTAAGGCAGAAGAAAACCATCCTTGAAGTCAGGGCGAATAGAATGCTGTACCATTCGCTCCCACAGCACGGATCGGAGTTTTCCTTTAAGATTGTCGGTAGTGTACTCGTACTCAACGCATGGCGATACATGAAGCACTCGGCCAACACCGATCAGAATGCGCCTTGCACCGGCATCCTCCACAAAGGGTACCTGCTTGGCATAGAAGAAACATAGAGATTGTTCCGGTTTGAGATGATTGCAGAAGCAGTCGAGCAGCGCCTTTTGATTATCTCGGTCTTGTATCCATTGTGTGTTAAACCCCAGATCGGGCTCTCGTTCTGCCTGTATGTCAAGCCCGTAGGTTTCGCCAAGTTCCTCCATGGCCTCCCGGAGCATCCAAGCAAAAGGAAGTGTCGGAGCGGAGTAGGCAGGGTGACGTAAAGCGGTCGGAGCGAAATGCCCGTGACTCTTCTCGGAAGTGCGTTTGTAAGGGTGGTTGGCGATACGCATATATTCAAACGGAGCCATGAAAGCGACTCGTTCCGCCACGCAGCAGGGCCACTTCTCTTGAGGTAAATCCGCCAATGACCGACCAGCAACCGCTTCTTCAGCGTCGTCGTTCCTTTCTTGCCCAATTCGATTGAGTTTGAGACACGATCCGTTGAGGCGTGGGTTCGCGCAGACGCGGCCGTCCCACCCCGTGTCGTGCCAGGGAACTCGAATTGAGATATGTTTCTTCACAAACGTCATGAATTATCCTGTATTGAAGCCTCGATGATCGTTTTGATATCGTGGTAATGGGTCTCGACAAACCGAATGCTCGTGTCCAGTTCTCCCAGGCGCAAAGGAACCTCAAACCCCTCCGAATTCATCAGTGCGTTTTTCATGTTCGCCATCGCCTCTTCGTCCTGCTTAATAAACTCGTTGTACATCGCCGCACACAACGGACACAGAGCCAAGAACTGCGATTCATGCTCCATAGTGAAATGATCTCTGGAAAGTGCCTCCACGGTTTCGAAATAGTGTTCACCATCGCGCTTTCTAAAAGGCATCTCTTCCTTGCAGACTTGGCAAACCATCTGGCCATCTTCATTCTTGTATTGGTTTCTGAGCCACAGGGTCGG
>Ga0164318_10007058_pt1 | contig 10897 bp, 11 predicted proteins | sample GuaBasSedimGuay9_FD_113734 | JGI IMG/M metagenome (GOLD analysis project Ga0164318, IMG submission 113734) | Subseafloor sediment microbial communities from Guaymas Basin, Gulf of California, Mexico - Guay9, Core 4571-4, 0-3 cm | ecosystem: Environmental > Aquatic > Marine > Hydrothermal vents...
AGCTTTGATGGGAAAAAATACAGGGTAAGCCTTCAAAATACTTGCATGAGCGCGGAATGTCACCCTAAGAAGAAAGAATTCTGTGACGAATGTCACGATTATATGGGGATAGAGCCCTACTGTTGGGATTGCCACATTGAAAAGGGGGAGAAAAAGTAATGGCTTTCGACAGAAGGAAATTCTAGAAAGTAAGCGGGCTTTCGGTACTTGGGTTGTGGGCCAAGTCTGCCGCGGATGCCCTAGCAGGAGAAAAGCCAGGCTTTGGTATTGCTGAAAAGCTGCTGCATCTGTTTCGGAAGCCGGTTGGGTTTGCGTCTGCCGATGCCCTGACAGCAAAAAAATGGGCCATGGTAATCAAGGTGCGGAATTGTCCAGCCGACTGTCACGCTTGTATTGATGCATGCGATTATGTCCACAATATTCCCGATGCTGAAAAAATGCCCAGTCCGAGACATGAAATAAAATGGATATGGCAGGATGAGTACAAGCACGCTTTTCCGGATCAACAGCACGAATACGTTGAAGAACGTCTGAAGAAACTCCCATTTCTGCTTCTGTGCAATCACTGTGATAATCCTCCTTGCGTGAGGGTATGTCCGACGAAGGCAACATTTAAAAGAGAAGACGGGATCGTCATGATGGACCAGCATCGATGCATCGGATGCAGGTTCTGTATGGCTGCATGTCCATATGGATCCCGGAGTTTTAACTGGGTAGACCCGAGGCCGTATATAGAAAAACAATATCCTGAATATCCAATAAGAGTTAGAGGTGTAGTTGAAAAATGCACTTTTTGTGCAGAAAGACTTGCAATAGGGAAGATCCCAGCTTGTGTGGAGGCATGCCAGAATGAGGCTAAAAAGCATGGTCGGGAACCTGCATTGGTATTTGGTGACCTGGAAGATCCTGAATCGGAAGTAAGAAAGCTGCTTCGTTCGCATTACACAATCCGCCGAAAACCACAACTTGGGACAGGCCCTCAAATTTACTACATAGTGTGAGGTAACTATGCTTGAGAAGGCGTTTGTTGGAGGTCGAAAATACTGGATATGGATGGCATTTTTGCTGGGTGTCATCGGTTTGGGCTTTATTATGTATTTGTGGCAATGGCGTTATGGCCTGGGTTTAACAGGCATGGGAAGGGACGTTTCCTGGGGGTTTTATATCGCCCAGTTCACGTATCTTGTGGGTGTGGCAGCCTCCGGGGTTATGGTGGTCTTACCTTGCTACATCCATAATTATAAGCCGTTTGCAAAGGTTACGATTCTCGGAGAATTTCTGGCTGTTGCTGCAGTAACGATGTGTTTGATGTTCATTCTTGTAGATTTGGGCAGGGTGGATCGGCTTCTGAATATGATACTGCATCCGACGCCCAATTCCATCCTTTTCTGGGATATGGTTGTCCTGAATGTATATCTTTTTTTAAATATTTTCATCGGCTGGGTCGCACTATCGGCAGAACGCAAGGACGTGCCACCTCCTCACTGGATCAAGCCTTTCATTTATATTTCCATTCCATGGGCTTTCAGCATCCACACTGTTACGGCGTTCCTTTACGCAGGCCTGCCAGGAAGACATTTCTGGCTGACCGCCATCATGGCCGCCCGCTTTCTTGCATCAGCGTTTTGTTCGGGGCCTGCACTTCTGATCGTGTTCTGCCTTATTGTAAGGAAAGTTACTAAATTTGATCCTGGCAAAGATCAGATTCGGACGCTGGGCGGCATTGTGGCTTATGCGATGATCTTAAACGTATTTTTCTTCCTGCTTGAGATCTTTACTGCCTTTTACAGCCAGATACCCGGGCACATGCATTCATTCATATATTTGTTCCGCGGGCTGGAAGGGCATGCCCGGCTTGTTCCATGGATGTGGACTTTCGTTGTATTTGCGGTGGCCGCCCTCGTCCTTCTGATTGTGCCTGCCACACGCAGGAAATTAGATACCTTATTGGTAGGGTGTGTGTGTGTAATTATTGCTACGTGGATCGACAAAGGCCTGGGCCTGGTCATAGGTGGTTTCACACCAAACCCTCTTGGCAAGGTGGTAGAATACTGGCCTACGGGCCCTGAGTTTCTGATTAGTCTGGGAGTTTGGGCTACTGGCGTCCTTATTCTTACGGCACTTTATAAAATTGCCATATCCGTGAGGGAAGAGGCGGGTATTTATAAAGCATGAGGTAGCGGGGGGCCGCCCGCACCAGTTGGCAAATCCCAAACTGATTAGCGAGCCAAGCCCCCAAGCCCTTAGGTGTCAGACATATAGTAAATAAAAAAAGGGCTCATTCCGCATGGAATTGAGCCCTTTTTTGTTTTCTTTCTGGTCGGGAGGGGATTACACTCCCAACTTGTTAAGGTTGTGTTCGGGTAACCTTGTAGGCAGTGATTGTTGCTCCAAAGATCAGCAATATTTCCCACACCGCCACTGCAATCCAGCTCTCAAATATGGCAAAAAAGAGACCTCCGCCTATTATAGCGGGTATCCCGGAGACGATAATGATCCCTATAAATCTGAAGATATCCATATATTACCTCTGATCTCGTGATATAACCGGACCTTCCCCCAACAAATTTGAAAGGTCTCAAAGCTTGCTGCGACCGCCATCATTTACCTTTCCACAACTCATGAATGAGCAAAGTTCCATTCCCTACTCCCTATTCCCCCCCTTCACTTGTCTTCCACTTCCCGCTCATACAGATAATCAAGAAAGGCGCGGATACCACAGTAGTTCAGTAGAACGAAAACAAGTCCTAATACCGTATACAATGAACCCATAAAGACAAAGTGTGCAGCATCATTTACCCATTCAAAACAAAATGGAAACATATAAGCTTTTCTCCTTTATGCCGGATTCAATTCCCTTTCTTGCGGAAAAACAGGAAGATAACGATATGAAAGTGATATCACCATGGCACCTATCCAAACAGGAAGAAGCGTTGTTGCCCATTCTTGCCAGTTCGGATGATAACTGGCAAACTTGTCAAAAGGCATCACGGGCACAGCAAGGGTTTGTACCGTCATAATCCAGCGGTTCATGAAAATACCCGCACAATTTAAGAAACTCGCAAGTATCAACAAGGCGCTATTAGACCTGCCTTGCTTTGTAATCAGGATGATGGCCGGGATAATACCAAGGATGCCGATTTCTGTGATTAGAACCCAGATACCATACGGTTGATTTGCGTAAAAACTCTTGAAGTTAATACCGACCCTGGGGGCCATCGAGGAGGCCCAATAGATTGTATCAATAATCTTTAAAACTATGTACGAAGCCAACAACCAACCAGCGATCTTGGCAAGGGTCTCTTTCACGCTTTTCTTGACAAGCTGTTTTCTGGTAATCTTCTCTGTGATCCAGGTAATCAGCAACGTAAAACATGGCCCGCAGGCAATAGCAGACAAGATAAAAAGGAAAAAAGTCCATGGCCACACCAGAAACCCTGACCGATACGCAAAAGGCCTGCCGTAAAGCACTCCGGGTACCCCGCCAAGAGACCCTTGGTGAAAAAAGGAAAGAAAGACACCTATTGCAGCAATTGCAGGCATGGCCTGGTGAAAACGATGGCTCAAGAAATGGAAAAATCGATACGCATCGATCCGACGGTTTTCCAAGACCAGTGGTAAATATTCGATACAGAGAACTATAAAGTAACACGTAATACAAAATGCCACCTCCGTGAGCATGGAGTGGACGTTAGCATGCCAAAAAATAAACCATGCTCTCAGGGGCTGCCCTACATCTATCCCCAGGATACCCAGGGCTGAGGCATAACAGATAACTCCGATCACTACAGCAAAATTAACAATATTTTTAAGCTCTTCTATCTTCAGGATATATCGCAAAAAGCCGGTAAAAAACGCCCCTGCACCAAGTGCGATTACACCCAGATCTGCAACAATCCAGAAACCAAACGGAAAATTATCATTTAGATTTGTCTGATTTAACGCTTTCCCCCAGCACAACAGGGCAGCGTAGATTCCCCAAAGTGTAGGGATGGTCAAGACTCCTATCCATATGGCGAATTTCTTAAACGAACACCGTTTGACACCTTCTGGAATCAAGGCGGAATCCATGGCAAATGCTCCTTTCGAGGCGGATGATATTAATTTCCTTAGTCTTGTGCTTCCTCTTCCAGGTAATGGTCAACCCCCCTGCGGACCCACTCCTTTGTTGAAAGGTAATACACCTTAGGATTAGTGCCCAGTTTTTCGAGAATCCTGAAGGCATTAGGGCTGTTTTTCAGCTTATAGACTGCGTGCTGGGGGTTATTTAGATCCCCGAATGTAATAGCACCGGCAGGGCACGCCTGGGCACAGGCCGTTTGATATTCGTCTTCTCGAATCTCGCGACGGCCTTCTGCATACGCTTTGTTCTTCGCCCGCTGAAACCGATGATAACAAAAACTGCACTTTTCCACCACGCCGCGCATTCTGGGCGAGACATCAGGATTTAGGTATTTTTCCATCCCCTTGGGCCATTTCGGGTCCCACCAGTTAAAATAACGGGCATGATAAGGACATGCGGCCATACAATACCGACACCCAAAACAGCGCGTGTAAACCTGGCTCACGATCCCGGTCTCGTGATCACGATCGGTTGCAGTTGCAGGGCAGACAGCTATACACGGTGCAGGCCGGTGGTGTCCTGAACCCTCGCAATGCATGCATGGCCTGGGGATATAACAGACTTCCGTGTCTGGGAAAGGGAGGCCATTAGTCATTTTGTAAACTCTCATCCAGGTGATGCTCCGCAACTTGTCGGTTTCATCCGCCCGGAATGAGACATTATTTTCTGCCATGCAGGCCACCATACATGCTCCACACCCGGTGCACTTGTCAAGATCGATCACCATGCCAAACTTGTATGTCTTCTCTTCGCTGTGTATATCTTTCATTATCGCCCCTTAAGTTTCGCAGAGGTTATAACATCTTCACACAATAGTTGGCGCAAGCCCCCTAAGCTGTCAAACCTTTATTATCCTGGCGCGAGCCCCCCATGTGGCAGACAGGCCTGAGACAGGATCTTCCACGACACCCATCAGTTTATTGGCATTTACCCCCTTGTGAGCTAAGAATTCGTCATAGGCCGTGTGGCCGAGCCCGCTGGGGATCGCTATCACCTCCGGCATAATCCCTTCAAAGAGGTGCACCAAAACTTTAGCCCTTGCCTTAGGCGTTTCAAGTATAATGCTGTCGCCTTCCGAAAGACCATAATTTGAAGCCGTTTTTGGATTGATTTCCACAAAGAGATCGTTCCCTTTTAAAACGGTATCTGGCAAGGCCTTGGTACAAAACGGTGGGTTACCGATCGCACCATTTGCCAGGCGAATCGATTCTGCAGGGATCAGGGTGAGTGGATAATTGGCATGGTCTCCTTCCGGCTCCACTGGTTTGTAGTGGGGAAGACAACGCATATCCTGAGGCTGACTCGCCCCTTGGCGTTCAAGGGCTTTGACATAAAATTCGAATTTGCCGGAAGAAGTCTTGAAGGCCTCTTCCCATGCCGGGGGCTTATAGTTAGCTTCCTGCACGAAACCTCTTTTTTCCAACGTATTCCACTTGTCTCCCATCGTCCATTTCAGCAAGGTTTCATAGTCTTTCCATGGGAATGCCTTTGCGACGGAGCCACCAAGACGTTTAGCAATATTGATTATGACGTCCCCGGCATGTCTTGTATCAAATTGAGGCGGCACGACCGGTCTCAAAAGAGCAAGTATCGGTTTTTGCAAACCGATAGGCGTATGGAAGTCTTCCCACCGCTCGAGACAATGATGATTAGGAAGGATTATATCTGCATGCTGGGCAGTCTCGTCTAAATACGTGGAAAAACTCACCACAAAAGGAATACGCTCAAAGGCTTCAGCCACCGCTGTGCTATCAAGCATAGTGTAATAGGGGTTGGCTTCATGGACAAGCAATGCCTGCACCGCACCTGCTTGCTGCTCATTGATTGCTTGAGGCAATCGCTCCGGAAGATACTTGACGTGCAAATACCTGTCTGTGCCGGCACCATCTAACCGCGGCATACCAAAACCAGACCGGGCAATCTCATCTTGCTCAACTTCCGGCCAGGCCCTCGTGGAAACTTCAGGCTGTGGACAGATACCTCCTTCCCTATTGATGTTGCCAACCAGCGCATTCAGGGCATGAACTGCCATGCACTCATAAAGGCTTCCCTGCCTGCTCCCTTTACCCCTGCCCCAGGTGGCCAGCGGCCGCTTGGCTTTTGCAAATTTTCGGGCAAGGTCAATGATCTTCCTCGGTGGAAGTCCGGTGACCTGAGATACGGCTTCTGGAGCATACTTGGTCAGAACGAGGCGCTTGAAACCTATATGGTTCCCGCCACTCGAGTCGGTCCAATCTTCAAAGCCAAATGTGTAATTGTCTATAAATCTATGTTCATATAGTGACTCTTTCACAATGACATGAGCGAGCCCTAAAGCGAGAGCCGCTTCAGTTCCCGGCCTTACAGGATACCAGTTATCGGCCTTGGCCGCAGTGCGAGAAAGCCGCGGTTCAATCTGAACTACGGTAGCTCTTTCCTTCAAATTGCGAGTCCGCCATATACTGTGTGCTTTAATAACACGAACAGGAGAGCCCCAGCCTTCTATGAGTCCACTGCCGAAACTCAAGATAAAGCTTGCATGTTCTAAGTCATATGCAACCGGGCTGGCAGTTCCGTGCATCAGACCCATGGCAAGCTCCTCCGTGTCCTGACCAGAACCCATTCGAACAAAATTCGGTGATCCGTAAGCCTTGAGAAAACGGGCAAAAAGCTGCGAGACCGTTCCGCTATTCGACCCTGAGATACAGGCTACCTTGTGAGATTCTCCTTTCTTGCGCAAAGCCCCGAGCTTTTGAACCACCTGAGTCATTGCATCTTCCCACGAGATTTTTTCCCAGATACCTTCTCCTCTCTTCCCCGCACGTCTTAGCGGCGATGGGATGCGCCAGGGACCATAGAGAAGCTGAAGGCCCGATTCTCCAAGGATACAGATGCTCCCGTTGTTGACAGGGTACCCCTGTCTACCCTCAATCTTTGTGCAGCGATCCCCCACTTTTCGAACCGTAATCCCACAGCCCCCGGGACAGAGGTTGCAGACGGAATTAACAGAACTGACTTCCCCCCGTTCGGGCACCGGTACCCAAGACCAGTTTTGCGTCCAGATAGCAATATCGTCTGTCAGCTTCCAGGGGAGCGGAGACAACGTAATACCAGCAGCGGACCCGAGTGAGAACTGGATAAAGGTTCTTCTGTCTAATTTCATAAGCCTTCCTCTAAATATAAATAAGTGAACTCGCTTGCTCTATTTGTGGCATACAAAACAGTCGTTCCTGGCGCCGCTTTTTTTATGGCAATCTGCGCAGTCGTCCATCTTCATACGGTCCCAGGAGTTTGTTTTTATACCCGAGATCCTCCAGCCCCAGATATCGCGACTATAACCTGTAATCCGATTTTGCTGATAGCGTTTTACGTGAATCGATTCACCCACCGGCCCGTGGCATGTAACGCATTCCAGCTTGGCCATCTTTATATGTGCTGCATGAGAAAAATATACGCAATTAGGCTGTCGGGCATAAATATGCCAGGGAATTTCTTTGCCTGGCAGAATGTATTCTTCGACAAGTTTAGCCTCTTCCGGATGAATTCCGATGCGTTCTTCGTGGCATTCGGCGCACTTTGCCGCTCCCGGAACGCCAGAAAAGGTTCCATCTTCACCAAAAAAATGGCAGCTCTCGCAACCTTCCTCCACTGCTTCAACATGGATCTTATGGCTAAAATCGATGGGCTGGTCTTTCTCGGAATAGAGTAACCGGGGAAAGATGACCCACCCGATAAACAAATTTACAACGAAACCCGCACCAAACACCAAGAGGGGTAAAACCAGAAACTTCAGCAACTTCGCTCTTGATAGTGTAGAAGTCGGCTTGATCTCGGCGCGGCCTGCTGCTTGTTCGCCGCCTTCCTTTCCCTGCTCTGCTTGCCCTGATACGGCTTGTTCTTTTTCCTCCGTTGCGCTCATGTGGACTCCAAATCATTGGGTTTTTGGACAAAAAGGACACATCCCAACCGCAAAATCATATCGCTCCATCTACCCCGAAGTTTTGATTTTGTCAAGGGAAAATGGGAACAAAGCTATAGAACAAAATGGCAATTCGTAATATCTTCCCTCTTTGGAAGTATCGGCTTGCTTCTTCAAGCAGACTCGGTTGATACGAGGATCCGAGGCAGACTTTAACATTAGGTAATAAGGCTTCGCCGTTTGACATGGAACCAAAAGATAGGAGCCCCTTTAGCGTGTTTGCCTCTATTTGAAGTGTTACGATCCTGGCATTTTTTCAAGGAGCTCCTTTTTCATTGCATCAAGCTCCTTGAGCTTGATCTGGGCGCCCTTTGTGCCGCCGTTCAGGGCAACTTCGGATAGATAATTTTTCCCCTCTCCCGTGACAAGCAGGTCAATATGTGCATAAGGAAACCTGCCCCGCTTCAAGACGGCATCGCATAGGTCAAGCTGGGCTTTCGTGGGGGAATATGGCTTGCTTATTCCACCCGCAGATAGGTTTTGCCGGAAGTTATCCGGATTTTCGCGAGCATAGGCCTCGCAATAGTCACCTACCATGAGAATGCGTACATTCGTGTAATCATTAATATAGGGCTGCAAGACAAAAGGGTATGAAATGCAGTTGGAAGATGCCTGGTTATAGACTGCTTCGACATTTTCCCACAGATGAACGCCGAAGCCGCATTGCAGGCGGTCCTCTTTTGTGACAACCGGGCCAATTCTGCACCGATTATAACTGCTTATGGCGCGCATGAGTTCTGCGCGCCTTGAGATAACAAGAGTATGCGGGATCATCCACTGCCGGAATACAAGTGCCTGAGCCACCTTTGAATGGTGCAATGTCTGTGAGAGAGCAGATGGGAAAAAGCGGACGCCTCTCTCCAGGAGATCGATGAAGATGCGATGCTTTAAGTCTTTACATCCGAGCATCCCTATAAAGCAATCACCCGCCTTCAGCTTATCATAATGTTGCATTAATTCGCGCTTCGTCCGGATGATCATCGCTATAAACTCCAACTGTGAAGTTAACGCCAAGGACACACTTTAGTCAGGCACTTTTCCCTTCCAGGGCAAGCTCGATCAACCGGTCCAAAAGCTGACTGAAAGAGATACCTGCTGTTTTCGCGGATAGCGGGAAAAGGCTTGCAGGCGTCATCCCAGGGATGGTGTTGGTCTCCAGCACATAAATGGTCTCATTGCAGATAATCATATCGGTACGGCTGTAACCGCGACAGCATAAAGCGCGGTGCGCCGTTGCCGCGAACAACTGAGCCTTGCTGGAAAGAGTTTCACTAATTGGAGCCGGACAGATCTCTTCGGTAGCGCCCTTTGTATATTTCGCTTCATACTCAAAAAAAGCGTGGCCTCCTTTTGGGATAATCTCAACAAGAGGGAGTAACTGCAACTCAACATTGCCGAGCACCGCTCCAGTGATCTCCCTTCCTTCAAGGTAGGCCTCCAGGATCACGTCTGTGCCGTATTCAAAGGCCCTGTCTATAGCTTCTGATAGGTTCTGCGGTTTTTGCACCAAAGTTGTGCCGATACTCGAGCCGCCATATCTGGGTTTCACAACTAATGGATACCCTGGCAATGCGGCAAAGGCTTCTGGATGATAAGCTTGTCCGCGTTTGACAATCTTAAAAGGTGGGACGGGAAGTCCAGCCTCCTTGTAAAGGCGTTTGGAGGTCAACTTATCCATAGCAAGTGCGCTTGCCAGTACTCCCGAGCCCTGATATGGTATGTGGAGCAGGTCAAGAAGGCCCTGAACAGTACCGTCTTCACCATAAGGTCCGTGCAGCGCAATAAATGCTACATCAATCCGGGAGGCATCAGCCACTAACTTCTCAAGATCCGTGGCTGGGTCATAGATTCTGACGTCATACTTGTTCTTATCGAGTCCCTTATACACCTGTTTGCCGCTTTCGAGGGAAACATCACGCTCGGAGGAAATACCCCCCGAAAGCAGAGCCACGACAAGCTTGGACATTTAGCCATTATCTCCTCTTGTATCACTTGAGCCCTTTTACAAAACAGACATTTTCAAAAATCTAAACTGATACCCCTTTTTCTTCAGGAACTCTTGGTGGTGGTCAAGTCCTCGTTCCATCCCCTGGCAGGACAGGTCCTGCACCTGGGGTTGTTTTTCAAGCAAAATCTGTGACCGAGATGGACGAGTAATGCATGGTATTCGTTAAACATTGCGACATCCTGTTCTAAGGAGTCCATAAAAAAGTCGCGGACTTCATCATAGGAGGCCTCTTCGGGAATGAGTCTGTGCCTGAACAGTATCCGTTTTGTATAGGCATCTACAACAAAGGTCGGTTTGTTGCCGGCATAAAGAAGAATGCTGTCAGCCGTTTCAGGCCCGATCCCATTTATCGATAACAACTTCGCTCGCAGAGTCTCAAGGTCCTGACCGAGAAGACGGTGTAGATCCCCGTCGCTTTCCTGAAAAAGGAATCGGACAAAGTGTTTCAACCGGCGGGCCTTTATGTTGTAATAGCCTGCGGGCTTGACCGCAGATGCCAGATCACAGACTGGCAGGTTATAGATAGCATCAGGGGACAGCAGATTTCTTGCTTTCAGATTTTCTATGGCTTTTTTGACATTTCGCCAGGCTGTGTTTTGGGTAAGAATGGCGCCGACAGCCACCTCAAAGGGAGAATCGCCGGGCCACCAGTGGCGCGGACCGAAGGCCTGAAGCAGCCTGTTGTAAAGATCCAACAAGATGGTCTGCCTGTTAAACATTGAGATTATGAACCAAAATGCTCTGTCAGTTTTTTTTCGTAATGCTGGACTTTTTCCAGGCTGGTCGGAACCGGGCGGAGCGCATTGAG
>Ga0164318_10007059_pt1 | contig 10896 bp, 8 predicted proteins | sample GuaBasSedimGuay9_FD_113734 | JGI IMG/M metagenome (GOLD analysis project Ga0164318, IMG submission 113734) | Subseafloor sediment microbial communities from Guaymas Basin, Gulf of California, Mexico - Guay9, Core 4571-4, 0-3 cm | ecosystem: Environmental > Aquatic > Marine > Hydrothermal vents >...
AGTTGAAAAATTACAAAAACCGTTTAAAGTTCCATGGCTTTCCGGTAAAAGCGTGGAGATAGTCTGGACCGCTTGATTAGGGTGTTATTTTGACGCTTATACCTACTGTGAAAATCGGTGTTAGACAAAGTGTGAATATTTTAAACGAATGAAAAGACAGTTACATGTATTTTGTGGCAATTACATGGAATAGCACAGCAGACAAACCAATCCTGGTCAAAAACTGTCTGTATAATCCAGGTTCAAGTAATTCGGTTGAGAAGACCTATTTGTGGGTGGGAACTAATCTTCGGATGGCCTTGATTCGCTCAAGAACGGGCGGATGGCTGTAGCCCATAAAGACCTTGAACGGATGTGGTGTGAGATTAGAAAGATTGTCCACACTCAGCTTTTTCAGCCCGTTGATCATGGCATCAGCATCTCCGTATGTCTCCACTGCAAAAGCATCAGCTTCATACTCGTTTTTTCTTGAAATTATGTTTTCTACGAGTCCTATCAACATCGCGATGGGTGTGTAGAGGAAACCAAAGAAAAAAAGGCTGGCGTAAACAGACAGGTGCTCCATTTTAAATGCAGCAAACAACTGTTCATTTTCGATGAAAAGGGAAAGCAGAAAAAGCGTCAGTCCCATTACAATTACTGACCTGACTATTGCCTGGATAATATGTTTTTTCTTGTAATGCCCCATTTCGTGCGCAAGGATCGAAACAAGCTCATTTACAGAGTGCCTCTCTATTAATGTGTCGAACAGCACAATTCGGCGTAAACGCCCAAAGCCGGTGAAAAACGCGTTGCTCTTGGACGATCGCTTGGAGCCGTCCATCTTGAAGACGCCTTTCATCTTGAAATTTTGTGCCTTGGCGTAATTTTCAATCGCAGTCCTCAACACACTTTCTTCAAGCGGCACAAATTTATTAAAAATCGGCATGATAACCACAGGGGCAACAAACATGAAGAAAATCTGGAACAGCGTAATCGCCACCCAGCAATAAATCCATGCGAGGTTGTTGGTTTTTTCAAAAAACCAGAGAACAGCGGCGAACACGATTCCACCGATCAGGGCGGTCAGTATTAATGACTTAATAATATCCAGCAAGTAGGTCTTGGGCGTGGTTTTGTTGAAACCGTATTTTTCTTCTATCACAAAGGTATTGTATATGGAAAACGGCATGCTCAGGATCTTGCTTGCAAAAATCAGTATTCCCGCAAAGACCAGTCCTGTGAGGATTGGCCCATGTCCAAGGCCTATCGCTATCCGGTCCACAAAGTTGAAACCGCCAACCAGAACAAACACGATTGTTATAAGCGTCTGGAGTGTATCCACACAGATCCCGAATCTGGTGTTTTCACGCAGGTAATTCTGTGATCGCCTGTATTTCTCAGCATCATAGTAACCTTTAAACTCCGCAGGAAGTTCAGTAGATACGTGTCGGATGTTCAGCCAGTCCGAGACCAGATCAAGCAGATAGCGGACAATAAGAATCAGCAGAATGATTATGAGATAAGTGTTCATATTATTTTATGGCGTTGCTAAAAGGCTTCGTGTTTCTCCGGGCCTGTCAGACAAGTGTTATTTTATACCACGAAGCAGTATTTATGACACGGAAATAAATCAATATATGGCGAAATTCCATCCTACGAACCCGTTTTACCGCAACCCACAGAACTGTAACAGGGTGCTGCAGATGCGAGGCGTACGTGTACGCAGACGTACTCCCTGTACTTCAAGTGCCCGACAACAAAGCAGATGCGGTGCCCTGTGAACGCTTACGAAGGTTTTATATCTACATTCTTGAGATAAGGGACTTTTTTCTTTAATGTCTCCTCCATCTCGTCTATCTTTGCCCCTACTGTCCTGGTAATTCTGTTGGAAAAGGCTGCGCAGAACTGCAGGAAATCCCCAAATGTCTCAATCTCCCGAAAGTCATCTCTGAGACTGTCCTCCATTTCCGCTATGAGGAGATAGCCGTTAAACTCGACTTCAGCACGGGTCCGGTGCTCGTATGGTGTCAGGACGATCATCCGGATGTCCTTAATATCTTCCACGAGCGGAAAAGAGGATAGCTGCTTTCTTACCTCATTCTGCAGTTCTTCAGGCGATGCCTTTTCAATAAGGTTTTCCAGGTTTTCCCTCATAAGGACTATTGCAATGACTGCCAGGATAATGCCTATAATTATTGAGCCGATTGAGTCCCAGTAGGCCTGACCTGTATATTTCGTTAGAAACAGAGTAATAGCAACCAGGAGCACGCCAAAGACCGCTGCGCTGTCCTCCATAAGTACTGCCAGGTTTGCAGTATCCCCTTTTTTTCTGTCAAGCCAGGCAACTATCAGTGAACCTCCTTCAGCCAGAAAGGATATCCCAAGGACAAGGACTGTCCATTTATTGATCTCAGGCTCGTAGGGATTCAGCAGCCCTTGGATGCCGTGATAAATGGTGACTCCGGCGCCTACAAAGAAGACACCGCATGCGGATATTAGTCCCCAGACAAACCGCTCCTGACCTCTTCCAAAGGGAAATTTACGGGATGGACCAATGCGACTTCTGCGAATACCTATCCACAGCAATGCCTGGTTTGCGGTGTCAGCCAAAGAGTGTATGGCCTCTGCGAACATAGATGCACTGCCTCCCGTCAGGGCGACAATAAATTTCAGACAGCAGACCAGGGCGTTAGAGCTAATAGCTACTTTTACTGACCTCATTTTTCATATTCCTCAAGTTTCCAAAAAAGAAAGGTTTCACGCAAAGGCGCAAAGGCGCAAATTTTTTCTTGATTTTTTTGCGCCATTGCGCGATGTTATTTTTTATTTTTTGAACTTACGCGGATGGTGAAATGACATTTTCATAGGTTTAAAAGGCCCTACTGTAAGTTCCAGGACTTTGTCGCGTGCAAACCTTTTTATTCTTTTGATTTTAATCATGGCGGTGTCCCCTTCCTTTTTAAAAAGCAGGGCGAGCTTGAGGTCGGAAATGTCCTTAACAGGCTCTTCGTCAAAGCTCAACACCAAATCCCCGGACTTCAGGCCGGATTTCTGTGCAATACTGTTATGCATGACTTTTTTCAGCACCACTTTATTGTCCTCATCATTGAGAATCACTCCCAGCTTGGCGGAAAAGGGCGGCTGTACCATAGGAGGGAACAGGAAGAAGTCTGCCATGTCCTGTTCTATGCTATCACAGGTTGCATTAGCTATTATTATTGCCTGATCGTATTTCCCGCGTCTGCAAGTCCTTGATGGGATACCGTCGCCAAAGGCAATGTGTCCGTTTCCGGCAAGCACCACCATCTGACGGTCCGGATTATTGTCCAGGTAATCATGGACGCTCTGCGCCATTGTTTCGTCCCAAAGAACCTGTGCCTGATAAAAGTCGTCAAAATTCTTGATTTCGCCTTCAGGGTGTTCTTCAAAAATTTGCCTCAGACGTGTTTTATATACTGTATTTGACCAGTCAAGCTCCACCGGCACCTGCTCCAACTCTTCGTTTGACAGGGACTCAAGGCCTTTTCTTGCCACCTTTTTTGAAATTTCCGCCGGAAGGTTGAGCGCCAGGATCGGAATACCATGCTCCCTGCAGTATTCTATGATCGGGCGGTAGAGGTGATAATCATACCTCCATCTTTCAAGATACTCGCTCTCTTTCAGAAAGGTTTTTTCGTCTATCTGACTTTCCAGATACCTGTCAAGTACATCCTGAAACGGACGCTGGAACATCTCCATGCCTACTGCAATGCTGCGATTCTGTCTGTTGAGTCCCTGGATGACCCTCAGTTGGGCCATGTGATGGCTAAACCTGTCGTGACGTTCTCCAACATAGATCACCCGCTTTTCAGAGACGTCGTTGATTATCCGGTCCACCGGAGAGAGATCACTGGCGGCAATCCCCATAATTTCATTTTGCAGGGCCAGGTGTATTCCATTCTGAGCGCCTGCTGTGTTTTTTTCCACTAGTTTGCCGTCCTTGAACCTCAATGTGCTGTAGCGCCCGTAGTGAGTAAGTTTTCTCAAGATAAGCTCCAGTTCTTTTGAAGAACCGGCCTTTACCAGGGCCACCACACCTGTTGGGTTTATGGGATTTTCTCTAACTGTGATGATGACTCCACTGTCCGGGCTGGGCATTTCTCCAGTCAGTCGTTCAAGCCTCGGAGCAGGGTCTCCCAGTATTAGCAATGAACCTTTGTTCAGGTCTGAGTCGGTCAGGCTGTCAATGTTTTTTTCTTCAAATCCAAGTGATTGAAGAAAAACAGCAAATTGACCATAGATCTCTGAGTCCTGCGAAGGGAGCACAAAGAACTTGTGTTCTGATCCCAGGAGGCGGGAGAGCACAGGGGGAAATTCAGAGGGATCCAACTTGCGCATTAGATCGTAGTCCGGGTCTAAAATCACGCAAAGGGGTTGTCCCTCGATTTCGATGTCAACGGATTCCTTTTCAGTTTTCACACGGACATTGCGACGCACTTCCGCAGATGTGGTTTCTAATACCAGAGGCACCAACAGGGAGTAAGGGCTTTCCGTACCCTGGTGTATAGTCACTTTTAGATTTTGAAGCCCGCTGCCCGGATAAGTTATATTTCCCTTGCTAATGGTGAGTACCGGCACGTCTTTTCTCTCAAGCCATTGGTCAAAAAAGACAGATAGGTCCTTTTTGCTTGTGTCTGAAAAGACTGCTTCCAATTCGCTCCAGCCAGCCATCTTGAACCGGTAATCCAGGACAAATCTTTTCAGGGCCTTGTTAAAGGCATTTTCACCAATCTCCCGCTTCAACATGTGAAACAACATCGCCCCTTTGCCATAACCTACGGCCTTTGAGGCCCTGTCTGTCCTGAACCTGAACTGAGCAAGGGACATGGCTTTGTCTTTATGGACATAGCTCTGGTAGTCCACAAGCAATCCATGCCTGTAGTCGCTGCCCCGGCCTTTCTGTTTTTCATACAGATAGTCTGCCAGGTATGAGGTAAGTCCTTCACTCCAGTTACCTTGTTTCGGGTTCGCATAGACGGAATTTCCAAACCAGGAGTGGAGTATCTCGTGGCCCAGGGAGGTGTCAACAATGAATGGGAGTCTTGCCACCTCTTGCCCGAGAAGGGTGTAAGTGGGAAGACCATAGCCCGTGGGGGCACGGTTTTCCACTATTGCAAATCGCTTAAACGGGTATGGGCCGAGGATGCCTTCATAGAAATCAAGATAGTATCCGGATTTGTCAATGTATTTTCGGGCGAGTTCCTGATCCTCAGGGAAAAAGTATGCAGCAATCTCAATATCCTTGTGACGTTCCAGACTGACTTGATACGGGCCTGCAATCAGTGAAAGGCCGGTCCTTGGATGGGGAAATCCAAAGATATAGATACTTGTCTTTTCCCTGTATTCCACCTTTACGGCATCTGCCTCGGATATGGCCTTGAAGTCGGCAGGAACCACAGCTTTGAGCTCGTAGCGGGCAAGCCCATCTAATGTCGGACACCAGCCATTGAGCAATACAACGCCTTTTGTGTCTATGAAGTTATCCATCATAGTATGGTCATTTTTTGCGCCGGTCCCGGGGCTCAAGGGTGGAAAATCTCTATGAAATTGAATCCTGAGCAACCTGTTTCTGCCGGAAGCTACAACACTAAACGAGTCTTCTTCAATGGTAGGATTTATGGTTTGCCCCGCAAGGGTGACACGGTCTAACTCCACGCCTCTCACATGTATCCGTACAGGTTTTTCCAAGGGGAGTTCTGTTGAAGCATTTCCCTTTATCCGGCGGTTTTCCATATCCAGTGTCACGTCGATACTAACCATGAGGATATTATCCTTATTTTTGTTTACTTCAGACCAGACCGGAGTGTCAAAGGCCGCTAAAAATGCCAGGAGAAATAGGGATAATGACAGAAAATACGAGATTTTTTTCATAATTTACTCTTTTCAAATCAATACATGAGAAAATATATAATACCCACTATCACAACGCTGATAATACGCATGGTTTGACCCATCATAAGTATGATTATACCCATTTTCGGCTGAAAGATGCCCAGATATCTCGGTAGTTGGTGTCTCAGTGTCCTTACAGGGGTTGCAATTATATTCCCGAAAAGAAGCGCCAGCACGGTTTCTTTCACAGTAAGCACTCCTGCACTCAGCATGGCCCCGGCTGCGGCAGCTCCGGCTGTGAATTCCGCAACTATGCTGAATACTACCACGGATATGCCTTCCACAGGCAGGGCATCAGTAGCAATAACTGATGCACTCCTGTCCTGAAGCCACTCAAAAAATTCCCATTGCTGAAGAAGAACTACCATAATATAGATGGGAACGGTATACATGGCGATTTGGCTCAGGCGACCCGGGACGTATCTGGCCAAGAGTTTTTTTACTCGCTCCTTTCTTGGTTCCAATTCTTCTTTGTTTTGATGTGCCTGCCCTGGTTTCCCCATTTTTTTTGGTGATGACAGGATTAAACGCCCCAGGATGAGGACTATTACGGTCCTGATCAATGCTGCCACAAGGGTTAGGCTTACGTATATCAATCCGGCTGTCCCGACCAAGGGTATAATGATGGCAATGGTAGTTGGGAGATGCAGCGTGTAGGAAGGAAGCCCCAGGTTTAAGAGTGTGGCCAGAAGCATCTCTCGTCTGCTTAATTTTTTCTCTTTATACGCATTCCATAGAATGGTATTTGCGGCGACACCTGAGAGAAAGGCGGTCGTGAAGGCAGTCCCGCTCCAGTCACTGAAGTTGCCCGTACGCATGAGTGGTCTGGATAGTCTTGCAACTATTTTAGACCAACCCATGCCTTCTACCAGAGCACTCAAGCCGAGGCTAAGTACCATGATTATCAATAGACGGCTGAGCGGCCAGGCTATTCGATGCACGACCAGCGGCCAGTCCACCCCGGGTGCTATGAAAAGGAGCCCTATGGACAGGAAGGTAATTGCTCCCCAGACATATGGTGCCGGTTTTGGCCTTTTCTTATGCTTTACGTTATTTTGTTTGCCCGGCTGTGCCATAGATATGCATTCTTACCAATTGACACTGAAATCTGCAAAGAGTCCTTGTAACCGTTCACGGGTTCAAAGGTTCAGGGTTCAAAGGTTCAAGTTCAAAGGTCAAAAAAATATCGTAATCAACCCCTTTCAGCTTTCAGCTCTTATGCAACGCAGCAGATGGGGTATTTTCAGCGGAATCATATATGCTATTATGCAGTAGATGCTTAATAGATCAGTTCAAACTTTAAAAGAATATACAGGACCGCTTTTATTGGCATTGGTCATCGGGGCACTTGCCGGCCTGGGAGTGGTAATGTTCAGGTGGCTGATACTCTTTGGCCAGGAGGTCCTATGGCCTGCCGGCGCTGACTTTGCAGGACAGGTCCAACATGCCGAATGGTGGTGGAAGCTCCTTATTCCTGCCGGTATGGGCCTGTTGGTAGGACCCATAATTACTTTTTGGGCACCCGAGGTCAGAGGACCCGGTGTGCCGGAAGTAATGGAGGCCCTTGCTCTTAAGGGTGGTCAAATAAGGCATCGTGTTACTCTGATAAAGGCATTTGTCACAGCAGGGCTTATCTCAGCAGGTGCCTCGGTCGGGCGTGAAGGTCCTGTGGTTCAGATTGGCTCCTCCATTGGCTCTTCCCTTACCCAGATGTTAAAGCTGAGGCGGGATTCAAGGAGGCTGGCCGTTGCCTGTGGGGCCGCAGCCGGCATAGCCGCTACCTTTCAGGCCCCTATGGCCGGGACTCTGTTTGCAGTGGAGGTGCTGCTTTTTGACCTTGAAATCGCCTCGCTCAGCAACATAGTAATAGCTGCTGTTACAGGTACCATGGTTGCCAGGGCGTTTTGGGAAGGGGCGCAGATATTTGTGATCCCCGATTTCTTTATGGCATATCCTGCTGAGCTGCTCCTATATTTTTTCCTGGGGCTTGTCGCGGGTCTTATAAGCCTGGTGCTTATGGGAGCGATTTTTTCCTTGCCCAGGTTTTGGAAAAGGGTAGGGGTGCCGGACTGGTTGAGTCCCGCCTTTGGCGGACTCCTGATAGGGATTGTTGCCCTCTATTGTCCGTGGGTTTTGGGCGTTGGGTATGAAAGCATAGATGCCTCCCTTGCCGGCAAGGTGTCCTTGGTGTTTGCCTTAACGCTGCTTGTTGCCAAAATCGTGGCTACAGGCTTTTCCATAGGATCGGGAATGAGTGGAGGAATATTCGCACCATCTCTGTTTATAGGGGCGGCACTGGGGTCTTTAGTAGGCCTTGCAGCCCAGTCACTGTGGCCGGAATCAGATCTTGTTCCTGCCCACTATGCCCTTATAGGCATGGGGGCCATGATTAGCGGAACCACTCTGGCTCCCATAACGGCGGTGCTCACCATCTTTGAGCTTACGTATACTTACGAGGTGATATTGCCCCTGATGGTATCATGTATTGCAAGCCTTACGGTGGTCCGTCTGCTCCATGGCTACTCAATATATGAGACAAAGCTCTTTCTTAAGGGAGTGAATATTGTAAAAGGGCACGAGGTCAATGTCTTGAGGGGTATGAGAGTAGGTGAACATATGAGCATGGATTTGCAGGTCCTACGCACAGATACCCCCTTCAGTGAGATAGCGTCTGCCATGGAGCAAAGTCCGTTTCCTCACTTTCTTGTGCTTGACTCACAGGATCGCCTGTCAGGAGTTCTGACATTGAGGGATTGCAGAAAGTATTTTGCCCATCCGGAGTTGTGCAGACCCGATACCACCGCAAGTTTACTTATGGTTAAGGAATTAGTCCTAGTGGACGAAAAGACTGATATGGAAACAGCCTTTCATATTTTTGCCAAGCATAACATTTCTTTCCTTCCGGTTGTGGGGTCCGGTGATCCGAAGACCGTAGTCGGGCAACTGAAAAAGACGGACCTGTTTGCCGCCTATGATCAGTACGTGCTCAAAGAACGCCTGCTTCCTCCAATTGGATGGGTGTGTCCTCTGCCTCACACGAGTTCAAAGGTTCAGAGGTTCAGAGGTTAGGGTTCCCGGTCCGGCATGTTTCGGAAAATTGGGAAATATGTTATATTAGTTTTTAAAATGATTATATTTTATGGATTTTTTTGGAGCTATTAGAGGTTAATCAGTATGTTTAATGTTGGCGATCTAGCAGTGTATCCCGCACATGGTGTGGGTTTGATCGAAGGTATAGAGGAAAAATCAATATCCGGGATCGAACATATTTTTTATGTAATACGTATCCTTGACAATGACATGAAAATAATGGTCCCCAGGAAAAACGCCGAACACATCGGACTCAGGAGAGTTATTTCTGATAGTGAGGTCGAACAGGTCTATGCCATTTTAGAGAAAAAAGACATAAAGTTCATTCCCCAGACATGGAACCGTCGTTACCGGGAGTACATGGATAAGATAAAAACAGGTTCGATTTTCGATCTGGCAACTGTCTTGAGGGATCTCTATATCCTGCAAATGGATAAACCACTTTCATTTGGTGAGAAAAAGATGCTGGATACTGCCAAGAGTTTGCTAGTCAAGGAACTTTCCGTTGCCAAGGATAAAAAAGAAGAAGAGATTACCGAGGGAATCGAGTCTATCTTTAATAATGTGAGCGCAGAGGTTGAGGTTGAGGTATAGACTGTTTTATGCTGCTCCGGGCGCATTCAAATGAACATCGAACATCGAACTACGAACCAATAAATTGAGCTGAGTGTCATGCAGTATGGCAGACATCGCCAAGCACGTTATAAATGTAAATGACGATGGTGCAGGAAAGAGACTTGATAAATTTCTTGCCTTAAAGGACCTTGGACTTTCAAGGTCGCAAATTCAAAACCTCATTCACGACGGCCATATAAAAGTCAGAGGACATGCAAGAACATCCTCAAGTCTTAGGGTTCATGCCGGAGACAGCATTGATATCCATATCCCTGCCTTAAAACCGCTGTCTGTTGAACCTGTTCCGATCCCCCTGGAAATCGTTTACGAAGACAGCCACCTGCTTGTTCTGGAAAAACCAGCCGGTCTTGTTGTCCATCCAGGGGCAGGGGATGAGGATTACACCCTGGTTCACGGCCTTCTGCACCATTGCAAGGATCTTTCGGGTATAGGCGGGTATCTCAGACCGGGCATTGTACACAGGCTTGACAAGAACACATCAGGCCTGATGGTTGTAGCAAAGGATGATGAGGCACACAGGGGATTAACAGAGCAATTCAAGTCAGGAATGATTGACAAGACCTATCTGGCCCTGGTCCGGGGCAGGCTCCGTGACAGGAACGGTCGTTTGGATTCAGCCATTGGACGTCACCCTGTTAATCGTAAGAAGATGTCCACCAGATCCAGAAAGGGAAGATCCGCCATTACCGAGTGGCAGGTTGTTGAAGAACTCAGGGGTTCAACCCTTTTATCTTTAAAGATACGTACAGGAAGAACACACCAGATCCGTGTCCATATGAGTTCTCTGGGGCATCCTGTCCTGGGAGACTCCTTGTATCGCGGGCCGACGGAATTCAGGGTTGGGCATACAGTCATTCCGATCCGAAGACAGATGCTTCACGCCGCCTGTTTGCAGTTTATTCATCCCATCACAGGTAAAAAAATGAAATGGAAAAGCAAGCTGCCTGCAGACATAGCCTCTGTCCTTGAGAGCCTGAAGGGAAAAAACGAATTATGAAGCCAACCCTTTTGGGATTTCATTTTGCATGGATTCTACGACCGCAACCGGATCCTTAGGAACGGGAGATAAATAAGTTGAACAAAAATTAATAGGATTTTTTGGCATCCTTCATTCACCAGTTTACACTTTTTTAACAATACAGTTCGGCACGTTTATTGCTTTAGCAGGCTATGGATAGGCTGCAAGATTTTGGACTATGTTGTCGTTGAAGGTTTCCAGCAAATAATTCTTTACTGCAATAAGCCAATGAATGCCTA
>Ga0164318_10007060_pt1 | contig 10895 bp, 2 predicted proteins | sample GuaBasSedimGuay9_FD_113734 | JGI IMG/M metagenome (GOLD analysis project Ga0164318, IMG submission 113734) | Subseafloor sediment microbial communities from Guaymas Basin, Gulf of California, Mexico - Guay9, Core 4571-4, 0-3 cm | ecosystem: Environmental > Aquatic > Marine > Hydrothermal vents >...
ACGCGCAGGTCGGCGTCGGCGAACTGGCCCTGATTCGGGCACAGGCCGGAGCCGAGCGTCGTCCACTCGTACTGCTGGGTGAGGGCGAACGGCAGGGTGATGTAACCCGACGCCACGGGGTTGATCACCCGTTCACTGCTGAGCGGGTTCTTGTCCGGCATGGCGGCCCAGATGCGCAGCGCGTCCTCGTCGCTGGCCAGCGCGACCAGTTTGAGCGACGCCGGTGAACCCAGCCAGGCCCACGGGATGAGCAGGTCGGTGTGCGCAGGCTGCGCGTCCAGGTCGAGCTGATAGTGACTCGCGTCGAGCGCGGTCGAATTCCCCCAGCTGCTGCCGGTCCACTGCCGCAGGCTGGCCGAGTGCTCATTCTCGACCTGGATCAGGTAGTTGGCAGCCAGCTGAGCTCCGCCCTGCGCGGGCAGGGTGATGGTGGGGCCGGAGCCATAGGGATCGTAGGCAGTGGTAGCGCCGCCGGCGCCGGTGTCCAGGTAAATGAACAGATCACCTGCGGCGTTCCAGTTCGCGCCGGTCCAGGTGAGTCGCAGCGCGTCGCTATCCCAGGAGAGGTACATTTTCTGGACATCATGGAGCGACGCGCCGGTGTAGGCATTGCGCTCCACTTCGCGGTCCGCGCCGATTTGGGAGCAGCCGCTCTCCATCCAGCCGTGGTAGATATCCCCACCCCCGGGGGGAGAGGGGAGCAAGATGTAGTCGGGAGTAGATGGCGTATCCACGTAGACGGGGCCCAGCGTCTGCACTTGCCGGTTGCCGTGTGCATCAATCGAAACGACGTGCGCGTAGCGGGCCTGGGGTTCGCCGACGGTCGCCGCGTGGTGACGCGAGTCTGCCGGAGCGTAGGCCGTGAGCGCGGCGAGTTCGACCGTCTGGCTCACGGGCCAGCCCACGTAGTAGCGACTTAAGTCGCCACTACTGCTGGCCGTCCACTCGGCGATCAGGTCAACCGGAGATTCACGGATCGTCTGGCCGGACGTGAGCGGATGGCGCACGCCGAGCGTATCGGTGTAGGCCAGCGTCACGGTGACAGGTTCCGGCGGCGTCAGGTCTACAGTGACGGTCTTGGTGACGCGCGCGGTGTGCTCGGCGCCATCAACGGCGCGGGCGGTGACGGTGTAGGTCGCGCCGTCCGGCTCGTCATCCAGGTACCAGGGGTAGCGCCAGGTCTCGCCGTTGAAGGAAGCCTCGTCCCAGTCCCCGCCGTCAATCGCCACTTCCACCGCCTCCAGACCCACACTGTCGGTGGCGACGCCGGTGAGCGGGACGCGCCCGTAGGAGAGCCGGTGGGCGGTGGTCAGCACAGTGGAGGCGATGGTGAGCGCCGGAAGCTGCGTGTCCACGGTGATGGAGATGGGCTGAGCGCCGGTCTGCACGTTGCCCAGGCTATCCTCGATCTGTGACAAGAAAGTGTAGCGTCCTTCGCCGGGCGGCGTCCAGGTGGCAGCCCACAGCGTGTCAGTGGGACTATGCCACGCTTGAGTGTAGAACGGCGTGCCGTTCACGGTGACGGTGAGGGCGCGCAAGGCATGCAGCGCGTACGCGCCGCCGGTGATGCTGATGGGTAGTGTCGTGCTGAGCACGCTCTCGTGCGCGGGCGTGAGAATGGTCGAGGCCCGCGCCGGCGGAATGTGGCCCGAGGGGAGGGTGGCCGTCACCACCGTGCAGTGGTCATGTGAGTCGCAAGCCCGGAGATAGGGGGGAATGCTCTGGAACCCGTTGACGATGCAAGCGGGCGTCAGCCGGTAGAGCCGCTGCGTGTCGGACGTCACGTCGCTCCACCAGGCGTCGTCGTAGTACACGCGGTCGGCGGCCTGCAGTGGGCAGGGGAACTGGAAACCGTCCTCGGTCAGGTTAAAATCCTCCGCCCGGCCCTCGTAAACCGTCTGGGCGGCGTGGCCGGCCCCCCGGTAGGTTATGGTGAGCGCGGCGCGGGGAACGAAATTATCAATCTCGCCCTGCCACGCTTGCCAGGTGCTGGTGTCGTCGTTGCGATTGCCCAGCACGTCAGTGCCGCGCAGATCAATCTCGTAGACACCCTCCACTTCCGCCGGAACCGGATGGGTCCAGGTAGAGGTGATCACGCCCGCGCCTGACTGGGCTAGCGCAACGGCCTGCCAGTCGCTCGGATCCTCGCCGGCCGGGGTGAAAGAGACCTCCAGCGCTTGCACGCCGGCAGCCACGCTTCCGGGATCGGTGATGACGCCGCCGATGGTCAGCGTCGTGGTGATGGTGGTCGTGGAGGGGCCGGTGTCTGTCAGATCGGCCTCAGGCGGGGTGGCATCCACGCGCAGTGTGCGCGTCACCGGTTCGGCCTGGTTACCTACCGCATCGCTGGCGCGGGCCAGGATGGTGTAGCGGCCGGTGGGATCGGTCAGGGAACGCCCATCGGCGCCAAATTCGGGCAGGACGTAGTCCATATCCCAGTTTCCCAAATTCAGTGTAGCTGTCTGCCAACGGCTGCCGTCCGGCGCGAGCAACGCCTCGACCGACTGTACGCCGCTACCGCCGTCGCTGACCGTTCCGCCCAGGGGTACCTGCCAGTGCTCTTCCGCATTGCGTGTCGAGCCGACAATGCCGCTATCCGTAATGGCAACGGATGGCGGCGTGCGGTCCAGGTGAACGGTGAGCGCGGTGGGCGATCCCACGTTGCCCACCAGGTCGGTGGCGCGGGTGAGCAAGGTGGCAGCCCCATCGGTGTCCGGCACGTCCCAGGCGTAAGCCCAGGATTCTGCGCCGACGGTATCCGTCCACGTGGCGCCGCCGTCCAGGCTAATCTCGACTTTGGCGATACCGGAGGCTGTGACGCCAGGATCGCCCGCGTCACCGCCGATGATGAGTGTCCCGGTGACGTTGAGGTACTGCCCGCTGCTGAGAGAGGTGATGGTAGAGGTTGGCGCGTCGGCATCTACCAGCACCAACGTGTCGGTGGCGACCTCGATGCCACCCAGGAACGGGGAAATGTCCTCGTAATAGAGCGGTTGCAGGAAAACATTGTCATTGTTGGCGGCGACGATGGCACACTGGGCATAATCTATGTCCGGGTCAACCTCGGACTGCCGGCTGCAGGCGATGTCGTGATTGTTCAGTGACGGGAAGGTTAGACTGGCGTAAAGGTCGGCGTGTGTCGCCCCCGGGCCGAGGCCCTGCTTGTCCTGAAGCACTTCGCCCTCAGCGCTTAGCGGGACGTAGTTTACGATCTTGTTACCGTGATGGTCACTTTCGTCCCAACTGACTAACCAATGATCGTACAGAGGCTCGTAAACCACGGCGAGGGAGCCAACCTGATCCCAGGCTGATCCGATGTAGAATTCATCTGACACGGCACCGGAGGGCACATCCACCAGGCGCCCCACCACATCGAGTATGTTCTTGGCGTACAGCACCAGCGCCTGGCCGGTGTGGGAGTTGTAGGCAATGTGGGGGCGTGTCTCGTGAGCGTCTGTACTGACCAGCAGCCTGCGACTATCCGCGATGTATTGCCCGCCTGCGTTAACGTAGGCCGTCATGATGTCGGGATCGCCGCCAGAGGAGGGTTGCTCCCACACGACCAGATACTTATCACCAACCCAAGCTACGGCCGGGTTGATTTCATCAGTGGTTGTAGAAGCCAGTGCAATGATTGAGCCGCCGTTGCCGTCACTGAATACTTTGCGAGCGTAGATGTCCCAGTCTCCGCGTTTCTCCTGCCACACGCTCAAGAAGTCGGCGCCATCACTGGCGGCTGCCGGATACCTTCTGTATCTGTACTCGGGGCCCTGGTCACTGATGCTTAACTGTCCTCCCTGCGCCGTCCGGTTGCTATTAATGATTCTGCCGTAGATACCGTCCCATTGCGTCGCATGGATGTCATAGTAAAGCGTTACCTCGGCGTCATCTTCAAAGTGATGTTTTCCTGAAGCGCCGCAGTATCCGATGGTGTGACTCCCCATATAGTCATCGGGGTTGGGCGAGGCGTCGGTTTCCCAGACCTTTATCTTGCCCGAGTTACAGTAGGAACGTATTTTGTTTATGGTGCGCCAATCCCCTTGATCAACGTCTCCCCAATGACCGACCTTATCGCCGTTGAACTTGATCAGGAATTCAGCGGTACCGCCGACGTCGCTGTCGTCATTGCAGTAAAACTCATCGAAGTAAACCCAGGTGCAGGGATCGTCGTGAGTGTTCCCCCACACCGTCAAGCACTTGCCATCATCGTTGCAGGCGACGCCCGGCGGGAACGCGCCCACTCCCCGTCCACACCTGGTATCCGAGCGGACCTCTGTTTCCCCGGAGAAAACTGCTTCAGCATGGCGCAGGTTTACGGTCTGCCGGCCCTCTGTGGATGCTGAGGCGTACAACCCGTTCGCCAGGTTCAACGCAGGGACAATACGCGCGTATCCAAAATCCTGTGCCGTAGAGACGCTGACCTGATCGGGCTGCGGGTCGTCCCATTTCCAGTAGGTGTGCAGGTCGCCGTCGTGCATGTCGCCAGCCATCTCGGTGTGGATCAATGCCTCGCCGCTGCTCGCGCCGCCATCTACGGTGAGATCCAACGCCAGCGCAGAGGACTCGTCCTTGTAGATGTTGAACGTGTCGGTGGCGACGCCGCTGCCCAGCGGAGCGGGCAACGTCACCGTTACCCCGCCGAGGAAGAAGAGCGGAGGATCATGCTCGATCTGGTTCTCCGCCGTGGCGGTGAAGGCGAAGGTCACCCCGGGGGCAACGATGCCGTCGTCATCATCAATCTCGGTGCGCAGCACGACCGGGCTGGGCGTCCAGGCGCAGGGATTTTCGGCCAGCGTGCGCTCGGCCAGGTCGTCCAGCGCGTCGCCGTCGGTGTTGGCGTTTGTCGGGTCCGAGGTAACGCGGGTCGTGAGTGTGTGGGTGATACCGTAAGTGTCGGTGATGACGCCATACTCGAACGTCCACCCGCCGATCCACTCGCCCGTGATGCAGTGGCGATGGAAGACCTCCTCGCCGTCGTTCATTCCGTCGCCGTCGGAGTCACGTCGCTGCGGGAGCGTGCCCCAGCGGATTTCGTCGGCGTCGCACAGGCCATCGCCATCGGTATCTTTGTTGAGTGTGGAGGGACGCACACCGCCGCCTGGGTCGGACATGGAGCGCCGGGTGAGCTCGTAGGTATCGGAGAGGCCATCACCATCGGTATCCCAGGTCCTGTCGTCAGGGTCGTTGCCGCCGGTGGCGGCGGAGAGCAATCCGTCGCCATCGTGGTCGCGCTGCACTGCGAAGTCGCCCCAGGTCAAAGTGTAGAACTCGTCCAGTGTATCCGGTAAGACATCAAGCACGATGGACTCGCCGATGTCCGTCGAAGAATCGCCGCCAATTGTTTGGCCGTAGCAAATGGGAATTGGATACCAAAAAGGCGGTAGAGGAACCATCCAGCATGAAAGGCCGGGAAGAGAATAGCCGGTGTTGATGTAGAGCGGCAGTGTGGCGTTGACGCCAGTCGTCAGCGTGATAACTTGGGTAAGACTGACCATATTTTCGGCGCGGCGCATGTTGTGTCCCCAGTAGCGGTGATCGGACGAGACAGTCCAATCGTTCTTCATCTCGTTTTTGGAGACGGTGACAGAATAGGCGGTAGAGGCCATCACGTGCTTGAAGGTCGTCGAACGGATATTGCCGCCGGTGTATTTCCAAAGATAGGGGATCACACGTGGGTCGTGGGGGTTTTTGTGCGTGACGGTGGTAGTGAGGGCCATGGTGACGGCCAGTTGGTTGCCCTCCACCATGCCCAGCTCCGGGTGGACCAATTGCATGTTCAACCCACCTGAATCTATCTCAGGCTCCACCATCACTTTGTAGGTATAGATCGCTTTGGCGATCTTATCCGCAATCCAATCGGTCATGCTGAAATCAATCAAGAAAGTCAGCAGCAGGTCAATCAGGGTGAAGATAGCGACGATGATCGCGCCGACGATGGTACAGGAGAGGGCAAACATCAAGACGGCAATAATCGTGTCGGCGATGGCCCGGGCGAGCAACATGTTAAATTCAACGCTGCCGAAGCCTACGCCGCCACTCGCTATTTGGTAGATGAAAAAGCCCCATACAACACCCACCATGAGCACCAGTCCGATGACGTTCGCTACTTTGGTCAGCCCGATCAAGGCCGACGAACTCTTGAGCACAGATGTGGTAGCGCGCACAACGGACTGCCCGGCCTGCACCGCCGAACGGATCATCCGCACCACGGCAATCAAGGGGATTATGACTTGCAAGCTGACGAGCACAGCGCCTACCAACACGACCCCCGCGATGCGCAGCCCCGTTGAATGGTTGAAGTGGTCTGCGATGAGCAGCGCCACGCCGGCAACTAGCACGCCGATGGCGACAAGCGCCATCACTCCCGCCGCGACGTGCATCTTGTTCATGCCCCGGCCCATGCCCTGCCATCTCAGTCGCCACTGCCGGAATTCCTCCTTGAGATATTTTAAGGATTTGAACAAGCCGGGGTTCACATCTCCAACGGTCTCCGCGACAAAAAGGTTGTCTAGTTTACCCAGAAATGTAAAGACGAGTTTCGCATCACCGGAGAGATTTCTTACCACCATGTTGATTATGAACCGCGCACCTGCCACAAATTTGCCAGTGATAGACCTGGCCAGTTCAGCATCGCCCGATAACTCCGGCGCTGCCAATTCAGTCGAAAGCGGCACATCGCCGCTTTGGACGACGGTTGACAAACCCGTGTACAGCCCCAAGTAATAGATCCGGACATACATCAACCGGCCCCGCGCCTCGGTGGGATCGTTCACGTCGTCGAAGTCATGCTCGTAGCGGTGGCCTAATTCATCCCAATACTCTTCGATGGGGTAAGATTCCCATTCGCCATCCCGGTAGCGATAGGGCGCCCACTTGACCGCGGCCGCCGTCTGCACGGGCAGGCCGCCGCCGGCGTCCAGGGCCACAGTGAGTTGTTGCCCATCCCACGTGAATGTGCCATCGGCGTCACCGGCATCCAGGTTGGTGGTGCGGTAGCTCTCTTCGCGGACGAAGAGGAGCGTGGGGCTGACGGGAGTGTACGGAGTGAACTCGTCCAGTATGGCCGGCGTGGTGGTCATGGCGATAGTCGCCAGCGCTTCGTCCTGGTGGGTGTAGGTAGCAATCGTCATGCCCAGCGTGTTGGTGATCCCCCAGTGCTCGGTAATGGTCGCCGTGTTGGTGAGCGCAAAACGGCGGTAGAGTTCGGCCACGGTGATGTCACGTTCGCTGTCCCCATCCAAATCCCGCCCGGCTAAGAAGGTGTGGTCCAGCGCGTATGTCAATTTCATGAGCGCGCCGTCGTCGTTGAGGTCAGCGTCCGAGGCGGGATCCTCATAGATGACGCCAACATCCACGTCGTGATTCTCGCGCACGTTCAGGCCGGTCAGGTACCACTCATCGTCGTAGGTGTGGATAACCTGCACTTTGTTATGCTCGCTGTACGACTGGCACTCCTTGCTGAAATCCTCTTCACCGTCGCCGTCTGTGTCGCCCAGACTGTAACTCTCACACTCATCCACCAAAGCCTGGACGGCCCACACCAAACGCACCTGCTGCGCGTCTCCCCACCCCCCCTCGGTCCCCCCAGGCAGGGAGGATGGCAGGTAGAGCATCTTACCGTAGAAGGCGACGCGCGCGCCGCTGTCATTCTCGGTGGCTAATTGCAGCGGCACGTAGGCAGCCTTCTCCGCGCCATCCCCCTGGAAATCCTGGACATAGATGCCGTATTGACTTTCCAACGTACTCGTGGGCGGCAGATTGTCGGGCGAGCCGCTGATGCGAATTTCCAACATCGGGAGCAGTTTGAGGTCGCCGTTAGCGTCGGACGGACTGTCATTGTCAAGCACGTCGGCGAAGGTGGCCCCATCGTCGTCCTGTATCTGGCCCTGCCTGTCACCGTCGGGCCAATCGAGCACGTTGTAGGCGTACCAGAGGTGATCGGGGTTGGTCGGTCGCAACTGGAACTCGACGTAGGTGGGTTTGCCGGGCGTCAAGTTATCCACGATCAATGAGAAGGGATTGGCGTCGTTGAAAGGAGACCCGCCCCTGGTGGTCGTGTAAGGCGATAGGTCCAGGTTGTCGGGCACGCCATCGCCATCGTTGTCGTCATCAAAGAGATCAGGGACGCCATCGCCGTCGGTGTCGTCGGGCAGGCCGTCCTCATCCTGATCGAGAAACCACTCGCGCCCATCACCAATGCCATCCTTGTTGGTATCCATCTCCTGCGGGTCGGTGTACCACATTTGACCACTGCCAACCGGATACTCAAATCCCTCAACCTCCAGCGTGTCGGTGATGAGATCATCGTCGTAGTCTGGATCATACGCGTCAAGGCCCAGTAGTTCTTCCTGGTGGTCGGTGAGGCCGTCGCTATCGCTGTCGGCGCCATCATCTGACGCGGGCGCGATGACGTCTGGTACCAGTGCGGCGAGAGCGAAGGTTGGTTGCGCATCGCGTGTTGCGCGGGTAAGTTGCGCGAGACGGAGTGGCTCGGCGTGTGGGTTGAAATCATCCTCCGTCTGCAATTCGCGCAGCGAGCGGGTCATCTCACTCTCTTGTGCGCGCTGTTCCTGTTCCTGTGTGTGGGCTGCTTGTCGCTCGGCGAAATCCGCCGCCTGCAGGCTCTGCAACAGCGGCGTGCTGACCAGCGAGGCGATGATTACCAACACAGTTGCCACGTACAGCCTTTTCGAGCGGCTGTAAGCAATAAGGATGACGACAAGAGCCAGCGTATTGACAAAAAGCGCCACATGCCGGAATGTGGAAAGGGACAAGTGTGTGAGAATGAACGTGGGGGTGCGGGAGAGAGGGGAGTGCTCGAAATCGGAGAAATTCACCGTGACATCGGCCTCAACTCGATGAGCGTCAGCGCGCTCAGGAAATTCCAGGTGGATGATCTGGCGCAGCGGCAGGCCATCTCCGCCGACCCACAATTCCCCTGTGCCGCTCATCTCTGCGTACTGGCGCGGCAGGTCCAGGCTCACACCGGGGGGGAGTTCGCCCTTCTCGGCCAGGTGCTGCTCCAGTTGATCGCGCAGGTAGACGGCGTAGGAGCGTCCATCCACGCGGAAAGTGTAGCGGGTGAAGGGTACCACGGCCCGGGTCTCACTGCCCCGGTTGACAATATCCTTCGCTGCCGCCAGGTAAGCCATGAAGTCGCCCTCGGGGGCGAAGAGACCGGTGAAGTCATTGATCTCCTCCCACGCGCCGGCGCCCCGGCGAGCGAAGGCGCGGTCGCCCTCAACCTTGACCTCGACGCCGCCCTGGGCGTTCAGGACGCTGCCGCCACGAGACCAGAGGGTGAAGTCAAGCGCGCGCGCAGGCAGATTCGTTTGTCCCTCAATATGCACTGCGTCCTGTCGGCTTGACCGGCCGACATTGGTCACGGTGGGCAGCGGGATGGTGTTCTGCACGATGTCAGCGGTAAAGTGATACGCGCCGGATTGGCGGGCGCGCTTCCAGGCGGCCTCCAGGCCCGGTCCGGCAGAGGTGTTAGCGGGGTTCAACAGAAAAAGAGACAAGAAGAGGACACACAAAGCGGCAAATAACAGAGCGAGAGGATGCTTGAAGAGATGCGAACGTTTCATCTTTGGACTCCTTACTTGGCTTGCCGATAGAAAGCCACGTAAGCGTTCATGGGGTCAGGGGAAACACCCAAAAAGACCTCCGAGGTAAATGGTCCTCTTTTGAGCGGTTCTGGTGATACATAGCTCGCTTTCCGGGTCAAATTACCGTCAAAACCTCGGAGGTCTGAACGCTTACAAAGCCACCAGCGTTCAGAAAATGGAACCATCGCACATCCCCGACGGCATCGGACTGTGCAAGATTGCGGATAACTTCATTATATATCCGAATGGTAGCCGCGTCAACAATTTGGTGGTGTATGTATTCCGGTTCTAAGGCAAGTGTCCGGGCGCACGGGGCTGGCGAAAAATGCCCCGGCTCACTCTCCGGCGCGAGTCGAGGTCACAACGCGCCCCGCCAACCCATCCTCTCGCAAGGCAGCCACGAACAGTAGCGACGAGAGCCGGTTCACGAACGCCAGGTTTGCCGCGCCGATGCCCGGCTCCTGTTCCGCGCAGGCTACCAGTCGCCGCTCGGCCCGCCGGACGATGGCGCGCGCCAGGTGACAGGCCGCCCCGGCCGGCGATTCGCCGGGCAGCACGAAGCCGTCCAGCGGAGGGATGTCGCTCTCCAGCCGGGCGATGAGCTCCTCCAGCCAGATCACATCCGCCCCGGAGAGACCGACATAGCGCTCGCGCAGCTCGGGGACGGCGGAAAGGTGCGCCATCAGGTAAGAGAGGCGACGTTGCACTTCGGGCAGGACGTCCTGCAACAGAGTGTCTTGCGCCAGGGAACGCGCCACGCCGATGGCGGAGGTGGCTTCGTCCAGCGCGCCGACGGTATCTAACAGTGCGTCACTCTTGGAAAGGCGATTTTTACCGCCCAGGCGGGCAGTGTCCCCACGATCCCCTTTGCCGGTGTAAAACAGTGTCTTGTTCATGTGTCTCCTCCATCTTCAAAAAACAGTCCTTAGTCTTGTAGTCGAATAGCCATTTTCATGCTGAGATGGTATGCACCAGCACCGGTGTTTCCTCTGCCTCGAAAATAACCCCGCTTGTAGTAGCGACTTCAGTCGCTTGTGGCGCTGAACGACTAAAGTCGTTACTACAAACATTTTCGTCCTTGCGGGTACACGCAGTTCATGATAACTGCTTCGGAAATCCCCCTACTGGAATTATTATACCCCCCGGCCCTGCTCTGTGAAAATCGGCTCTTTGGGATTTCGCATGGTCGAGCTAAAATCAACCGCGAATAGCGCGAATTCACGCGAAAAAAATAAAAAATCAGTGCAATCTGTGTAATCCGTGGTGAAAAATTCACCTCTTGGTACA
>Ga0164318_10007061_pt1 | contig 10894 bp, 9 predicted proteins | sample GuaBasSedimGuay9_FD_113734 | JGI IMG/M metagenome (GOLD analysis project Ga0164318, IMG submission 113734) | Subseafloor sediment microbial communities from Guaymas Basin, Gulf of California, Mexico - Guay9, Core 4571-4, 0-3 cm | ecosystem: Environmental > Aquatic > Marine > Hydrothermal vents >...
CTGGCAATTATGTGGACAAAAAAAGTATTGACAAATGAAAATATGGAATATATTTTAAAGCTACCTGTATTAGAAAGTAAAAAATATAATGAGATGAAATATTTATTTTTGCATGGAAGTCCTTTGAATAAAATAGAAGAATATATAGTTAATAATTATATAGCCAAACAAAATTTTAAATCTTTTAATGAAAACGTATGTTTTTTTGCTCATACGCATATTCCAATGCTATATTTATGGTATAACAATAATGTTACTTCGTTATATCTTAAAGATGGAATGACTATATCTTTAAAAGAAGAATATAAATATCTTATAAATGTTGGTTCAGTTGGTCAGCCAAGAGATGGTGATCCGAGAGCAAGTTTTGGCATCCTTGATACTGTATCAAAAAAATTAACTATTAAGCGAGTTGAATATAATTATAAGATTACGCAAAGATATATAAGAAATTTCGGACTCCCTGATTTTTTAGCCGAACGCCTCGCATGGGGTAAATAATTTATGAATCTTGATGCAATTATAAAAAAATTAAGTAAATCTACTAACTTTAGTGTAACTGATACAGAAAAAATAGTAAATATTATACTAAACTCTTTTAAAAATTTTCTTAAAAACAATGAAAAAATTGAACTTAGAGGTTTGGGAAGCTTTTACCTTAAAAAAAGAAAACCACGAGAAATTAATCTTAAAACCAAATATATCAAAAGTGTTGAACATTATGGAATAATCTTTCGTGAAAGTTATAATTTGAAGAAAATAATCAATAAAGGAGTTTATAACTAAATTGGAATCTAAATCTATTAAAAATCGTTTTGACAAGACTTTACTTGAAATTCTTGCTTGTCCATCCTGCAAATCTAATTTAGTATATAATTGGAATGAAGAAAAACTAATCTGCACGAAATGTAAATTAAAATATCCAATCAAAGATGGTATCCCAGTAATGCTTATTGAAGAGGCTGAAAAATAAAATTATGAAAATTTTTGATTTATTTAAAAGAAAAAACAAAGCAAAATTCAAAAAAGTATTTGTTATAGTAAATCCTATAGCAGGTGGTCCTAAACTTGTAAGATACGAAAAACTTCTCAAAAATTTTTTTAGTAAATATAAAATATCATATAGTTATAAAGTTACATCCAAACCTGCTGAAGCAATTCAATTAGCAAAAAATGCAGCAAAAGAAAAATACGAACTTGTAATTGCTGCTGGTGGTGATGGCACTATTAATGAAGTTGTCAATGGCATAATCAATTCAAAATCTATTTTAGGAATAATTCCGTTGGGCACTATTAATATACTTGCAATGGAACTTGGAATTCCACAAAATTTTACAAAAGCATTAAATTTAATCCTGACTGGTAGTGTTAAAGCAATTGATATTGGAAAAGTTAATGATAGATACTTTGTTCTAATGGCAGGATTTGGGATGGATTCATACGCAATTTATCGGACTAATCTTAAATTAAAAAAATATATAGGTGCCCTTGCTTATGTAATCTCTGGAATTTATAGCATATTTAAATATCCACCTCATAAAATAAGCGTTAATATAGATAACCATAGAATTGATGATACAGGATATTTTGTTGTTGTTGAAAATGTTCCTTCCTATGGTGGAAAGTTTAAAATTGCTCCTTATGCAGATGTAAATGATGGACTCTTAGATGTCTGCGTTTTTAAAAAAACTGGTATATTTCATACTTTCAGATACTTCCTCGGAATTGCATTAAAAAAACATATCCATTATCCGGATGTTAGATATTATCAATGCAAAAAAGTTGAATTAGCGTCCAACCATAATGTGCTTGTCCATACAGATGGAGATGTTATTGGCTCCTTACCAGCACAAATTACTGTCTTAAGAAAAAAATTAAAAGTTTTGGTACCAGAAAATGATTAAATATATTCTTTTAATATGTATGCTTACAATAAATCTTGTTGCTGAAACTCAATTTTCTCTTCTAAAAGAAGACGGAATTGAATTATATTATGAAAAATCTTTAAATCCTTATACAGTTGAATACGCATTAAAACTTGTAAAACATTCTAAAAATGAATTTGCCAAAACATTTAAATTTAAAATAACAAATACCATATCTTTTAAAATATATCTTTACGCAGATACTATTAATTTTATTTCAGACCAAAAGGGAATGTGGTGGGAAAGTTATATATTTAAGACAAATTTTGTATATATAAATAATGTGGACTTTCTTATGGAAAAAAATTCATTTAATTTGATAATAAAATATTTAATTACTTACAGATACCTTTTAGTAAATTTTAAAGAGAAAATCCCTGCATGGTTCCTTAAAGGAGTTGCATTATATTTTGCAAATCTTACATTTCCTGCATCAGACATAAAATTTACAGATTTTAAAGAACTCTTAGACAAATTAGATAACTATGCTACAAAAGAAGAATTTTATCAGGCAAATAGACACCTATATAATGGGATAGATTATTTAGCTAGTAATTACACTTTTGATAAAATTGTAAAGTTTATAAAAAATTGTAATACCACACAAGATTTTGAAAAATTATTTTTTCAATTTTTTGGATTACACATCAATGAATTCAAAGAAATAATATTGAAATAGAAATTTATTCTCCAATTATTTTTATAAGCACACGTTTTCTTCTTCGTCCGTCAAATTCACCATAAAAAATCTGTTCCCATGGTCCCAAGTCAAGTTTTCCATTCGTAATCGCTACTACTACTTCTCTACCCATAATCTGACGTTTTAAGTGAGCATCACCATTGTCTTCACCTGTGCGGTTATGCTGATATTGACTTATTGGTTTATGAGGGGCTAATTTTTCCAACCAGTCATCATAATCTTGAATTAACCCACTCTCATCATCATTGATATATACACTTGCTGTAATGTGCATTGCATTAACCAGACATAGCCCTTCTTTTACCCCACTCTCTTTCACAGCTCTTTCTACTTCTGAGGTTATATTAATGTAATCCCTTCTGTGTGGTGTATTAAACCATAGATATTTTGTATGTGATTTCATTACACCCCTCCTTGTATATTAACTCTTAAAAGACACAAAAAACCCAGCAAATTATATTACCATAATAATTTTTATTACATAAGTCAAGCTTTATCAAAAGAGCGTTGAATAACTATGTTAAAATTTTCTGTTTTTTTACTTTTTGTGTAAATAAAAATAATAAAAAAATAAAATATCTACCCCCATTCTGTTATCTTTAGTAGTGTAAAATAAAATATTATTTCAACAAAAATTTTTATAAAAAATCTTATTAGCCTTTCACTAAAAACAACACATATATTTTAATAAATTAGTAACTAAAAAAACACGAGTTTGGGATGTAAAAAATCATATTGTATGTGCAACTTTTTTTATCTCAGCTACTTTCTTTGCAATTTCAATATGCTGTTTTGCCCCTTCTCTTCCTTTTAATCGTTTAGCAAGTGTTTGTATTGTTTCCTCTTTTCCATAACATATTAATCTATCACCTGGAAGAATCAATGTTTCACCCCAGGGAGCACCTAAATATTCTTCTGTTCTATTTACTTTACGATAAATTCCCAAAATCAGTACTCCCTCAAGCCTTAGTTTTAAGTCCTTTAATTTCCTATTAGCAAGCCAGCTTTTTCTCTTAACTTCAAATTCTGCAATTGTAAATCCTCTGCTCAAACCAAATAAATGTTCATAATCCGTCAAGTGTAGTTTTGTCCATTTTTTAAGGAATCTCTCTATTACACGATTCATCATTCTATTAAGCCATTTTGAATATGAAAAAACTATAAGTGCAAATATTCCAGAAAAAATAAGTACAAGTCTTATTATAACATCCTTTCCGGATTTACCAATAAAAGTCAAAAGAAGAGTTGTAATAGCAGAAGTAAGACCAGCACTACCAAGAAGTATAAGAATCCTTAAAATTTTTCTCCGAACAGGATGCCTTACAATATATTCGGATTCTGATGTAGTAAATCCGACACCTGAGAAGGCAGACTGTGCCTGAAATGAAGCTACATCTTCGGAAAGACCTGTTAATTCAAGTGCAACAGTTCCCATTCTTACAACCAATAATGAGAATGCAACAATCCCTATAAAAGAAATCAGAGCCACCATAATAAACCCTCCTTTTCTAATAGCTATTCAGAAATTTTTATCACAAGCTTTTCTTATCTCATCCATTCATCAGCAAAAGGGTATAAAAAAGAGGAGCAGGATTTTACTTCTTTATCATCTACGATTCTCTCACTACCCATAAAATATCTATCTCTAAATTTCCTATATTAATGTTTGCAGTTGCTAACTGAAATATCTCCAGCACTTCTATCCTTAATTCCTTAAATACTTCCCTTACAGAAGGCTCAACTTCAGCGGGGTTAAAAAACCCCGCCTACCATTTATCTGTTGTTTTCGTTGAGTTATCTCTCTACTCAAAACTTGTTTTGCATAAATATATTAAAATAAAATATTATTTTCAACAAAAATTTTTTAGTGGAGATACATTCTGATTGATTATTTCACAAAAATCTTTAATGTAGCGGCAAATCCAAAATCTCTTGAATTTGCAAGTCCTTTTGCAAACTCATTTTGAAAATAGAAAATGTTACCGAGTCTGGCACCAAAGAATAGGCTTGTTGCTGATTCACCTTCTACCAGTCGTTTATTAAATGTTGAACCACTCTGTGCTGATACATACTCTGCACCAATTCCAATAAGTGCGACATTTTTAAATGTATGGAATATACCACAATGCCCCCCTATTATTGCAGAGCTGTTTTTTGGTAATTCAACCACAGGGTGAAGCACAAATACATTATCACCTTTATAAAATATATTTGGCATAGATATTTCAAAAGACACATCACCACCAATAGAACTTCTACAGGCAAGTATTGTATCAAGATAATAAGATTTTTCTTTCATTTTAACAATATTATATACACCTTTTAATCCATACTCATCAATTTTAAGCAATTCATCACGGGTTATTTCTGCAGAGGCAGCACCCACTTGAATTGAAAATCTTTTTGTGACACCATAATAAGCATTAAAATCCATAAAAAATGTGTCCTCTGTTGGATTTTTCATATTATTAAATGAATATTCACTAAGTGTATCAACTATAAAATGTCGTTCTGGATACACCATTGAACGCTTATTGAGGAAAAGATATGTGTCAAAACAGGCATAAGTTGTAGTCATTACAACAAATGCAACGACTACACTAATTAGTATCTTTTTAATCATAATTAACACCTCCTTTAGTAACACTTTTTTTAAAAAAATAACACTATAATTTCCAAAGTCAAGCTTGAAAGTAAAAAATCAATAATTTTTAACTGATAAGAAAATCAAGGCAATTCCTCCCCCCATTTCGTCATTTTTAATTTGATACTATTTATAATTCCTAATGACCATAACAACAAAAATATAATCAATGGGAAAGTAAGGATGAGAAAAATTTATAAAAGCCGACATTCTTCAAACTTACAAAGTAAATTCTATAATTTAAAATATATAAAGAATTATATGAATAATACAAAAATAATAATCTTAAAATAGTTCAAAAAAGGGGGGAATAATAGTGAAAATCATCTAATTTTATATTAAGAATAACGAAGTTTGGTTAACATCTTATTAAAAAGTTTATAATATAATAAAAGATATGGAAGAAAGTAAGTATTGCTTTGTGCAAGTTTAAAAATTCAAAATCGCTTTTGATTTTCTTATCAGTTAAAGAAAATAAAATTTCATTTTATAAATACAGTGAATGATGTAATAAAAATAAATATATAACTTAATAAACCCTATTTTTTCCCTATAATCATTAAAGAACCAGTAATTTCTTTTATAAAAGGAACGTTTTCTAAAAATTTTCCTATCTTATCTATTGGTTTTATTAAAAAATTAAAAGTTGCTGGATGTAAAAAATCAAAGGGTTTAACAATTATATTCTTAAAACCTGTTTCCATTAATAATTTCTTTATTTTCCATTTTATAAATGCAGTCTCATTCTCTGTATTCTGCAACAATTTGCCTATGACTTTAATATTTTTTTCAATAAAAACTTGTGGATTTAACATATTAGGTTCAAAAAAGCATATCATACCCTCTGGCTTTAGAATCCTAAAATATTCTTTTAATGCTTTACCTACAGGTAAGTGATGTAAAATCCCGTTTCCAATCACCATATCAAATGTATTATTTCTAAACTTTAACGATATAGCATCATCTATTCTAAAGATAATCCTATTTTTTATAGCATATCTGCTTGCAGCAATTTTAATACAAACTGGCGAGATATCAATTGCATAATATCTTGAAAATAAAAGTTCGTTAATTACATATTTAGTAAAATCTCCTGTCCCACATCCTACTTCCAATACTTTTGGATTATTATAATATTTTAAATATTCCTTAACAATATTTCCTCGCCTTTTTAGTCTCTCTTTTCCAGCTTCTTTTTTACTTCCCCACCATATGGACTTATATTTTTGTGCTAACTCATCAAAATGTTTCTTTTCTTTTTCCTTAATATAATCCATACTAAAATTTCATATTAAACTCAATATATTTTAGAAAGGTAATTTAAAATTTATATATTTTTTGTAATGATTAATATAAAAATATAGCTCTTTTCAATAAAATCTATAATGGGAATCAAATCTATCTATCTCCCCTGCTAAATATTTGTATAATTCATTAGTAACTTTTGTTAAGCCCGGTATATATTGTTCTCTCCATTTTACAATTCCTTTATCTACAGGATTAAGTAAAGCAATAAATTTAACATTAGCATTATTTAACTTCTCATAAATTGAAGGTATATAATAATCACCTTTTTCTTTCAGCACAATAAATATGTTATAATCGTAATTTTTATTATTTAAAGAAGAATTTCTTCTCTTAGAATATATATGAGTTGGTAAAAATACCCTGCGTTCCATATTGTTTCTTAAAAAGTAAAATGTAGTATCTTCTCTTGCCCGAGTCATAAAATTTATAATAGAGGGAATAAAAATTTTATTTCCTTTAGTATATCGAAATCCCACACTTGCAGGAGTGTAAATTTTTACAACATTTGTCAACTTAATTACAGATAATGGTATTCTTACTGCAATCCATTGCTTTTCATAATCAAGCCAGTAATCTTTCTTAAAATTTCCAAATCCAAAATAGTTAGTTTTGCTAATGGATATATTTGTTTTAAACAATTCATTAAGATTAATATTAATAAATTTATTTTTTGCATCTTTTATATCTATTAAGATATATGCTTCTGAAAAGTTGTAACTATTTTTCTTCCATCGCTCTGGTAAAATTATTTTCTCTATAATACTATCACTTTTAATATAAAAATGATTTAAATATGGGTTTTTTAAAATAAAAGAATTAAATATAACAAAAATAAATAAACTAATAAATATATTTAATATCATATTTTTTTTATTGTTTATTTTAAAAATAAATAAATATATCATTATAAAAAATATACTGTTACAAAATACAAATTGAATTATTCTTATACCTATTGGATTAAAAATAAAAACTTTTATGATGTTCATAAATAATATGCTTAAACAAAACAAGGCATAAACAAAAAGCCACTTTAAATTAATATTTTTCATATAACGAATAAAAAATATTACAAAAATAGAAACCAATGGAGAAAGGGGTAAAAAATACCTTGTAGCATAACTATCAGTCTGACCAAATATACTGCTTATATAAAATAATAATATTAAAAAAATCAACTTTAAGAGAAAAGCAACCGGCTCTTTTAAAAAATAAAAAGTAAAAAATGATAAAAAAATCAATAAAATATGATATATTTGGGAAATAAAGTATCTTGATTGTAATAATTTAGGGTACTTTTTGTTCATATAATCAATATCTGGCGGATATAGTAAAAAATATCCGATTTTTTTAAATGTTATACTTATATATTTCAACGGATGTTTCTTTATTTTTTCCATTAATGCATATTTACATATAGTAGAGTATCTATTAAACCAAAACATATTCTTATTAACTTTATTAATATTATCTCTAAATTCCTTTAAATGATGTTGAGTATTTATAAAAAATCCATCGCTATAAAAGCAGCTTCCATAATATATATTCCTAAATCCCTGTATATTCATATTATTTATTTTACCATGTGAAGAAATTAATTTCCAAAACAAAAGAAACGCAAAAAAGAATAAAAGAAAAGATCTTACATTCTTTTTAAATTCTTTGGATATCTTTTTCTCTTTTAAATAAAAAATATATATTACTGCTGGCACATATAATAAATACAAAAACTTTAATGCCACTTTAGATAGAACAAGCAAAAATAAAAATAAAGGAAGTATCAATTTATTTGTTTTGTTATTTTTATATATAAAATAAATAAAAGCCAAAACAAGTAAGCTTTGCATTGTTTCGGTATAACACATTGTTAAGAATCCATAATAAGGAAAATAAAATAGGTTTAATATAACTACTCCAATAGCATATTTTTGATTAATCATTAATTTTACCAAGAAATAAAGAACTGTTATCATTAAACAAAATATAAAAACCTGGGCTGATACCAATGAAAAAGTTGAATCACCAAAAATTAAGATCCATAGCCCCAGATATGCAATATATACAGGAGCTCTAAAGAATGTGTCAAAATCGGAATAATGATTAAATCCTATTTTAAGTAGTTCATTCTGTGACAAATTATTAAACAAAAGCCCAAAGAAGTAATGAAAAGGGTGTTTATAAAAATTAGTAAATAACTTTGCATTTTTTACATAATAAAATGCATCAGAATATTTAGGAGCAGGTTTTATATTAGGAATAAAGGCATAAATAATAATTAAACTAAAAATAAACACACTTATAAAAATTATAAATGCTTCAATAAAACTCTTTTTATCAATTCTTCCAACATTCTCGAAAATTCTTCTTTTTTTTAAAGAATATTCTAAAGATGTCTTGTTTTTACTTTGATTTTTCCATCTTCTTTTCATCTCGCACCATCTTAATATTTTTTATAAATTGAAATTTTCTTACATTTGTATTTATAATAAAACAATTTTTTTTAATATTCAAGAACTTATTATGTGGAGCTACATCCAAATCATTAGAAACAAAATACTCAGATGATGGAATATGTTTATAAACACCTCCTTTATCAAACCATACTACATCAATTAAAAAGCCATAGCTTTTAATTATGTCTTTAATATTAATGCCATCTTTTTTAAATTCTATCACTCTTTCTAAACAGATATTAACTCTTTTATTCTTTAATACTGAAGTATACTTTAAATATAAAGAAAATAATCTGCTAAAAAACTCTGACTTTGACACTAATAGTAATAATAAATTAAATACAATATTTTTAAGAAGTTCCCATCTTATCTCTTTATATTTAACAAAATTTCTCTTTATTTTAATCTGGTTCTTTTTAATTTGAACTGGCTGATTTATGTCCATATATTCAGAGATATAAACATTTTTTCCTTTTTTAATACAAATACTATTTTCAGATGCTATTAATTTATTACTATAAAAAAACTTATATGGAGTTCCTTTCTTAAAATTTGTAATAAAAAAATATTTATCATTCTTATAAATAAAAATCCCTGCATTTTTAAAGATTTTAGTATATGCGGTAGGTAATTTAAAAATTTTATTTTTTCCTCTTTTTTTCTTTACTTTATTGCTATAAACAAATGCATCTGAAAAATCGGGCAGGAGAAAAAATGAAAAATACTTATCATCAACATTCTCTGGTAAAATATTATAAGATATATTATTATACCACTTCTTTAAAATATAATAAGCTTTATCAAAATAATTTGAAAATAGTTCTATCCCTGATGGTAAAAAATACTTTATGCTTCTTGAACCAAATTCACCCCCAAAACTTCCATCTGGATTTATCATATAAACAAGAAAATCTATAATTTTTTTTACCTGTGGCAAAATACTTTTATCCCTTGACTTAAAATAATATCTTGCTATATAGCAAAGAGAAACATTTAAATAACCTGCATCTGCTCCATTATACTCTAATAGCCACCCTTCTTTATCCTGTAAACTAAATAAAGTAGAAATTTTTTCCTTAACTCCCTTTTTATATCTCGCTTCATTTAAAATCAGATGCAAATTATATAAGGAAGGCAGTGCACCAGATGTATGATTCGCCACCAACAAATCATTATTTTTTAATAACCAATCACCCGCATTCTTAAATACTTTATAAATAACTTTCTTTTCCTCATCTGAAAAATAGTTACTTATATATTGAAAACTTTCAGTTATAGCATATACTGTAAAAGAGGTAGCGACATAACTCCTTTCACCTTTATACCATTCACTAAAATATCCATTCCTATTCTGATTTTTTACCCAGAAGAGAATGCCACTCTTTATAATACTTAATATGTTGTCATTTTTATAGTAAATATTATCCTTTTGGGGAAAATTCCAAACAATAGTTAAAGGAAGTACTAACTGTTGATATGTTATATCAGGGAAAGGCTTTATTTTGTATTTCCAGTAATCTCTATCAAAACAACCATATGTCTCTCTTAAATTGTTTCTATCACACAGAGATATAGAGCGTGGTATGTTATTAATTAATACTTTAAAATAAAAATCACCATTCATCTTTCTTATTCACCGTTACAATTAAATCTGCAAGAAACCCTATGCTAAACATAATTAAAGAAGTTAAAAAGATAAGAACAGTTGATTGTTGAATATAACCAACCCAATATATCACATCTATAATAGTTTTAATTATACTTATAAAAATTAAAAGTAACCCTGCTGGCAAAAAAACTTTTAGTGGTCTAAAATTTATTACTAATCTTATAACGGTTTCTATATACGATAATGTATCTTTTA
>Ga0164318_10007062_pt1 | contig 10894 bp, 9 predicted proteins | sample GuaBasSedimGuay9_FD_113734 | JGI IMG/M metagenome (GOLD analysis project Ga0164318, IMG submission 113734) | Subseafloor sediment microbial communities from Guaymas Basin, Gulf of California, Mexico - Guay9, Core 4571-4, 0-3 cm | ecosystem: Environmental > Aquatic > Marine > Hydrothermal vents >...
ATGTGGGAGGTAGTGGAACTGACTTTGCCATGAAAGTTAAGCAAAATCCGGTTGATAGTTTCTTTTATGTAGTTGGTCATACAAATAGCTCAGGAGCAGGGGGAATGGATTTGTATTTTACACGATTGAGCCCAGATAGGGGTAGTGCTAGAGGTAAAAAATATATTGGTAAAAGAAATTTTGAACATGGAAATGACTTCTGTTTTACAGAGAATAATGGTTATTTCCTTGTTGGTGGTACTATGAGCGATAGTAAGGGCTACTTTGATGGTTGGATGGTGAAAATAGAAAGTGAGTATTTTAAAGAGTGGGAGAAGTCTTATGGTGGAATGAAGGATGAGGAGTTTATGAGTGGCTTTGTTGATGGTGACAATTATGTACTTGGAGGTTTTACTTTAAGCTCAGGAGAAGGTAAATCAGATGCTTGGGTTATTAAAGTAAATAAGAAAGGTATTATTCAGCGTGAACGTACTTTTGGAGAGGAAGGTGACGATAGGGTTACAAGAATGATACAAACTAAAGATGGTGGATACCTTCTTTTAGGAAAAACAAATTCAAAAGGTAGTGGTGGATACGATGCTTGGGTGTTGAAAATTAAATAGTAAAATTTAAGGATTGTTAATTATGGATAATTTTATAGATTTATTTGTAATAATAGCTTTTTTTTCAGGAGCTATTATTATGTGGTTTTTGCATATACGAAGCTTAAATCATTTGCGAGTAAGTAACGACGACTTGATAGAGAGAATAAAGATGTATGAGATTGAAATAGCTGAATTGAAACGTATTAAGCAGAATGTTCTTGTGGAGAAGGCAGAGGTTGTAACAGAGTTGAAATTCAAGAATGAAAAGATATTAGAACAAGAAGAATTCAAAGAAAAACTATTTGAGTTACAAGCTATGCTATTAAAAACAAACAATAATTAATTTGTATTTATTATAGTTTAATAGTTCCCCGATGTATTGGGGCAGGTTGGTTATGATTTCATAAATTATTGATATGTAAGCAATTACAAGTAGTAGTTGAATTTATATAAATTATTGTAAACCAGACCGTTGCGGCTTTGCGGTTTTGCGAGAAACAAAAAGTCAACGGAGTATTGATAGTTCGCTAATGTGTTTTAATTATTTGTAGAATAGTGTATTGAAACATATTATTATACTCATGTAATTAATTGATAATCAAAGCATCGGGTCTTATGGCTTTGTCTGTCTAAATTGGCAGATAGGCTGGAGAAAAAGTTTAACTAAGTATTGTATTTATTAATGAGAAAATTAATTATCAGTATATTCTTTGTTTTAGTGATGACAAATTTATATTCACAAAAACATTTTAGTAAGCAGAATTTTGCAGAAATGTATAATCTTAATTCTGTAAGATTACACCCTATTTTTCAATGTTACCATAGTAACGATACTGTTTCTACCATATTTTATCAAATAGATTTAAGTGAGCTTAAATATCAGCCTAACAAAGATAGTGTTTTTGAAGCTCAAACTATGATACATTACGAGATTTACAGAAATTATAAAGCTAAGAATTTAGTTGATAGTGGGAGTGTGTTCTTCTCAGATATTGATAATTATGGTAAAGATAATAGCTCTTTTGGCTATTTTGAAATTATGCTTAAGGATAATAATAAATATTTGATATTAATAGAATTTACTGATATTAATGATGACTATACAGTAAGAAAACTTCTTGATATTAATAAAATAGATAAATTAAATAGACAAAACTTTTATATTAGGGGAGAAGATGGATTGCCATATCTGCAAAACTATCTTCCTAAAAATACTTCTTTTCAATTAATTTCTAGGAATGAAGAGGTCTCTAAACTTAATGTGAGGTTTTTCAAACCTAATATAAAAGTTGCTAAGCCTCCAATGGTAAACTCTGATAAAAAGAACCGAATAGTAAAGTCAGATACATTATATTCCATAGTTTTTGAAGAAGGAGAGAGTAAATTGCAAGAATTAAGTAAGCAGGGATATTATCACTATTATTTAGATAGTTCAAAGTATCAAGGCTATAGTCTTTTTCAATTTAACCAGAGTTATCCATATATTACTACTGCAATGCAAATGCTAATGCCAATGAGGTATCTTACAAGTAGAAATGAGTTTAAAGAATTGTACAATAGTAAAGATAAAAAGAAAGCAGTTGATGCGTTTTGGGTAAAAATATCTGGTAATACAGAACGTGCTAAGAGTATGATTAAGCTCTATTATAATAGGGTGCAAAATGCGAATATTTGTTTTACTTCAGATAAAGAGGGTTGGATGACTGATAGGGGAATGATTTACATAATTTTTGGTGCTCCTGATATTGTATATCGTGATGCAGGAATGGAAACATGGAAGTATGGTGATAATAAGAGCAAAAGTACAATGACTTTTGATTTTTATAAAACAGAGAATCCTTTTACCTCGGAAGATTTTATATTAAATAGAAGTATTGATTATGGTCATATATGGAACAATGCTATTGAGATTTGGAGAAGATAGAGGTTAAGAATTAAGAATTAATAATTAAGAATTAATAATTAAGAATTAAAAATTAATCCATAACTTCTAACTTTAGTCACTTATAACTTTTAACTTTAGTCACTCATAACTACCAACTTTAGTCACTTCTAACTTCTAACTCCTAACTCCCATAATAACCTCCTTCAACATTATCTTTCCTTCATCGCTTACATCTTGACGAGCATCAATGCAATTAGTAACTTTCTTTTTAAAGTTCCAGCAAGTCATTTGACGTAGATTAAGTGTAGTCGATAATTCTGCAGTAGAAATAGTAGGAGAGGTGCATACCAGATGAGCTAATTTAAACGCATCAGGCAAATATATCCTACAGTGATGAAACATAGTGTTTGCAGTAGCCGATTCTTCTTTCTTGCATTTAGTACAGCGTCTTGAAAATGGGGTTTTACCTGCACAATATTTATCATGACCACAACTTTTACAGACATAACCATTTTTCCATTTTTCTTCAGCAAGAAATGATAAGCACTTTTCTTCATTGTTGAAAAAGGTGGTAAATTCTTTAATATTTATCTTGTCAAATATTGTTAACATATTTTATGAGAGCTCTATTTTGCTGTAATTCAGTATCTAAGTTGCATGTTTGTATAGTAAGACTGCAAAAATATGAAAAATAGTGATATTTATGCGCTAAATGTAGATAAAAATACTATTTTTGCGCCGCAAATTGCAAATAAATAATATAACGAAGATATGTTTAAGAAAATATTTAATGTTGTTTTAACGGGAATGCTTCTCTGTAGTATTTCATCTTGTAGTAATTCAGAAGTAATGAATTCTTCAGAGTCAAATGAAAATGTAAAAGAAGCCTCTTCAATAGAAGCAATTGAGGATGAAGACCCAACAGTATTGGAGTCTTCTACAAGCGAAACTGAAGTTGATGCAGCAAATACTAGTTCAAGTGCTACAGAAGGTAAAGTACGAAAGATTAATACGGAGACTTTTATAGCTGAAATATTCGATTATAAAGCTAACCCAACAAAATGGGTATATAAAGGTTCTAAACCAGCAATTATTGATTTTTATGCAACTTGGTGTGGCCCATGTAAACGTGTTGCTCCAATTATGGACGAGTTAGCTGAAAAATATAAAGGGCAGGTTAATTTTTATAAAATAGATACTGACCAAGAAAAAGAACTTTCAGGTTCTGTTTTTGGAATTCGCTCAATCCCAAGTATACTATATATTCCCCTTGATGGTCAGCCAATGATGTCAACTGGATTATCAGCAAAAGATGAGTATATCAATCAAATTGAAGTAAATTTATTAAAGAAATAATATAACTAAACAATAGAAATAATGACTGAAGTATTATCAAAACAGACTTTCCTAGCGAAAGTTTTCAATTACGAGAATAATAAAGATTGGAAATTCGAAGGCGATTTGCCATGTATTATTGATTTCTACGCAGACTGGTGTCAACCATGTAAAATGGTAGCTCCAATCTTAGAAGAATTATCTGATGAGTATGCAGGAAAAATCAATATTTACAAAGTAAATACTGAGGTAGAGCAAGAATTAGCAGGTGCTTTTGGTATCAAAAGTATTCCTTCTATGTTATTCTGCCCTAAGGATGGACAACCACAAATGGCTGTTGGTGCATTACCAAAAGAGTCACTTGTGCAAGCAATTAATGACGTCTTACTTAAGTAATTAAGTAAGTTTTCATATATTAGGTTTTAGGTTAGAAAAGGGCAGAGTAATCTGCCCTTTTTGTGTTTTATATAATTAAAATATTGTATTTTTGTTGGGTTATTGTATGTAGAGTCGATTAATATTTGTAGCGTCGATGCATGCATCGACGCTACAAATATTAATTTCAAAATTTCAACCCAATGCTCCTCCTATCAACCGCATATTTCCCTCCAATAAGTTATATATCACAAATAGCTAAAGCTGAGAGTGTTTTAATAGAGGCTCATGAGAATTTTCAAAAACAAAGTTATAGGAACCGTTGCTATATTGCAGGTCCTAATAATAAACAGATACTGAGTATAACTGTTGTAAGAAAGAATGGAAACCATACGCCAATTGATAAAATTACATTTTCTGATCAGTACGATTGGAAAAAGAATCATTGGAATTCTATAATCACTGCTTATAATTCTAGTTCATTCTTACTATATTATAAAGATGAAATAAAGGAATGTTTTTTTGAAAATTATAATTCATTATTAGAAATGAATACAGCTTTGTTAAAGCTTGTTCTTGAACTTATGCAAATTAACACACCAATTGAGTTTACCAAGTCTTTTGAATTAGGATATGCTAATACTGTAGATTTTAGAGATACAATTCACCCCAAGAAATCTTCATTAATAAAAGATATTCAAAAACCTTACTTTCAAGTATTTGAAGATAGATATGGTTTCTTGTATGATTTAAGTGTTTTGGATTTACTTTTCAATATGGGGCCAGAAGCAGTAGGATATTTGTAGTTTAAGTTTATCTAAGTATTAATTATCAGTTCCTTTGTAAGTCAGGATACTTAGTTGTTCTTTATCAAAAATTTCTTGAGCAATAGAAATTAACTGCTCTGATGTTACATCTTCTATTTCTTTATTGATAATATCAATTGTTTCTATTTTGTTGTAAGTAAGTATGCTTTTTCCCATGCTTAACAATTCATTTACATTCGATTCTTGCGAAATTGCAATCTGCCCAATTAGTTGTTGTTTGGCTCTATGAAGTTGAAGACTTCCCAGCTTTTTTGTTTTTAATTTATCAAGTTCTTTGTGGGTGAGTTGTAATGTTCTCCCAAGAGATGAAAAATCTGTTCCTAAGTAAATGGTTATTATTCCAGTGTCGGATAAAGGGGAGTAGTTAGATTCAATATTGTAGCAGAAGCCATATTTTTCTCTAATCCCCATATTTAATCGAGTATTAAGCCCTGGTCCTCCAAGAACATTATTGAGTAAGGTTAAAGCTGTTCTTTTACTATCGAGGGAGCTATAGGCTTTATTTGCAATAATACAATGTGCTTGATGCAGACCTTTTGGTTGGGTAATGTTTTTTGCTTTGTAAAGTGTAAAAGGTTCTCTAATGAAATTTCTAGAGTTACTTTTAACATCTCCAAAGTATTTTTCGCAAAGTTTTATATAGTTTTTAAAGTCAAAATTGCCAACGGAACACAGTACTGTTTCGTCTGTATTGAATTTATCTTTAATAAAACTTTGTATGTCTTTCTTTGTAAATCCTTTTACAAGCTTTTCTGTTCCTAAAATATTTCTTCCTAGAGAATGTCCTTCAAAGACTAAATCCTCAATTTCATCATAAATTTCTTCAAAAGGATTATCTTTATAGGAGTTTATCTCATCAATGATAACATCCTTTTCTTTCTCAATCTCATGGCTAGGGAAAGTTGAATTTAAAGAAATATCAGCAAATAACTCTAATGTTCTATCATAATATTTGGGTAGAAACGAAGCGTAAACACATATTTCTTCTTTAGTAGTATATGCATTAATCTCACCTCCAATATTTTCTAGTCTTGATAGTATATGAAATGATTTTCTTCTTTTAGTTCCTTTAAATATAGTGTGTTCAATAAAGTGTGTTAATCCTTGTTCTTCTTTGTGTTCGTCTCTTGACCCAGTATTTATCATCAATGCACAGTGAGCTACGCCATTACTTACAACTTTATGTACAAGTCTGATTCCGTTCTTAAGTGTATGTGTTTGATATATCATATTGATAATAATTTTGGCAAATGTATGTACAATTCACTAAATATAGACCTTTTGTTAAAGAAAAAACCTCCGAACTGAATAGTTCGGAGGAAAAAAATAATTAATCACTAATTAATAAAATTGAGGTAGGAGTAAATGTATAGTGTTGCTTAAATAGCCAAGATAAAACTACCTTTCGGTAATTATTATGCAAATATAAGAATAATAATTTAAGATATTTGTTTTTATTATTTTTTAATAAAGTCTTAGTTAAAAGTTATAAAACAAACATTATTTTATAATTATCTTATTAGTAGTTGTTTGTGAATCCGAAACTATTTTGAATAAATAAATTCCTTTTGGTAACATTGAACAATTAATAGTATTTTCTTTGTTATTTAGAATGCTATTGGATGATACTAATGCTCCAACACTATTATATATAGATAGTTGTGAGTGTTTATCATAAATATTATTTATTTTAATATAAATTACATCTTCAGTGGGATTTGGATAAATATTTACATTAATAATTTTATTTTGAGTATTATTTACACTATTAGCAAATGGATAAAGAACAGATTCCCATAACCCACGACCATAAGTTGCAGCTCTAATTTTATCTCCTTGATTAAATATTTCCAATTCTTGAATCAATACATTTGGTAAGTCTTTCATAAATGGAACCCAATCTCCAAGAACATCATCTCTGTAATATACTCCTAGGTCTGTACCTACATAAAGTCCGTTAGAAGTATTTGGTGCATTTACAATTGTATTTGCAGGGTAATTAGGTAAAGAACCACTGATGTTTGTCCAACTAACTCCTGCATTGGTTGTTTTATAGACCTTTGAATTATTAATAAATCCAGATTTTGTTATCCACACAATATTTGGGTCAATTTTGTTAATGGCTATTGATGTTATATTTCCTGAACCGATATTAGCGGTATTTGTAATCCAATTTTGACCACCATCAATTGTATGATATAGTGAATTATTGTTTGCAGCCCATATTATCTGACTGTTTGTAGGAGCAGAAGCTAAAGCATTAATTTTTGAAGTAGTATTGAAGCTTGATATCTTAGTCCATGAATTCCCCATATTTGTAGTTTTCCATACATTAGTATAGCCTGCGAACATTATGTTAGCATTAGTAGGATGTTGAATATATGGAGTAACCCATGCACCAGTTTCTGATATTCCATCTGAAATATTTACCCAACTATTTCCATTATTATTACTTCTCATTATTTGCCCATTGTATACAGAAGCAAAGATTGTATTATTATTGTTTTTGCTAACAATACATTCCATTCCATCTCCCCCTAATACATAGTTCCAAGAGTTGTTAAATAGACTAGAGCCATTGTCTTGCCAACCAGTTATGATTTTAGTGCTATTTGTTTTTGAACTTCCCAATCTATACATCATTGCTATTGAAAGTCCAGCATTCTTTTCGAGCCATAGGTTTCCATTATTAGTAGTCTTAGATAGTCCACCGTCTGTACAGGCCCATAATTCACCAGTACTTGAATTGTATTTAAGCATATGTATATCTGCATGAGCATAATTTATTCCCTGTCCTTCTAACCAAAATGCATTTATTTGCCATGAAGTACCACTATTTGTTGATTTCCAAATATTAATTCCGCCAACAAATACCATTTGCTTATTATTGGGAGAAACCTCAAGTGCTAAATCATACCACCCTTGACCTCCTTGATCGGTTCCATTTTTCTCCCAACCTAGAAGATTTGGGCTTGATGCTTTACTTGTAAATGAAGCTCCTGAGTTTGTAGATAGAAATATTCCTCCAAAACCATCATTATCATTTCTTGATGCTAATACATATAAATAATTAGGATCATCTATTGTTGTTGCGATTTCTAATCTGTTTGAAGAAGAAGTAGGTGTGAAACTAAGTTTTGTGAATGTTGTTCCTGAATTTGTTGATTTATAAATATATTTTTTTGAAGCAATATAAATAATGCTGCTATTTCCTGGTTTAAATTCCATATCTTTAAATATGCCAAGTTTTAGTTTATTCCATGTTGCTCCTCCATCGGAAGTTTTGAATAGCCCTAGACTTGTGGAAGCATATACAATATCATCGTCATTTGGGTCAACAAGCAATTTATAGGTTTGTTTTTTATGTGTATAATCCTGAGTCCAAGCAGTTAACGCCCAATGTATACCTGCATCAGTTGATTTTAGAATACCGTGTGTATATGTGTCTGCTGCATCTCTATCTCCAGTTGCAGCATATACTATGTTTCCATTACTAGGGGCAAATTTTATGTCAGAAATACCAATAGAAGCTAAATCATCAGTGTTTGTTGTCCAATTATTTCCACCATCAATACTTCTCCAAATTCCTCCTGATGGAGCTCCAACAAGAATAATGTTATTATTTGTAGGATGAAAATCAATACAGTTAGTTCTTCCACTACCAGTTCCGTTTGATGGTCCAAAAGGTCCAAGCTGTGTCCATTTGCCAGCAGTACCAATACTCTTCTGCTGACTCATTGTTTCTTGCACTTTTTTATAGTCGCTAACTCTATCAATATTAAAATTGAATTGACCTTTATTGTCAGTTCTAGACATCATAAAGTATTCCCAGCGTTTGTACTGTTTATATCCTTTTCCTTTTTCATAGGTTTTGGTGTCCCAATAGGAGTTTATGATATTAGATTTTGTCTCAAAACTTAAGCTAGTATCCAGCAATGTATTAGACCACGATTGTGACGAAAGATTTGAAGTAAAAGCAAAACTAATTGTAGCTATTAAGAGTAGTAGCTTATATGTAATATTATACATAGTGTTTATTTTTCTAGTTAATAATAGGTGCGAAAGTAATAAATATTTAATTGTAATAAGAGCCTTTGTTTACTTTATTGCTTTAGATAGTAATTTAATAGAAATTTTATTTAAATATCTTTAATAGAGAATATTATGAGTATTTATGTAGCGGTAAGTATTTTGTCTATCGCAGTTAAATATAGTTTTCTATTGTGGCTTATAAAAAGGAAAAATATAGAAAACCCCCAGCATTGCTGCTGAGGGATAAAACTACCTAGAAAAAACTACTAAACTAAGCTGTATTATTTATACTCTTTTCTACTTATTTATAACGACTTTGCTTCGATATATTACTGCCCTTTCAGTGTTTAAATGTACGTAATACACTCCGTTACTAAGTGTTTGTAAGTTTATTTTCTTTAGAGTTTTTTCTGAACTTCTAAACTGGTCGGAATAAACTTCACTACCTATGTTATTATAAATATGGAGATCTAACTTATGAGTGCCCTTGTCATTTATCTCTAAAGTAAAGCTGCCATCATTTGGATTAGGATACAGCATTGCACTCATTTCTACACCAATTTCAACCATCCCATTTGGTAATACCTCAATATAATCTTGTTTTATTATTGTATCGCAAGTATTCCCATTACAAGCAACAAGGCTTACATTATAAATACCTGTATTATTGTAGGTATGATTTGGGTTTTGTTCAATACTAGTATTTCCATCACCAAAACTCCAATACCAATTATCTGGAGCTCCTGACGAATAATCTGTGAAACTAACTTGTATTGGCCAAATCCCACTTTGTATATCGCCATTGAAATCAGCAGTTAGATATACTGGTGTTATATTACCGTTATTAGCTGTATTTGATCGTGAGGTATTATAATTAGTATTAGCTTTACTAGAAGTTGTATCAGGATAGCAGCCAGAAGCTTTAACTACTTCTATTTGATAATAAACCACACCAGTTGGAGGATTTAGGTCGGTATAAGATACAGACGAACTTGGTAATTGAGTTAGTAGGCTCATATTGTTGGTGCTTGTTCCTCTATATATTCTATAAGTATTAAAGACAAAACCCTCGTAACCATCCCAAATTAAGTTCCAACTTCCATTCAGCCCTGCATTAATTGTGAGGTGAATGGTTTTATGGTAATCACTTAATAGAGTTTGTCCACCACAAGTGTCTACTGCAGCAATTTTATATCTATATGCCTGAACTGCTGGATTAGAATTTATATCAACAAATAATGAGGTTTCGGAAAAGCTTAATGCCCCAATTTTGTTGTATTGCCCTGCAATAAAGCTTTCTCTATAAACATAGAAACTATCTATTAATGCATTGTTTTGTCTTTCCCAGACAAGCCTATTGTGATTTAATGAATCAACTCCAACTATACATATATTTGGAGGATTTAAAAATGAATTGCTTACTATAAATGGACTAGAGGACATATTACAGCCATAGTTATCTGTAACAGTAACTTGATAATACCCAGTTTGATTTATATAAATTGATGCAGTAGTTTCGCCACTACTCCAATTATAGCTGTTGTAATTTACTAATAAGCTAAGATTTAAACTATCATTAGTACAAGGTTGAATTATTCCTGACGATTGTATTGCTGGAACTATGCTTGGAAAGTGGTTGAGAACAAAGGCTGGTGATGTTTGGCTACAAATATTATCGCTAATAATAACTCTATAATTTCCAGCCTGTTTAGCATAGAAAAAAATACTGTCAGCATCTGGAATAATCATATTATTATAACTCCATTGATATGAATAATTAGTTCCAGCACTTGCCGATAATAGTATACTGTCGCCATTACATAAAGTAACAGGTCCTGCAGGACTTATTGCAGCGG
>Ga0164318_10007063_pt1 | contig 10893 bp, 7 predicted proteins | sample GuaBasSedimGuay9_FD_113734 | JGI IMG/M metagenome (GOLD analysis project Ga0164318, IMG submission 113734) | Subseafloor sediment microbial communities from Guaymas Basin, Gulf of California, Mexico - Guay9, Core 4571-4, 0-3 cm | ecosystem: Environmental > Aquatic > Marine > Hydrothermal vents >...
ATAAAATTACAGAGAAAATTGGTAAATTGATTATTTTAAAGTAGAGAGTTGACAAGAAAGAGTAATAATTATCTTTTGAACAGCTAAAAAGGTTATATATAAAAATAATATAATTAATATATAACATAAATGCGGAGGATTTATGAAAACCATTAGAAACATTGCTCTTGTCGGAGCTATTGGTGCTGGAAAGACCAGTCTTGTTGAACAAATGTTATTCAACTCGAAAACGACAACCAGAATCGGTAAGATCGAGGATGGCACTACTGTCATGGACTTCAATCCAGAAGAGATTGAAAGAAAGTCTTCGGTTTCTCTGGGAATTGCAAATCTTATGTGGAAAAAAAATAAGATCAATATTCTTGATGCACCAGGTTTGGTAGATTTTAGCTCTGAGCAGATATCTGCATCAATTGCCGTGGAAACAATATTGTTTGTAGTGAACGGAGCTTCAGAATTTGACGTTAGTCTTGAAAAATCAATAGAATTGCTCGCAGATAGACCTGTTGTGAAAGGTTTTATTATTAATAGAATAGATAATGAGGGTGCAGATTTCAATAAAGCAATTGAAAGGATTAGAGAAAATACGGATTTCAATCCAACACCTATTTTAATTCCAATTGGAAGCGAGCATAAATTTGAAGGTGTTGTCGATATTGCACAAGGTAAAGCATTTAAAAATGGAAAAGAAATTGATATTCCTGCAGATATGACAGATCAAGTTGAAGAAAGCAAAATGGAATTAATGGAAGCTGTTGCGGAAAGTGATGATGCACTTCTTGAAAAATATTTTGAAGTTGGTGAACTTACAAAAGAAGAGATGACAACCGGTTTAAAGAATGCAATCGTTCAAGGAAAGTTGATGCCTGCTTTTGCAACTTCAGCAACTCATGATATTGGAATTATTGACCTTATGGATGCTATTGTTGAGTATCTACCTTCTCCAGCTGATAGAAAAGAGCTTCAGGTTCTTGAGAAAAAGGAAGAAAAAATAATCCAACTCAGTGAAACTGGAGACCTATTTGCCTATATTTTTAAATCATTTTCCGATCCGAATGTAGGTGATATTTCTTATGTTAGAGTCTTCTCAGGTAAGATGACGAGTGGATCTGATGTGTATATTCCTGAAAGAGATAATAAAGATAGAATTGGTTCAATGTATTTTGTTAATGGAAAGAATAGGAAAGATACTGATGAATTGAAAGCTGGAGATATCGGTGGTTTAGTTAAAATGAAAGTTGCCCGTGGTTTTAATACTATCGTTAAAACAAATTCTAAACTTAAATTCCGTGAGATCAAACTTCCTACACCTGTCTACTGGCAAAGTATCAAAGCGGTTAATCAGCATGATGAAGATAAGATCGGTGCAGCTTTAGGGAAATTGATGGATGAAGATCATACATTAAATCTTGATATGAATCAGGAGACTGCTGAGAATGTTATCTCGTGTATTGGTGAGCAGCAGATCACACTCCTTCAAAAAAGATTAAAATCCAGATATAAGATCGAGGCGAATTTAAAAACGCCTGCGGTTCCATATAAAGAAACAATCTCAGGAACTGCTGATGTACATTATAAACATAAGAAGCAATCAGGTGGAAAGGGTCAGTTTGGTGAAGTATATTTTAGAGTAAAGCCGCTTCCTCGCGGCAGCGGATTTGAATTCATCAATTCTGTTGTTGGTGGCAGAATCCCTACAAAATTTATTCCTGCTATCGAGAAGGGGTTAGTAGAAGTAATTGGAAAAGGAATAATTTCCGGCAATCAGATCGTTGACCTTTGTGTTGATGTATATGATGGAGGTTATCATGATGTAGATTCATCTGAAATGGCTTTTAAAATTGCTTCATGGAATGCGCTGAAAAAAGCATTTGAAATTGCAAAGCCAATTCTTCTTGAACCTGTTCACAAAGTTCAAATTATCATTCCTGATGAATATATGGGTGATGTTATGGGCGATATCTCTACCAGAAGAGGTAAGATACAGGGGATGGAAAAGCAAGTTAAAAAGCAGATATTAAATGCCGAAATGCCCTTATCCGAATTGCTGAATTACTATCCTGCACTTAAATCATTAACTCAGGGACGTGGAAAATTTACACAAGAATTCTCACATTATGAGAAAGTTCCTGGTGAAATCGCAACTAAAGTGATTGCCGAAGCAAATAAAGAAGATTAGATAATCAACAAGACCTGCAGGAATAATCTCCACAGGTCTTTTTTTATTTGGAGGATTTTACAATATGTCCGGACATAGTAAATGGAGCTCTATAAAGCATAAAAAAGGTGCTGCGGATGCAAAACGTGGTAAAATATTTACTAAATTAGTAAAAGAGATCATTGTTGCTGCAAAAGAAGGTGGCGGCGATCAGGAAATGAACCCACGTTTACGATTGGCAGTCTCTACTGCCAAAGGTTCAAATATGCCTAATGCAAATATTGAGAGGGCGATCAAAAGAGGAACCGGTGAATTAGATGGTGTTAATTATGACAACTTTACCTATGAAGGATATGGTCACAATGGTGTAGCAATTATTGTAGAAACTCTTACTGATAATAAACAACGAACAGTTGCAGATGTCAGGCATATTTTCTCTAAATATGGTGGGAATCTAGCAGAGAATGGATCTGTCTCTTATATGTTCGAGCAGAAGGGTTTGATAATGATCTCTGAAAATGATCTTGATGAAGATGAAGTGATGATGGCTTCGTTAGATGCTGGAGCGGAAGATTTAATTATTGAAGAAGGGAACTTCATTATATATACTGCTTATGCAGATCTGCATAGTGTTCATAAAAAATTGGAAGAGGCAGGCTACAACATTGAAAAGGCCGAACTAACTAGAATTCCCCAAAATACAATTCAGGCTGATGAAGTTGCAGAGAAGTTGCTTAAATTAATTGATCATCTGGAAGATTGCGATGATGTACAGAAAGTATATGCAAATTTCGAGATCTCAGATGAAGTTTTCGAAAGGTTAGCTGAAGATTGATTATTCTTGGAATAGATCCTGGTAGTCTTAATGTAGGCTATGGGATTTTACAAGTTGAAAAACGAAAAATAGTAGCTGCTGGATGTAACACAATAATAATCAATCCAAAATTACAATTGGCAGAAAGATTAGTCCAGATACATTCCGGAATGAATAAAATTATTGCTGAATACAAACCGAATATTGCTGTTGTGGAAACTATATTTTATGGAAAAAATATCAAATCAGCTTTTACTTTAGGACATGCCAGAGGTGTGATTCTATTAGCTCTGGCTCAATATAGTATTGAAATAGTAGAATTTTCTCCTAGAGAAGTAAAAAAATCTGTTGTTGGAAATGGTAATGCATCAAAAGAACAAGTTGCATATATGGTTCAGAAAATTTTAAACATGAGCACCAAACCAAAAACAGAAGATGCAGCAGATGCACTTGCAATTGCACTTTGTCAATTCAACAAAAATAAATTTAAATACTAAATAAATGTGGACATTATTGTCTTATATTAATAGCTGTAATTGATAAAATTCGAGAAAAGAGGGTAAATATGTATTCTTACCTAAAAGGCGTATTATCAGAGAAAAATCCCAACACGATTGTAGTTGACTGCAATGGAGTTGGATATGAATTATTCATACCATTGAGTACCTATGACAAATTACCGGAAACAGGGAAGGAAGTAAAAGTTTTAGTACACTATTCATTTAATGAATCTGACGGTGTGAGACTATTTGGATTTTACTCTGATGAAGAGAAATTACTTTTCAGACAATTGATAAATATTTCCAAAGTTGGACCCAAATTGGCTTTATCAGTTCTTTCAGGACTTTCTATAGCAGATTTGATATTTGCTGTTCAAGTGGGTGATGTAGATCTGATCACTACAATACACGGTATTGGGAAAAAATCTGCTGAACGTCTTATTATTGAGTTAAAAGATAAGGTTGGTAATATTACTTCAATACCTTTAGATGGAAATTATCCTGGTGCCGATTCAGAACTGATTCAAGATGCAGAAACAGCTCTTCTTACATTGGGATATAAACGTTATGATGCTAGAAAAATAATTTCAAAATTGATGAAAGAAAATGATTTTTCAACTTCAGAAGAAATAACTAAAGCTGCAATTAAGGCATTATATAAAAAACGAAATATATGATAGATGTAAGACTGGAAGCGTATAAGATAATTCTCAAAGTTATCTCTAAGAATATATTTTCTGATAAATTACTTCATCAGATGACAAAGAAGATCAATCAGGCGGGAGAAAGATCTAATCTGTTATATGTGCTTGTGAAGGGTGTTATAAAAATGCATATCAACTTAGAATATATCGCTTCCCTGTATACAGATCCAAAGAAGTTTCCAAATACAAATATTAAAATAAAGGTACTTTTGTATCTAGGGCTGTATCAACTTATATATTGTGATTATATACCACAACATGCTGCTGTGAATGAAACTGTTTCCATCGCGAAGAAGTTGTATGGAGAGAAAATTGCTAAGTTTATAAATGCTATCTTAAGGAAGTATCTTCGTGAAGAGAAAATTGAATATCCTAAAGAGATCCTGGATAGAATCTCTGTTCAGTATTCATTTCCTAAAGGAATAATTGAGAAATGGATAGAATATTGGGGTGTAGAAAATACCGAAAAATTATGTAAATATTATAATCAGTCTCCCAATTTACATATTCGCATAAATACATGTGCTACAAATAAAAAAAGATTAATGGATTATTTATTAAGACGAGAGATAATAGTTATCGAAAGTGATGCTTCAGAGAACATTTTAATTACAGATCAAGCAAGAGATGTACTAAACGAGGTTTCCTTCTCAGAAGGGTATTTTTCTATTCAGGACGTGTCCGCCGCTTTGGTTGTAGAATTATTGAATCCTGCACAAAACGAATCTATCATAGATCTTTTTGCCGCACCAGGTGGGAAAGCTACTTATATTGCAGAATTAATGCGAAATTCGGGTGAGTTGATAGCAGTTGACAAATTTCCAAACAAAATTAAGAAATTAAAAAGAGCAGTTGAAAGACTGCAGATAACTAATATGAAACTACATGCGAACGATGCCTTCAAATTTGGGCCAATAGCTCCGGCTTATGATAGAGTACTTCTAGATGTTCCATGTTCAGGTTGGGGAGTCTTTCAGAAGAAAGCGGAACTAAGATGGCAAAAGAATCAGGATATGAAGGAACTAATAAAACTTCAGAAGAAAGCACTTGATCTGGGAGCGAGATTCTTATGTCCTGGTGGTGTTATGGTTTATAGCACTTGCACTTTGAATAAAGAGGAAAATGAGGAACAAGTTGAGAACTTTCTGAATAGAAATCCTGAATTCACACTTGAATCTGCAGATCAATTTATTCCAAAAGAATTTACAGAAAATGGTTATTTAACAACATTACCATTCAAACATAATTCAGATGGCGCATTTGCAGCCAGAATGAAGAAAAAGATCTAGGAGTATTTAAATGATAAAGATGAAATCTATTTTGATAGCATTGGGTATTTTAACAGGATTATTCATCATCGCTTTCTTTGGAACTGACATTATTATGAAAATAATAGTTGGACATGGTAATGAAGTTCAAGTTCCACTTTTAATAGGTGAGGACTATGAAGTAGCACGTAAAACATGTAAAAGTATGAAATTATATATGGAACAGAGTGAATTTGTTCACGATGAGAACATAGAAAAGGGAAGGATAATATCGCAAAAGCCAAATCCGGGTATTATGACTAAAAAATATAGAACGGTTATTGTAGTACTTAGTAATGGTCCAGAAATGGTAAGAATTCCTTATCTTGATAACTTGAGTATCGTTGAAGCAAAACTGAAATTGGAAAACGCAGGGCTTTCTCTCGGTGAAAAAGTATTTAGATATTCAGATGAAGTAAAAAAGGGAAATGTGATATATTCTCAACCGATGGCAGATGAGTTAATACCTAAGAAAAGTAGTGTAAAAATTATTGTTAGCTTAGGAAAATATACAACTTCTTCGGGTGACGATAATAAATGGAAAAATCTTCTGGGAGATTAAGAAATAAAATAACAATAAAAGTGCATCAATACACTACTTCATGTGCTTATCAGAATTTTAAAAAGTAACAAAAAAACAAATAGAATTAAACATTAATTATTAGAAAATATTTATAAGGCTCATAACTTCTTGAAATATAGGTATTTACAAGCTTTATATTTGTGCTTGAATAATTCATTGATAATTAGCTAACTTTATATAAATAAAATAGTTGACACATATCAGCGTCATGTCGTTATAGTCCCATGAAAAGAATGAAAAAAAATAATAAGAAATTACAAAAAAAGAAAGAGGTTTTTATATGACTAATACGGGATATACAGCAGGAAATATCAAGGTTTTAAAAGGTCTTGAAGCCGTACGAAAACGTCCGGCAATGTATATTGGTGGAACCACAGAAAGAGGTTTACACCATCTGGTTTATGAAGTAGTTGATAATAGTATTGATGAAGCTCTTGCCGGTTATTGTGATAAGATAAAAATAACAATTCACGAAAATGGCTGGGTTTCAGTTATAGACAATGGGCGGGGAATTCCTGTGGAGTTGCACAAAACAGAAAAGATACCGGCTGTACAGGTTGTAATGACCATACTGCATGCAGGAGGTAAATTCGATAATAAATCTTATAAAGTTTCTGGTGGGCTGCATGGAGTAGGTGTGTCTGTCGTGAATGCACTTGCCGAGCATCTGGAAGTAGAAATTTATAAAGATGGTAATATCTATCATCAAGCTTATGCAAAAGGGATTCCACAAACTGAAGTGGTAGTAAAGGGAAAAACAAAGAAAACCGGAACAAAAGTGAGTTTTATTCCCGATAGTACAATTTTTGAAACTCTCATATTTAACTTTGATTATCTTTCAACGCGATTAAGAGAACTGGCATTTCTGAATAACGGGATACTTATTTCGCTTACAGATGAAAAAGAGAATAGAACACATGATTTTCATTATGACGGTGGAATTAATTCTTTTGTGGCATATCTCAATGAGAATAAAAAAGTACTTTTCCCTGAACCCATATATATCAAAGGAGAAAAAGAAAATACTGAATTTGAAGTTGCAATTCAATATAATGAAGGATTCCAAGAGACAATTAATAGTTTTGCAAACAATATTAATACAATTGAGGGAGGAACTCATCTTAGCGGCTTTAAATCTGGTTTAACCAGAGCTGTTAATACATATATTAAGAATGCAAGTCTATTGAAGAATGAGAAAGTATCTCCTGGTGGTGGAGATATTCGTGAAGGTATTACAGCTATTGTCAGTGTTAAACTTCGTGATCCCCAGTTTGAAGGACAGACCAAAACAAAGCTTCAGAACAGCGAAATTGAAGGAATTATAAACTCTATTGTATATGAGAAGCTGATGGAGTTCTTTGAAGAGAACCCTAAAGAAGCAAAACATATTGCAATGAAGGCGATACTTGGTGCTAGGTCTCGTGAAGCTGCTCGTAAGGCTAGGGAGTTAACCAGAAGAAAATCTGTTTTGGAAAGCGGAAGTCTTCCTGGTAAATTAGCTGACTGTTCAATTCAAGATCCATCTCAAACAGAGATCTTTTTGGTTGAGGGTGATTCTGCCGGTGGTTCTGCGAAAATGGGTAGAGATAGAACTTTCCAGGCAATTCTACCGCTCTGGGGAAAAATGCTTAACACAGAAAAAGCTAGAATTGATAAAGTACTAAATAATGATAAAATACAGCCGGTTATTTTAGCTCTTGGTGCTGGTATTGGTGATGAATTTGATATTTCAAAATTACGCTACAACAAAGTAATTATTATGGCGGATGCTGATGTTGACGGTCTTCATATTGCAACATTACTTCTTACATTTTTCTTTAGATATATGCGTCCTTTGGTAGAATATGGTCACATTTATATTGCAAAGCCACCTCTATTCCTAGTAAAAAAAGGAAGAAGTAAAAGATATGCATACTCACCAAAAGAGAGAGATGAGGTGATGAAAGAGATGGGCAATCGTAGTTTGCATATACAAAGATATAAAGGTCTGGGTGAGATGAATGCAGATCAATTATGGGATACAACACTAGATCCGGAAAGAAGGATACTTATTTCTGTGAAGATAGATGATGCCATCGAAGCTGATAGAATGTTTACAATTTTAATGGGTGATGAAGTAGAACCACGAAGAGAATTTATCGAGCGGAATGCACAATATGCCCAGGTCGATGTTTAGGAGGATGAATGATACACGATAGATCAAGAATAGAAATAATGGAAATAGAAGATGTATTAAAAAAAAATTATCTGGAATACTCGATGAGCGTAATTGTTTCCAGAGCGTTACCTGATGTTCGAGATGGTTTAAAACCTTCACAACGAAGAATACTTTATGCAATGAACGAACTTAATTTAGCTCCAGGTAAAGGTTTTAGAAAATGTGCAAAAATTGCCGGTGATACTTCCGGTAACTATCATCCGCATGGTGAGCAGGTTATTTATCCAACCTTAGTTAGAATGGCTCAGGAATGGAGCTTACGATATATGTTGGTTAATGGTCAGGGTAACTTTGGCTCTCAAGATGGTGATCCGCCGGCTGCTATGCGTTATACTGAGGCAAGACTTCAAAAAGTTGCTGTAGATCTCATGGATGATCTTGATAAAGATACTGTTGATTACAAAACAAACTATGATGATACAAGAAAAGAACCTGTAGTTTTCCCATCCAAATTTCCTAACCTTATTGTTAATGGTTCATCTGGTATTGCTGTGGGAATGGCGACTAATATGGCTCCTCATAATGTTGGTGAAGTCTGCGATGGTATTACTGCTTATGTTGATAATCCTGAAATGGAACCTGCAGAATTTCTTAAATATATAAGCGGACCTGATTTCCCAACAGGCGGTTACATTATTGGGAAACAAGGAATTAAAGATTATTTTGAAACAGGTCGTGGTCGCATAATAATGCGTGGTAAGACTGCCATTGAAACAAAGAACAACGGCTCTGAAATGATCGTGATCACAGAAATTCCTTACATGCTCAACAAAAGTCTGTTGATCCATAAGATCGTTAGTGTTGTAAAAGATAAACGAATTGAAGGTATTAGCGATATTCGTGATGAATCCGGACGACAAGGGATGCGTCTTGTAATTATTGTGAAAAGGAATTATGAGGCAAGTTCTGTTCTGAATAAATTATACAAATATACGCAATTACAAGAAAGTTTCAGTGTTAATAATAGAGCTTTGGTGAATGGTATTCCAAAAGTAATTAATATGAGAGATATGATCTCTAATTATGTTGATTTTCGTCATGAAGTTGTAGTTCGCAGAACCAAGTTTGAACTCAAAAATGCTGAGGAGCGTCTTCATCTATTAGAGGGTTATAGAATTGCATTGGATAATATTGATGAGATCATTGCAACTATCAAAGCCTCTAAAAATGCTCAAGAAGCAACCATTAAGCTACAAGAGAAATTCAAACTTTCTGAGATCCAGGCAAAAGCTATTTTAGAGATGAGACTCCAAAAACTTACTGGGCTTGAAAGAGAAAAAATTGAAAAAGAATATAAAGATATTATCAAGACTGTTAAAAAACTGAAAGGTATTTTAGAAAAAAGATCACTTCGTATGGATATTATAAAAAGAGAAGTTGCTGAAATAAAGAAAAAGTATGCCGATCTTAGAAGAACAATTATCTTAGAAGGTTCTGCAGATATCGAAACTGAAGATATGATAGCTGATGAAGAGATGGTTATTACAATTTCCCGTCATGGATATATCAAACGTCTTCCAATAAGAACTTATAGAAACCAAGGGAGAGGTGGAAAAGGATTATCCGGTTCAAATCTTAAAGACGAAGACTTTATAGAAAGTATCTTTGTTGCATCAACTCATGCCTACATTCTATTCTTTACAGATCATGGGATTTGCCATTGGCTCAAAGTTCATAGGATTCCAAGTTTGGGAAGACTTGCCCGGGGGAAAGCTATAGTGAATCTTCTTCAACTTGAACGTGATGAAAAGATTGAAGCATTTGTAACAGTTAGAGATTTCGATGATCCATATTATGTAACAATGGTAACAAAGAACGGTACAGTTAAGAAATCTGAATTAAAATCTTTCTCAAGACCACGAGTTAATGGTATAATTGCTATTAAATTACTGGATGATGATAAACTAATAGAAGCAAAAATAACTGAAGGTGACAATGATATTATATTAGCTACCAGAAATGGATATGCAAATAGATTTAATGAAACTGATGCAAGATCAATGGGTAGGAACTCACAGGGTGTGCGCGGCATACGCCTGAGAGAAGATGACGAAGTTGTTGCTATGGTGGTTGTAAAACGTGAAGGAACACTTCTATCGATAAGTGAGAATGGATACGGAAAGCGAACAGAGATCAGTGGCTATAAAGTTACAAAACGTGGCTCAAAAGGGGTTATCACACTTAAAACTACAGAACGCAATGGAAAGCTTATTTCACTTTTGGAAGTTGTGGATAACGATGATCTGATGATCGTTACTAGAGAAGGTATGATCATTCGTCAGTCTGTTAATAAGATTTCAATTATTGGCAGGAATACACAAGGTGTGAAATTAATTGCACTCAATGGTAAAGATAAAGTGTATGATATTGCGAGAATTATTGCAGAAGATGAGCAGGAAGAAAGTGAAGAAAATCCTGAATCTCAAGATCAAAATCCGAAAGAAGAATTATTAGAAGATAATAATGTAGTTAAAGCGGATGAACAACCTCTCGATGAAGAAGTTACAGATGAAACAAAAGATGTTATTGAGGATGTTCCTGAGAAAGTTATTGAAGAAGTAGAAGATATTAGTGAAGATGTTTCTAAGGAAGTTTTAGAGGAAGAAATA
>Ga0164318_10007064_pt1 | contig 10892 bp, 7 predicted proteins | sample GuaBasSedimGuay9_FD_113734 | JGI IMG/M metagenome (GOLD analysis project Ga0164318, IMG submission 113734) | Subseafloor sediment microbial communities from Guaymas Basin, Gulf of California, Mexico - Guay9, Core 4571-4, 0-3 cm | ecosystem: Environmental > Aquatic > Marine > Hydrothermal vents >...
AGATGATTTTTGTCATATCCATTTCATTTTCCCCTCTCACCTCTGCAAAAACACCATACCAGGGATAGAAGAGGGAGAGAACGGCAAGAATAAGGGCAATCATCGCTATAATGGCGGAGATGCTTCCAGCATTTATCCCATTGATGTCAAGCAGTGGAGAAAATGGTTTCTTTATTCCATATTTTTTATGCCTTCTGTAAATGGCAAATACTACAATTCCCAAGGATACCAAAAATAGAATGGAATAAAGGAGGACGAAATGGTAAACAAACCACTCAAAAATAAGCATTCCCTTATGAATGGAGGGCAAAGAATAGCCCCATTCCATTCCATACCACATATCTCCATTTTCTCTATATGCAGGACCATAGGGACCTCTCTCTCCCCTCAACTCATTGCCAATTTCTCCAAATTCTCCCCATCTCCCAGCAAAACCAATCCAGTTTTGAGATGCGTTATGGTTTCCATCTCCTTTCTCGCCCAGAAAAATTAATTTATAATCATCGGGCTTGAGAATCCTTCCATTCTTTCCCACTCTATCTCTTGCAAGTCCCATTAAACCCTGAAAATAGCGGAAATAGTTGGCGTGGCTTCCCCTTGCCACATAAACTTTCATATGCTCTCCATCTTTCTCCACATCCTTCCATTTCGCCTTCTGCCCGCTTATATGCTGGCTGTACATGGCATGTAATGGTATGCCAGAGGAATCAAGAACAACCTGCACCATCTCCCAGTCACCTTCATGGTTATTCAGAGTTCCCTTATTGAAGGCATAGAACATCCAGTATTGGATTATTGTCCTATTTCCATTCATGAAAATATGGGCATAGACTGTATAGCCCAGCAAATCCATCTTCTCCCTGTAATCTTCTATTATTCTATCATCATATATTCCGCCCTTCCTGTTATCAAGGGAATAGTTTTTTCTCACATCCTTGTATTTACCCAGTTTTTCTGGAGTGGGATTCGGGTCTATTATCACCTCCCCATCTTTAGTGCTCCTATTGAGATTTGAGTTTGATATGTGGTATTCTACCTCCACAGGAAAAAGTTGCTCGTGTTTTTCAAAATAAAGTATGGGGGCATATTTTTCCGCCAGATTGATCTCGTTGCCATCTTCCATTCCATCATTGTCAGCATCCATGGCATTTGATGGAAGGGCAATGAAAGAAAGGAGAAAAATGAGGGTAATTCCTGTAGATAGAATGAGATTTTTTCCAAACATAAATTCACCAATTATGAAGGTTATGGGGTGTATATATAATGTACGAAATTTTCAGGGTTGCTGAATTTCATTTGTAGAGTAAATGAATTTGTCTCTGCTTCCCCTCCTTTTCCCTATTCACTCATAAACTTTCTTCCTCTCAACCTTATTGTTCTCACTATCCTCTTATCGTAATCCACTTCAGCGGGAGTGAGTGTGGCAGTAACGTCCATATGCTTCTCCAGAGGACTTCCTATGAGTTTTTTGCCCAGCGTTTCCTCAACCTGGAATATGCCAGAGGAATTGGACATCTCAATTATTATTTCTATGGGTTTTTCCTTTCCCTTTGCTATTATAACTCTTTCTATGGAAAGGGCTGAAACAACATGAATGCTTGTGCTTCCCAAATCAAAAGCCATCCTTCCCCTTCCCTTTGTCATATCGGTGGCATCTCCTATGCCAACAAGCGCAGACTCCATGGTTAAATCAGGCACATCAGAATCATGGGCGTATATGGCGTTTAAAATGAAACCTCTTACCTCAGTCCTTTTCTCAACATCTTCATATATGGAGGAGAGGAGACGATTCAGAATGGGGAGGGCAAGATAACTGCTGTGGAGAGGATGATTTTTCCTGTATATCTGGTTTCCTATGTCATGCAGGAGGGCTGCGGATAAAATAATGAGGGCTTCATCATCCTCATCTCCCCCTCCATATTCAATGAAATCTGGTTTTATACTGCTTTCCAGAAGCAACTGATACATTTTAAGGGCATTTGCAGCCACTATCTTTGCATGCACCTCTCCATGGTCATTGTATTTGAGTTTCTTTACTGCAATAAAATTAGCCACATCCCAGTCTGCTCTCACCTCTTCATCTTCAACAATCATTTCAAACATTCTCCTTGCCTTCTGATACTTCTCAGTTACTTCCAGAATGGCATCCACCGCCTCCCTTTCCAGTTCTGCATAACCAGAGGGAACATCCACCTCTATACCCGCATTTTTCAATTCATCATAAGTAAAACCCTTTACTTTTTTCATTCTTAGGAAATAAGAACTCATATAAATACTCAATCCCCTAATTTTGATATCATTCCAAGCAAAATCAAACAATATGTTTATATAAATAAGCACTTTATAATCCAAAATGAGCCTGCCTGGTATAGATGAATGGATTGAGGAGCAAAAATTTGAAACCACAGCAGATGTGGAAATTCCTGATTTGTTAATAGACCAGGTTATAGGGCAGGATCATGCTGTGGATGTGGTGAGGCAGGCGGCAAAACAGAAAAGGCATGTGATGCTGATAGGTGAGCCTGGAACAGGAAAGTCAATGCTGGCAAGGGCGATGACAGTTTTCCTTCCAAAAGAAGACCTGGAGGACATATTGGTTTATCCAAATCCTGATGACCCCAACACACCACGCATAAGGGTTGTGCCTGCGGGGAAGGGAAAGGAGATTGTTGAAACCATGAAAATTGAGGCAAGGAAAAGAGAGCAGCAGCAGGCACAGTTGATGACGACAATAGTGGCTTTCATTATTTTAATTTCCATAATGGGTGCCATTTTTACAGGCGACTTAATGCTTGCTTTGTTTGGCTTGATAGCAGGAGCCATGATATATCTCATTGCTGGAAGAGGAAGCATAATACAGAAGAGGGAGGAGGCAAACATCCCAAAACTTCTGGTGGGGCATGAAAAGAACGACACCCCTCCCTTTATTGATGCCACCGCCGCCCATTCAGGTGCCCTCCTGGGGGATGTCCGCCATGACCCCTTTCAGGCTGGGGGGCTTGAAACCCCTCCTCATTTAAGGGTGGAGGCAGGTGCAATCCACAGGGCTCATAAGGGTGTGCTGTATATTGATGAGATAAATACGCTGAGCCTTCCATCCCAGCAGCATTTGCTCACGGCAATACAGGAAAAGAGATTTTCCATCACAGGACAGTCGGAAAGGAGCGCTGGGGCAATGGTGAAGACGGAGGCAGTTCCATGTGATTTCATTCTGGTTTGTGCGGGCAATCTTGATGCTGTGGCGGGAATGCACCCTGCTTTAAGAAGCAGGATAAGGGGGTATGGTTATGAGGTATACATGAACAATGTCATGGATGATAATGAAGAAAACAGGCAGAAGTTGATAAAATTCGTTGCCCAGGAAGTGACAAAGGATGGGAAGATTCCTCATTTCGACAAGAAGGCTGTGGCTGAGATAATAAGGGAGGCACAGAGAAGGGCGGGTCAGAAGGGGAAGCTTTCCCTGCGTTTAAGGGAACTGGGTGGTCTGATAAGGGTGGCAGGAGATATAGCAAAAAATGAAGGGGCGGGCGTTGTTACGGCAGAACATGTTTTAAGGGCTAAAAAGATAGCCCGCAGTCTGGAACAGCAGGTTGGGGACAAATATATAGAAAGGAAGAAGGCATACAAGTATTTCGATACGGAAGGGGCAAAGGTTGGCACTGTGAATGGGCTTGCAGTCATGTCAGCAGACCCCTCATTAAGTGAATATTCCGGTTTAATTCTTCCAATAGTGGCAGAGGTTACTCCAGCAGGCTCCAAGGCAGAAGGTAAAGTAATAGCAACTGGAAAACTGGGAAGGATAGCGAGAGAGGCGGTTCAGAATGTATCGGCAATCCTTAAAAAATACATAGGAGAGGATACATCGCAGAAGGACATTCACATCCAGTTCATAGGAACATATGAAGGTGTTGAGGGCGATTCAGCATCCATTTCTGTTGCAACAGCAGTGATATCTGCCATGGAAAAAGTTCCCGTCCGCCAGGATGTGGCTATGACGGGTTCCTTGAGCATACATGGAACTGTCCTTCCTGTTGGAGGAGTGACCGCCAAAATAGAGGCGGCGGCGAAGGCGGGAATAAAAAAAGTTTTGATACCCTCTGCCAACATGCAGGATGTTCTTATAGAAGAGGAATATAAGGATAAGGTGGAAATAATTCCTGTTTCTACCCTTCAGGAAGTGCTGGAAAATGCTCTTACTGGCAGGGGAAAGAAAAAACTGCTGGAGAAACTGGGAAAGATAGAGGGAAAGTAATCAGGTGACCCATCCAGGTCCTATCTGTGCATAAACTATTGCCCTGTACAGGATGAAGGTTATGAGGGTGTTTATATTTATCTTCACATAATTCTCCCCGCTGCTTATCTCATAGTTGGCGCTTGGAATGCCGCTTCCTTCCATTTCATTTTCAAGATATTTTTTCCAGGCTTCTGGGTAGAGGGTGGTTATGTTTATGGTGAGATTTGTTGCCCTGCATCTGTAGGTGGAAAGAGAAGAAAAGTTTGTCCTGATGGAATATGTTCCGTATCCTGCCACTGATGTTTTTCCAGCCACCCCCCTTACGTCTATAAGGGTTATGTTGAAGGTTTTTGTTGAATTTGAGACAAAGAGCAGGGGGGGATGCAGTAATGTATTCCCCGTGGATTGATTCAATATGACCGCCCCTCCCTCATATATGTAGTCCTGATCCACAAAATACACATTATTCGCACTATACTTTATGGTTCCAAAATTATTCTGATAACTTATACTGGAATCAATATATTTATGGCATTTCACTTCAAAATTTCCATTGGAGGAAGTGGTGAAGGTGATATTGAAGGGCGTGGTAAGATAGGGAATTATATCGGTGGAAATCTTATACTCATCATCCAGAAGGTTTATGCGATAACTCACGCCGGATTTAAGTCCCACTGCAATGGTTTGATTGAAGGTGGTGGATGTTCCATTTACTATGGTGAGATTTATCTGAAGGGTGTTGCTCAAAAACCCCCCTATGGAGACAGAAATATTAACGCTTGTCCTTCCATCATTTATGGTTGCGTTATATACATCTCCCGAACTCAGAGAATCGATTACAAGGTCGAAGGATTGAATGGATATAACATAGGTGAGATTTGGCGAAGCACCCTGGTATGTGTAAGAGCCCGACACCATTCCTGTTCCACTCACCGATATTCCGAAATTGCTTGTTTCTGTTGACATCACCTGGAGGGAACCGAAGGCACGCGATGATACAAAATATGGAAGTTCTTTACTTCCCAGGGTGATGGAGTTTGTTAATGGGGAGGAACTCTGTTCAGTAGCCTCCAAATCAAGGGAGTATTTCAAACCAGCAAACTGATTTGTTACATCATCCATGTGCTCCGCCTCCCTCTTTTCCATCCATTGGGGTATGTAATAAACCTGTATCACAACGAGAATGGACACGAGGAGGGTTATCATAAGTATGGCAACTATTATGCCCACCTGTCCTTTATTATTCATCACTTGTAAATTCCTTGTTGTTAAATAATTTTGCGATATTTTCAATCCATGAGATATTTCTTTGCAAGTTTTAATAGTCCGGGGTGGGTTATCACCTTCCTTACCATAAAACTCAGTTTTGCCTGGGTGAGAGCAAATATATCCTCTCCCTGAAGAATGTCAGCCAGAAGTTCAAAATCCTTGTCCTCCAGTTTTTCCAGGAAATTCCTCAATTTCATGAGTTTCTCCGTCTTCTCTCCATATTCCTCATCCCATTTCCTTTCATATTCTTTGAGCATTTCCTTGGAAAAATCATTCCTTTTGAATGCCTTGTCGGCAATTTCTGCAGCCATGATGGATGAATGCAATGCCCTTGCTATCCCCCCTCCATGTATTGGGTTGACCAGTTGGGCAGCATCTCCAACAAGCATCACTCCATCCGCCACCATTTCCGTGAAATGGGCTACTGGAACGCCCCCTCCATTTATCTCTATGGGCTGTGCATTTTTGAAAAATTCATCATGTTCCTTTATGAATTTGATGAGATAATCATATGCCTTCATTTTTGCTCCCTTTTCCAGTATCCCCAATCCAACATTGGAGGAAAATGCTTTTGGAAATATCCATGCATAGCCGAGAGGGGCGACATCTCTCCCGAAAAAGAGATGAATGTAATTTTCTTCTGCATTAACATTTGCCATTTCAAACTGTATGCCTGAATGATAATCGGTTATTTTATTCACCGTCTTCAATCCAGCCCATTTTCCCACCTTACTTTCCACCCCATCTGCTCCTATTACAAGCCTTGCTTCCATACTCTTTTTCCCCTCTACCGTTTGTATCTCCACCCTCCACATTCCATTATGCCTTTTCATGGCAATGGCATGGCTTTTTATCATATAATTTGCCCCTTTCTTTATTGCTTCTGATGCAAGCCATTTTTCAAATATCTTCCTCTCCAGCACATATCCTTCCATCTCCTTTCCTTCCATTGTAACTCTTTTGCCAGAAGGAGAATAAAGCATCGCCCCTCCTATCCTTCCAGATATGCAGAGGGGATGAAGTTTAATACCAAATTTGTCCAAGCCATGTTTTGTTATTCCTTCGGCACATCTCTTAGGTGCTCCTATCTCCTGCCTCTTTTCCACCACCATTGTGTCATATCCGAGGGATGCCATTTCCTTTGCCATCATGCTCCCGGCAGGACCTGCTCCAACTATTAAACAATCTACCTTCATTTTATTCCTCCAGCGCCCCCACAGGGCAGAACTTTATACATATACCACAGTTAATGCATGCATCATTTATTTCTATCCTTGTTTCATACAATGTAATGGCATTCACGGGGCAGACACCAACGCATCCGCCGCAGTAAAGACATTTGTTTTTATCAACCTTTATCATTTTTCCTCCTCCATAACCATTTCTGCCATAAGATACATCAAGACAATATCAAAAAGGATATTTTTATGTTTTGCTATTATATGGAGAAAAGATGGAGATGGACATAGATGCTCTTCAGAAAGAGATTGACAAAATTGTTTACCTCATAAGGAGAGGATATCCGAAGGAAAGAATAATGAAGAAAATAAAGGGTGGATTTTTTTCGAAGGAAAAAATGTTTGAAATTGCCAGATGCAGAATAAAGGCGGTTAAAAAATTTGGAAATGATGGCAAAATATTGTTCTTTGATGAAAATGGGCTGAGATATTCTACCCTGCCGGAAGTGGCAGAATACAGGGCAAAAAGAATAGGAGGAGAGATGATAGCCGACATGGGATGTGGGGTGGGTATCCAACTTCTTTACTTTTCATATTATGCCAAAAAATGTTATGGTGTGGAGATGGATGGATTAAGGGCATCTCTTGCGAAATTGAACCTTATGGTTAAAGGAGTAAAAAATGTGGAGGTAATGGAAGGTGATGCCCTGGACGATGAAATATTTTATGGTGTGGATGTGGACACCATATTCTGCGACCCCTCCAGAAAACCAGAGGAGAGGGCAAGAAAATTTGAAACTCTTTCTCCAAATCCATTAAAAATATATGAGATTTACAGAAAAAAGACGGACAGAATGGCTTTTGAATTGCCCCCTCATATTTCTAAAAAGGAAATAAAAATAGAGGGAGAGAGGGAATATATATCCTTCAACTTCAGGTTGAACCGCCTCGCCCTTTATACAGGGAGCATTGCAGAATGCAATGTTTCTGCTGTTTCCCTTCCATCCATGGAGAGGGTGAGCAATGAAGATGAGGGCTTGGAAATCAAAAAATCCAATGAAATAATGGATTATTTATATGAAGTGGATACCACAATAATAAAGGCGGAATTGCTGAAAAATCTCTGTGGAAAAATAGGTTTTGAAGGAGTTATATTAAAAGAAGGGAAGCGATACATCCTTTCCTCAAAATCCATTTATTCTTCAAATTTTCTTAAAACATACCATGTTATGAAGGTATGCAATTTTTCATACTCAAAAATAAATAAGGAGCTTAAAAAATTGGGTGCGGGAAAAGCCATACCCCGTTTCTCTCTCAGCCCCGATAAATACTGGAATATAAGGAATATCATTGAAGATGGGCTGGAAGGGGAGAAGAGATATTATGTATTCAGGATCGATGGCAAGGCAGTCATATGCCTTCTATCCAGCCAAAAACATGATTTAGCATGAAAAAGGCAAGCAATATTAAAAAGATGCCTATGAGAAGTTTTGTATATGCATATTTTTTCATATGCTCTTCTCCCATGGTGGCAGAAGATTTTCCCTTATGGAAAAGAAAGAGAATCAGGAGAAGGGGCAGAACAAACATCAAATTATAGATGAGGAGATAGATGAATGCAATTATCCTCAGCGAAGAAGAACTTTCTATTACTGTAATGACTGGAAGCAGAATCTGACCCGTGCAGGCAAATTCAAGGGCGGAGATGGCAAATCCAGCAGAAAATGCTATGATGGCGAGAATGCTGACTTTTCTGTCCTCTGCTATTTTTCCTATTATCCTCCCTCTCCTTTTCTTTATGAACATGGGCAATTGCAAAACAGCCTTTCTTCCTTTTCTTACTGCAAAGAAATCCATTATGTTGAAAGCCCCTATTACCAGCGCAGATATACCTATGGCTATATCCAGGTATATGGAAACAAATTTCCTTATAACATTCAAAAACTCAAGGAGTCCAAGCCCAATCAGGAGGTAGGAGATGTATATGCCTATGGTGAAAGAAAGCCCCACCAAAAGAAGAGCATTTCTCCTCATTCTTTCCATATATGCAATGAAAAATATTATGGTGGCGAAGGCGCATGGGTTTATGCCATCCAGAAGCCCCCCGATTATGACAAAGAGAAGGATGTTACTGAGTAAACTTTCTTTGTTAACCTCTCCGACAGAAGGGCATGGAATTCCTGAGCCAAGATGAGATTTTATCTCTTTCTCCAATTCTGAGAATTGAACCTCGCTGTAGAAATATTTATTTCCAATGAAAATGTTGGCACTATGGTATCTTGTTATATTGTATGCTGCTCCATATTCAAGGAGTAGTTCCCTATTCTTCTTTTCCACGGTGTCATATTCCTTTATATCAAGAGGATAGATATTCGATAGGGCTTCAAGACGTGCTTTCATTCTCATACACGAAGGGCAGGTGGATGTATAAAAAAATACAATGCAAATCTTCTTTTCCACATATTTTGGAGGAAACTCAATACCCAGCAATTCATACTTTTTCGCCTCCTCCACTACATAAGATAGGTTATAAAGGGAGAGGGGATAAGATTTTTCTCCTATTACAATCAGAGGAGTTTCATTACCATTGAACTTTCTAAATATGCTTTCATTTTCCTTCCTGCTCACATCTATTTTATCCATTCTCAAAAATTTTATATTTTTTTCCATAGTTGTTTCAATATTCTCCACAGATTCATTTTTTGAAGAATTGTAAAAAAGAATGATGGAAACGGGCTTTGGGTAAATAATTTTCCCATCTTTTATGGGGTATTCCACATCATAATTTTTCAACTCTTCAATGATTTCCAGAATTTTCTCCTTTTGTTTTTCCACCTTCTTTTCATCCCCCAGATAAAACCATGCGTTGGCAACAAAAAGAACGGGAATGTCCATTGGTGATTTGTATGCATATGATATATTCTCAAAAAGAGAATTGTTTTCTTTATACTGGAAAGGAGAACGGCTCACCTTATATTTTTCAATCTCCACAAAGGAATAGTTCTCTATTTCCTTAATAAAAGGCTCCATTTCGTGGCACATTTGACAGTCGTCGGAATAAAAATATGCCATCCTCACATCTGCTTTTGCGAATGCTGGAATAAAAAATAGGAGGGTTAATGCATACACCAATGCCCTTTTCATCTATCCTGTATTTTTTTGCCCTTAAAAACGTTTATTAAACTATATTTTCATACATTTCTACAATTTCTTCATATTTTCCCTGATTTATAATGCATCCAGGGTCAGGGGCTAAGTAATCGCCGAAATAGCCATATGCCCTCGCCCTGCACCCTCCGCAATGATATCTGTATGGGCATCTTCCACAACTTTCTTTCAGTAAATCCTTGTTGCGTAATTCATTCAGCACTTTATTGTTTTTCCACAACTCTTCAAAATCGGTTTCTTTTATATTTCCAATTTTTAGCGGGAAAAAGACACATGGTTCCAGGGCTCCATTTGGTCTCATTGCCATATAGAAGCGACCTGAACCGCAACCCCCTATGAATTCTGCCAGTGCTTCCAGTTTTCCAGAGAGATGGGCTGCGTAGAAATGGGTAGGCATTATCAATTCATTTTTCCTTTCCTTTCTCTCCTCCTGCAATGCCACTCTGGCAAACTGTGGGGCTGTGGAAAGAAGGCTGACTGATGTATTCTTCATCTTGTGATATATCATTTTGAGGAGTTCCTCCCTTTCTTCTGGAGAGAGGTCATTTTCCACTATGAATTTTCCCCTCCCAGTGGGAACGAAATTGTAAAGCATTAGCCCTTTTACCCCCAGTTCTTCAGCCAGATCTATTATCTTTGGTATTTCCCTGTAGTTATGTTTTGTTGCTGTTGTGGCTATCTCAACAAAAAATCCCTCCTTAACAGCATTTTTTATTCCATTTATTGTCCTCTCGAACGCCCCTTCTATGCCTCTAAAGGAATCATGAACCTCTGCCGTTGCCCCATCAAGGCTTATCTGAACAAATTTTATTCCTGCTTCCTTCATCTTTTTAGCCATCTCCTCTGTTATTAAAGTTCCATTGGTGGCTACGGCAACATACATTCCTTTATCTGATGCATACTTAGCCAGTTCAAATATGTCATGCCTCACCAGCGGTTCACCGCCTGAAAAAGCAATGGCTGTCACCCCAGCCCTGTCAAAAATATCTATGGCGCGCTTCGCCTCCTCGGTGGTCAACTCGTCCTTCAGTGCTTTTCCA
>Ga0164318_10007065_pt1 | contig 10892 bp, 11 predicted proteins | sample GuaBasSedimGuay9_FD_113734 | JGI IMG/M metagenome (GOLD analysis project Ga0164318, IMG submission 113734) | Subseafloor sediment microbial communities from Guaymas Basin, Gulf of California, Mexico - Guay9, Core 4571-4, 0-3 cm | ecosystem: Environmental > Aquatic > Marine > Hydrothermal vents...
GTATTTTTATGATCTAGAATGACGAAGATGAAAAGGAAAAAGATAATTCTCTCTTTTTTGCATTGCTGTTAGCAAAAACAAGTCCTGCTAACAGCAATTTTAGTCAACATGCGGAGATACTGTATGTGATAGATTCCCATCCACAGAAGAATAAGGGAGGATAGTATATGAAGGGTAAGAAAGGGGGCATCTTTGATAAATAGCAGCAGAACTCCTGAAAGAGCGGATATTAAAAATCCCGCCATCAGAAGCACATTCCATATATATCTCGATATTATTTTTCTCATTACACCCTTTTTTACAGCAAGTTCTGTAAATAGGGCGGCGAGGAATATGGCAAAGAAGATGATAATTACGCCTTTAAGAGGAGAGGATGTTATTTCAAAGGAAGAACCCCCTGGAGGATGTTCCTCCTGAAGAATTGCTGAATGCCTCCCTTTCCTCGGGTGGCAATTGAGAATGATCGCATATTCCATCTCCATCTGTATCCACATACCGCGGACAGCTACCTGGATAGGTATCATTCACCAGCCCATATGGGCAGTCATCCCATGCCTGAGTGGCGGAGGAAAGGAAAACAAATCCCGCAAGTATTGCCCGCAGGAGCAAAGAAAACATACTTTTCATATTTGCCTCATATCTTTTCCATATAAGATGTTTTTCCCGAATTGTTCCCGTTTCTATCCCAAATTCTGCCACAATTTATTGAAAATTGATATTATAAAAATAAAGGAGAAAGGATTGTTTTTTACTGTTCTACTCCGCCCCATTTGGAAATCATCACTATACCAATAACGCATATTATGGTTATCACCAGAACCACTACTATGCCTATGCCCGCCGCCGTCCAGTCCTCATAGCCGCCTTCTTTCCATAGTCCTGCAAGCTTCATTATCCCTATCACCACGTCCTTCCATAGAAGGGCTATGATGAAGCCAAAGGCGCTGGCAATGGCGATGGCGATTGTCTTCTTTATCTCCCCCTTTGTTATAGCCATTTCTTCACCATGCATTATTGGAGGATGAATATATAAAAATGTCTAAATCTTTTGTTCCTTAGCCAACCACTGCCTTTTCCTCAGTAATCTTTCCTTTGAACCTCTCCATTTTGAGCCTTTCTATGTCCATCTCTATCTTTTCCCCGCATATCAGCTGGGCGAGAAGGCGTGCAGTCATTGGAGCAATCATGAATCCGTGCCCGCTGAATCCATTGCACTGGATGAAGCCATCTATGGCTGTTTCTCCAAGTATGGGTAAGGCATCTGGTGTGACATCATAAAAGCCCGTCCACTGCCGCAGTATTCTCACATTTTTCAGCGGAGGGGCATATCTGCCGAGCATGTAAGCCATATGTTGCAGAAAAGAGAAGGTTGGTTCTGTATGATAGCCGACTTTTTCCTCTGGCGATGGAATCCCTCCCAGTATCTGCCCCTCATCCTGCTGACTGAAATAAATACCATGTTTGAAGGATATAACCATGCAATCAAAGGTTCTTTTTACCGGCTCTGTTACCATTGCTTCCTTTCTGACGGGCTTATTTGGTATTTCAAGTCCCACCATTTTTGATATTTTTCTGCTCCATGCCCCTGCGGCGTTGACAACATAATCCGTTTCTATTTCTCCCCTGTTTGTGATAACCTTCTTCACCCTTCCATTCTCCACCTTTATATCTCTCACCTCTGTGAATTTATAAAATTCTGCTCCCAGTTTCTGAGCAGCCATGGCGTAAGCATATGTGGTTTTGAAGGGATCTGCATGGCCATCTGTAGGGCAGAAGGTGGCGGCTATGGCATTCATGCCTTTTGGGTCGAGAATGGGTGCTATCTCCTTTATCTCATCCTCATTTATTATTCTCACTGGCAAACCTATACTTCTCTGCATTTCTACATTCTTTTTTGCCTGCTTCATCCCTTCCTCATCATGAATGGCTATCAGATACCCTCCCTGCCTCAAACCAATTTCATGCCCCAGTTCCTCCTCCAGTTTTTCAAAAATCTCCACACTCTTCTTAGCGAGAAGAGCATTTTCCTTGGTGCTCCACTGCTGCCTTATGCCTGCTCCACATCTGCCAGTCGCTCCATAGGCAAGCCATTTTCTTTCCACCACCACCACTTCCTTACCTCTCTTCGCCAGCTCGTAAGCAATGGCGGAGCCATTTATTCCCCCTCCCACTATCACCACATCCGCCCTGCCTTTCATTTCTTCACCTCTTTTCCTATAACACCTATTTCAATACTCACTACAGGGGGGCGGAAGGAGGGCAGTATTTCTTCCATGCGTTTTCCCGTCTTTCTTGCAAGGATTTTTGCCGCAAGAGGAAGGCAAGTTCTTCCCTGGCACTGGCCCATTCCAAGACGAAGAACCTGCTTTAACTCCGCCAGAGTTTCGCAACCATATTCATCTATTGCCTTTATTATATCTTCTTCCGTTATATCCTCGCATCTGCAAACAATTTTCATTTCACCACCTTTATATTCCTTGCCTCCATGGCGTATTCAGATGATACCTCTATGGTCACAAGCAGTGTTTTCCCCCTTCTTATTCTTTTAACAAGAGCATCACATATTTCTTTTCCTTCTCTATTCAATGCTTTAACAATGCTTCCCTTTTCAGGAATGGGAAGGAATTCATAGGGCATTGTGATAAGGGCTTTATCTTCCTCCACCTTCACCACAAACATTGCCAAGCCGGGGCAGGCATCAACGCAGTTCCCGCATCCTATGCATTTGTCATAATCAATTTTTGGTGTATCATTTATGTTTGCCATTGATATGGCATCTACTGGGCAGGCATCAACGCAGGGATTGCATGGAATCTCCTGGAGACATTCTGTTATTGCCACCCCCTTTCTGAGATGTTCCTCAGATGGCACATCCAAATCTTCAATCTCGACAACTCCTTCACTTTCCCATCTTTTCATGGTATCTCTCCCTTATCTTTTCCTTCGCCCTCTTGGGTCTTGCTCCAAAAGCCCCTTCCCTGAAAATGTTCAACTCCTCCATGTATTCCTTCATTTTCTTCTCGAAGTTTTCCACTCCATAGATGGAATTGGCGGCGTGCAAGCCAGCTATCTTTCCTTCCAGCATTGCAACCGATGCTTCCTCTATGTTTGCCAGATCCCCAGCCACATATATGCCTTCCTTTGTTGTCTCCATGTATTCATTATGGAGGGCAACCCAGCCACCCGCCTCGCCGATATAACTTATTTCTGCTCCTGTCTGGGCTACAAGCCGAATGCTCGGGGTTAAGCCGACGGCAAGACATATGAAATCGCATTCTATTTCCCTTTCGCTTCCCTCAATATAATTCCATTTTTCATCCAGTTCTGCTATCACTGCTCCTTCCACTTTTCCATCTCCATATGCCTTTTTTATTGAATGTTTTGTATATATAGGAACGCCACATCTTCTCACCTTGGCAGCATGAACCATATAGCCCCCTATCTTTGGCATCGCCTCAATTATGGCAGCCACATCTACTCCCGCCTGTTTTAACTGATAGGCGAGAATCAAGCCAACGTTGCCTGCCCCCACTATAAGTCCTTTTCTTCCTGGCTTTATTCCATACACATTCATGAGGGTCTGAACACCTCCCGCCCCATATATGCCCGGCAAATCATTTCCTTCAAAGACAAGCATGTTTTCCTGTGCACCAGTGGCAAATATTATTTTCTTTGCTTTTATTTCATAAACTATGTTTTGTATTCTATTTACAGCAGCAATGAAATGATATCCCCTGTCATAATAACCTATCACAGTTGTATTGAGGAGGATTTTGCATTTGTTACTCGCTTCCTTCCTCAGAATTTCAGCAATCTCTATCCCTCTTGTGCCTGCCCTCTCCTTCTCGCTCCCAAAAAATTTGTGGGTCTGCTTTATTAACTGCCCTCCAGTGCGGCTATTCTCATCTATCACAACAACACTGGCATAAGGCGATGCCTCTATGGCGGCACTTAGGCCAGCTGCCCCTCCTCCTACTATGGCTATATCCACCTCCATCTCCACCGTCTTTGCCTCAGGGGGAGAAACATTGGAAAGTTTGCCGTCATTATCTTCCACCACCATTCCTTCCCTTACAGGCGTGATGCAGGTTCTCACATTTGGCACTCCATCCACCTTCATTAAACAGGAGGAACATTTTCCTATCCCACAGAAAAAGCCGCGAGGACGATGCAATTTCATGCTCTCACTAAACTTCTTTATTCCATTCGCCTCAAGCGCTGCTGCTATGCTCTCTCCTTCATATGCTTCCAATTTTTTTCCCTTATAGTAAAAATGGATTTTTCTGCCCCTTTTGAATTCCAGTATTGGATGTTCCTCTATCCTCATTTTTTCTTTCCTCCCGCCCTTTCCTTGAGAAAGACAGTAACCCTCCTTTTGAATATGGCATCATCAGGAGCATCTTTATCATCATATTTTTCCTCAAGAGCAGAGATGTAATCTATAAACTCCCTGTACAGCTTTTTATTTTTCATCAATTCCTTTGGAGACATTATTTTTTTCGCTTCCTCTGTGAAGAGATCCTCAATCCATATCTTTTCTTTTCTCTCAGGATGCATGGCGTTGTACTGCATGTTGTGGGCAGCCGCTACTATGGCGGAATCCACCATTTTGGTTCCAGCCGCCACGGATTTGAATAAACTTGCTATTTCCTTTTCAGGAACATCAGGGCACTCCTTTTTCAACTCTTCAAAAAGTTCTCTGGATGTTTTACTCATTTTGATAATCTTCACTCCATCTCTGTATTTTGTTTCGAGAATTTTTTCTATATTCTTCTCAATTTCGCCCATTGTATTTTGTATTGAGCACATCAATATATTCTTTTCTTTGTTTTCTCAGAAGATATTCAATGAAGCGCCATGAATTCACTTCTCCTCCACGCTGTATCCCGCCTTCTTTATGGCTCTCTTGGCTGCATCCACATCGCCCACAAATCCCACCATCTTTTTTTCGAGGGAGATGCCGAATCTTTCAATTCCTGCATCTGTCAGCGCCTTCTCTATTGTGGCTCTACAATTTCTGCATTTCATGTCCGGCACATAAAGTTTGTTCTCCATCTCCTCCTTCCTGAACCATTTCCTGCTATAGGCCACTATTATGAGAAATGCCAGTATTATCCCTGCAATCTCCTTCAGCCATAGTGGAAGGGAGGAGGAAGCATATTTTCCTCCGCCAAAGGCATCATAAAGGAAATTGAAGAGAACTCCCGCCATTAACGCAAGGAAGGAAATGGAAAGCAGATATATGAAGAAACTTCTTCTGCCCAGCTTATATCTCACAAAGGAGAGGGTGACGGTGTTGGTGGCAGGTCCGGCGATGAGAAACACAAGGGCAGCCCCCGGTGAAAAACCCTTTTCGATTAATGCCATAGCCACAGGTATAGAACCGGTGGCGCATACATAGAGGGGGAGAGAAACCAGTAGAGCGGCAAGCATGTCGAAGGGATACGCCGCATCAATATTAAAGGGAATGCTGGCTATTATTCCTCCTGCCACCACTCCCACCACAAGCCACTTTCCAACATCCTCAGGCATCTCGATGAAAGCATATTTTAATGCATCCCTTGCCCTTCTTTTTTCCACCACAGCATGCTCATGTTTTTCCATTTTTTCTTCCTTCTCGCCTATCTGACTTATCAGCCCTGTGAAAATCCCTGCAAAGAGGGCAAAGAGAGGGCGAAAAATGGCAAAGAAGGGACCGAGTAGCGAGTAGGTGGCAAATATGGAATCCATACCTGTTGTGGGGGTGGAAACCAGAAAGGAAAGGGTGGCTCCCTTGCTCGCTCCGTCATCCCTGAGGGAGGATGCTATGGGAATCACGCCACAGGAACACACTGGCAGGGGCACGCCTAGTAAACTCGCCTTGACTATGTTTTTTATGCCCTTGCCCATGTGTTTTCTTATAAAATTGCTCCCCAGATATATGTGCAGGACTCCAGCTACCATCATCCCCAGAAGGAGATATGGTGACATATCCAGCCATATTTCTAGGATTTTATCAATCATTTCCAGTCAAGTAGCCTCCTCTGCCCCTCTATTTTCTTTATATCCGTGATATCCTGGGTTATTTCCATTGTTCCAATATATTCTCCATCTTTCCTGAGGGGGAAATATCTTATGTATATTTTTCTTCCGTCCATATCAATCCAGAACTCCGCCTTATCCTTTGTTCCATTTTTGAACTCCTCCAGTATTTTGTTCACCACGTCCACGCTCTTGCTGGGGTGGCAGTTCTGCACCTTTCTTCCTATTATCGCCTTTGTTCTTACAAAGATTCTATCCTTACTCTGATTGAAATACCTCACTCTGTCATCCCTGTCTATGAAGGTTATGTCGAAGGGAAGGGCGTCCAGCATCGTCTCCATCTCTTCCTTGGACAGACTTCCTGTTGCAAAGGATATTCTTCCTCCATCCTCTTTCTTTTTCTTTCCCTCATCATCTGCCAGTTTTTCCGGTATGAAGCAGCAGTATCCGATTTCATCGAATTCTCTTCTTATTTCCTTCCATTCTCCCTCTTCCACCACCTTGAGGGCTGTGGGAAAAAGAATGTTATTCTCCTTGTAAAAATGGTGGGATAACATTTCAGCCAGTCCATCAGAAGCCCTTTTCAGCATTTCGTAGTTTCCATTTTCAGCAGCAGAGTATATTCTCTTTTTCATCTCCCTTATTTTATCATGCTCCATCCACATTATGGCGGGTGGCTCCGTTATGCCATGCTTTTCAATGTAAGGGAAAAGAACGTTTTCCTCTCTGAGATAATGCTTTTCCGCCTCCTTCAAATGCTCCAGAATCTCCCTTATGCCATCTCCATCTTCCCTCTCCGCTCTTTCGCCCAGCATTCTGGCATGATTGAGAAGAATACGGTGCTCTTCCATGAGAATATGCAGGGGATGCCACTCTGAAACAGATATGCTGCTCTTCTCGATACTCTCCCTGAAAACCTCCAGATGCACATCGCATAATTTTTCCATTTCCTCTCTTGTTATGCCCTCTTTCACCAATTCCTGCTCCACCTCTGAAATCTCATCCGGAGTCAAATCCTTAAGAATCTCCTTTGCCTTTTCCCTTATTTCCTCTATATCTGCCCCTTCGTGAAGCTGCTTTATTATGCTTTTTAATATGCCTTTCTTATCGCCCAGCATTTCCATGGTTTATATTACGGCGTAATATAAAAGTTTTTGTGTTTTGGAAGCAGAATCCAAGTCAAATGTTTTATATTTCCTCTGCAATTCTCACATTGTGGAGGACTATTTTAGGGAAATAGAAAGAGAGGCAAGGAAGTGCTACGATATTGCAACCACTGCCAGAAAAAAGGGATTTGACCCAAGAAAGGAGGTGGCAACATCCTTTGCCAAGGATTTGGCGGACAGGGTGGAAGAGTTGGTTGGTCCTAAGGGAATATCCAAAAAAATAAGGAAATATCTGAAGGAAATGGGAAGGGAGGCGACCGCCCTTCAGGTTGCCCTTGAAATTGCCGGGGACATGGAGGGAAATTTTGCCAGTGTTATAGAGCAGGCGGTGAGGACTGGGCTTGCAATCCTTACAGAAGGGGTTCTTGTTGCCCCTCTTGAGGGAATTTCTGGAGTGGAGATAGGAAAGAATTCAGATGGAAGTACATATGTGGATTTATATTTCGCTGGACCAATACGCTCCGCTGGCGGCACGGGGGAGGCAATGAGCGTTCTTATAGCAGATTTGGTGAGGAGAAAACTCGGGGTGGGGAAATATAAGCTGACGGAGGATGAGATAGAGAGATACAAGGAGGAGATACCTCTTTATGACAGAGTTACGCATCTGCAATATTCTCCATCTGCAGAAGAAATTGAGTTGATAATAAGGAATTGCCCCATCTGCATAAATGGTGAGCCAACAGAGGACAGAGAGGTGATGGGGAAAAGGGATTTGCCTAGGGTGAAAACCAATAAGATAAGAGGGGGAGCATGCCTTGTCATAGCAGAGGGGCTGTGCCTGAAGGCACCCAAACTCCTGAAACATGTCAAAACCCTGAATCTGGAAGGGTGGGATTTTCTTGAAAAATTTGTGTATGAGGAAGTGGAGGAGAAGCATGAAATCACTCCATCGGAGAAGTATATAAAGGACATAATTGCAGGGCGTCCGGTGCTAAGTCATCCTTCAAGGGAAGGGGGCTTCAGAATAAGGTATGGGAGGGGGAGGACATGCGGGCTGGCTGCCCTCGCCATAAATCCTGCCACCATGTATCTGCTGGATGAATTTCTTGCCATAGGAACACAGATTAAGACGGAAAGGCCGGGAAAGGGGACGATAGCAACTCCATGTGATTCCATAGAGGGACCCATGGTTCTTCTCGATAACGGCGATTTTATCCAGATAAATGATGCCAGAGAGGCAATAAAAATAAAGCCGAGGGTGAGGAAGATTATAGACTTGGGAGAAATACTGATTCCCTTTGGAGAGTTTGTGGAGAATAACGCCATTCTCCCTCCATCCGGTTACTGCTATGAGTGGTGGATACAGGAACTGGAGGAAAAGGCGGACATCAATGAAGTTATGGAAAAATATGGTGTGGCAGACCTCAAAAATGTGGACGCAGATACGGCATTCAAAATCTCCGAAGAATACGGCATTCCGCTCCATCCCGCCTATAATCTCTTTTGGCATGATATAACTAAAGAAGAATTACATCTCCTCAGAGAGGCAGTCAGGAATGCGAGATATGACGGCAAACTTTATCTGAAAAAGGATGAGAAGGTGAAGGAAATTCTTCTCAGACTGGGCGCCCTTCATCTGGAAAGGGAGGAGTATGTCGTTGAGAGATATGCCCTTCCCCTCATAAGATGTCTTGGATTTGAGGCACATGACAATGAGTTGAGGGAAAAGAGAAAAAGCGATGCGGAGCCCATGGAGGCAGTGCAGGAAATGTCTGGCGTGAAAATAATGCCCCGCTCACCCTATAGGATAGGGGCCAGGATGGGGAGGCCCGAGAAGGCGGCAGAAAGAAAGATGAAGACCTCGCCCCATCTCCTCTTTCCAGTGGGACTTGCTGGAGGGAAGGAAAGGTTGTTGCTGGAAGCAAGAAAGGCAGAAGTGGAAATGGGGGAGAGAAGATGTGAGGTATGTGGGAAGAGAACATATAGAGCAAGATGTGAATGCGGAGGACATACCCATTTTACAGGAAAAATAGAGAAATATACAATAAATGTGGCGGAAGAAGTTAAAAGGATGGCTGGGGAGATGGGAATTTCCATTCTTCCAAAAATAAAGGGTGTGATAGGTTTATCCTCAAAGGGAAAAACACCGGAGTGGATGGGAAAGGGAATATTGAGGGCAATGCATGGAATATATGTATTCAAGGATGGTACATCCCGCTTTGATATGACAAACATGCCTCTTACTCATTTTAAACCCTATGAGATAGGAACGGATGTGGAAGTACTAAAAAAACTGGGATACACTCATGATTATAAGGGTGAGCCACTGGAGAGAGGAGACCAGATATGTGAACTAAAACCGCAGGATATCATTCCATCCACAAAGGCGGGAGATTATCTTATGAGAGTTGCAAAATTTATTGATGATTCACTTGTGAAGATCTATGGGATGAAGCCCTATTACAATGTGGAAAGAAAAGAGGATCTAGTGGGGCATCTGGTTGTTGGCTTATCTCCGCATACCTCTGCAGGGGTGATAGGGAGAATAATAGGGTTCATAAACGCCAATGTATGCTGTGCCCATCCCTTCTTTCATGCTGCAAAAAGAAGAAATTGCGATGGAGATGAAGATGCAGTAATGCTTTTGCTGGATACTCTAATCAATTTCTCAAGGGAGTATATACCCGAAGGGAGAGGAGGAAGGATGGATTTGCCGCTCGTCATAGCCACTAGGATATATCCATTGGAAATAGATAAGGAAGCACTGAACATTGATATTGTCGAAAAATACCCCCTGGAATTTTACAGAAAAACACTTGAATTTCCCCATCCAAAGGAAGTTGAAGAGATGATAGAAATTGTTTCCAACAGGTTGGAGAGCGGAAGAGAGTACAGCGGATTTTTCTTCACCCATGACACCTCCAGCATTTCTGAGGGACCAAAGATATCCACATATAAAAAACTTGATAAAATGGAGGAGAAACTGATGGCTCAGCTCTCTTTGGCTATAAAAATAAGGGCTGTTGATGAGGAGGATGTGGCGAGCAGGGTGATACAGAAACATTTCCTCCCAGATTTGGTTGGAAATATGAGGGCATTCACTCGTCAGCAATTTAGATGTATAAAATGTAATACAAAATACAGGAGAGTGCCCCTGAAGGGTGTATGTCTTAAATGTGGTGGAAATCTTGTTCTTACAGTACATGAAAAGTCGGTGAAGAAATATCTGGAGGCAGCAAAAAAACTGGCGGATGATTTCAATGTCTCCAATTACACAAAGCAGAGAATACTTCTCTACGAGAAATTCATGGATTCATTATTCAGAAATGACAAGGTGAGGCATGCCAAACTGGATGATTTCTTTTAGCCTCCCGATGCCACCCTTATTAATTTTATTTTTCCCTCTTTCAACTGCTCATTATATGGTATTGGAGTATTGTTCATTATTATTATAACCTCATCTGGAGAAAAGCCAAGCTTTTTAAGCAAATCTTCTCCTGTCGAACCATCAGGAATTTTTATTTTTTCCTTTCGCCCTTTCATCTCCACCTCTATTTCCATGGTAAGGTTAATAAAATGCTGCCAATATTAACCTTGCGATTGCGCTGGGATAGCCTAGCCCGGAAAGGCGGCGGCCTCGAGAGCCGCTGGGCGCAAGCCCACGCAGGTTCAAATCCTGCTCCCAGCGCTTTTTTGATATTAAAAATAATGATTATAATTCTCAAGATATCAACTTATGAAAATTATAAAGATGGCCAAACATCA
>Ga0164318_10007066_pt1 | contig 10891 bp, 9 predicted proteins | sample GuaBasSedimGuay9_FD_113734 | JGI IMG/M metagenome (GOLD analysis project Ga0164318, IMG submission 113734) | Subseafloor sediment microbial communities from Guaymas Basin, Gulf of California, Mexico - Guay9, Core 4571-4, 0-3 cm | ecosystem: Environmental > Aquatic > Marine > Hydrothermal vents >...
ACTACCTAGAAGAAGAATATCCTAATCCCCTATCCCTTTCTACAACCGCAATATTATAAAAATAATATTCTAATGCGGCCCCGCCGGGATTCGAACCCGGGATCTCCGGCTATCTCCATATTTAGAAGGCCGGCGCCTTATCCAGGCTAGGCGACGGGGCCATTTATCCAACTATTATTTAAGGGTAGATTATTGATATATTTATATTTAATGTTTTTCTAAAAATAGTTTTAAATTATAACGAATGCAGGATATAATGGAAGCGGTTCTTTCTTAAAGACGGTCTCCGACGGCGGATTCTCCTCATCATATACAGATAATTCAACATCTTTTATATCATGCTTGATATAATCCTTAAAGACGGTTTTAATGAAGTTGATTTCATCTTCCTGACTCCAATACTTTATTAAATCTCTAAACTTTTCATATCTGCCAAACCACTCCTTTTTAATTAATCCAGCTACTCTAGCTGCCTCAGCCTTATTAGAGACCCCCATCTTTACCGCATCGTTTATAAACTTACTAATATTGAAAGTCTTATTATTGATTTGATCTTTAATTAATTCCCACTTCCATCTACTTGCTACCATTACTATAATTTTCTTTTTAGATTCTGGCTGGGGTATTAATCTATATACATGAAGAATATCATTCCTCAATTCTGATCCATACTCATGTGCTAACAATATTATGTCATTTACGTATTTTCTATCTACCTCTGGCCACGTCTCTAAACTAATGTATGAATCCTCTCCAAGTACATTATGCCATAGATCTTCCGCCGTAAGGGGCGCATAAAGAGATAATAATTTTATGTAGTTTCTCAATAATCTTTTCAATAATATGTAATTCGGCTTCTCAGCCACCTTTAAATACTCTCTAAATACATCGAATAACTTATAAAATATCTCTCTACCAGCCTGCCCTATTTTATGTTCACTAATATTCTTCTCAATACTATCGAGTATCGTATAATATCTAGCTAACAATAATTTGTCATGGTATGAAGCTTCTGTTGGTTGCGTATCATCATTGATTGAATAGACATTTTTAATAAATTCCTCTATCGAGTATAGTCTTTCAAGAGCTTTATATCCCTTATCTAGAGACCAATCTGGATCCTCTAATCCATCTGCTAATGTTAGCAATGAAAGCCGCAGTGCATCTGACCCGACGGCTTTTATAGCATTTTCCAGCGAAATATAGTTTCCAGCACTCTTTGACATAGGTCTCCCATTCAACATTACATACCCATTTACAGTAATGGATCTAGGCCATTTATCAGCGGGAAATAAGGCGACATGATGAAATATATAAAATGTTAAGTGGTTGCCTATGAGATCCTTACCAGATCCTCTTACATCAACCGGATACCAATATAGAAACTCGCTCCTAATCTCATCTAATACGGCTCTATCGATATTTAAAGTTTTACTCAATTCATTTGGATCACCAGATCCATAGAAGATATACTCAAAGAAAGAGTCATCTACCTTATCTACGTTAATAATGCCTTTATTATAGTATTTAGCTATTATATAGAATGCCATATATACGGTGGAGTCTGTTAAAGTCTCTACAATCCAGCCTTTATCAAATGGAAAAGGTGTACCCAAACCAGTCTTCCTCGTACATGGCCAGTCCTCATACCAGTCAATATAATGGTCAAAAAGCTTTTTCGCCTCATCTGGATATATTTTCATGTTATTTAATGCCTCGTAAGCAATCTTCTTCCAAGTTGGATCAGAATATTTTAAATACCATTGGTCTGTAATTATCTTGACAATACATTTCGTTCCACATCTACATACTACTTTCTCAGGAAGATCGTACATTGTCGTGGCTAAACCCTCTTCTAATAATATCGATTTAATAATTTCCTTAGCCTTACTTACGGGCATATTAGATATTGGACCACAGTTCTCCTTCATAACTCCACGGTGATACTCAATTTTATATATTTTCTGGGTGGCTTCATCAGCCTTTTCATAATCTTCCTGAGATTTTATTCCCATTTCCTCTACAATTTCAATAGCAGGATAGTCTCCATATCCCTCGACTTTAATAATGGATAATGGTTTAATTCTAGAGGCCATTTCCTTGATAATCGGGTCTATATTCCTAGAATCGGTTATATCCCTTAATGCAAGGTAGTCATATGGCGCGTGACCCGGGACGCTATAAACAACCCCCGTGACCATATCTGGATCCACGAATCTAGCTGGTAGAATTGGGATATATTTATTTACTAGTGGAGCTTCAGCGAATAGCCCGACTATATAACTTCCCTTAAATTCTTCTATAATTTTCACCGTCTTTAACTGATTCTCGAGTTTAAAAGCAGCTTCTTTACTTATAATCCACTTCTCACTATCTACTTCAGCTACTACATAATCTGCATCTGGATTAACCCATATATTGGTAACACCGTATATCGTCTCCGGCCTAAATGTGCCAGCTACGAGGTAATACTCGGTATCATCTAAGTATAATTTGAATTTAATGAGAGTATACTCTTCGGGCCTTACGCCGACACCCTCAAGTCTATCGTGATCGCCTGTAGGACTTTGGTCGCGAGGACACCACACAGCTGGGTATAAGCCTTTACCGATGTATCCCTTCTTATATAGCTTTCTAATTTGCCACTCTACAAACTTGTTGTAAAGTGGATGTAGACTCGATGTATGGAATTCACGCCTCCAATCAATAGATAATCCATATCTCTTCACCACCTCCCTATTTACATTTGTAAAATATCTAACAAAGAATACAGGATCCTTAAACTTATCAATAAGTTCTTCATCAACTCCATCTAACTCGATTAACCTCTTCCTTACAGATATATCCCCATCTAATAACCTATGTATCGTACCTAGAACTGCTTCCCCCGTCCAATGCCATGCCCATGGATATAATACGTTATAACCCTTCATACGATAATATCTCGCGAGCACATCTAACCTTCCAGACGAATAGGCGTGACCTAAGTGTAACGAACCATTCATATAGGGATATGGGAAGGTTATAAATACCTTATCTCTTCCTTCCTCAGGATCCGCCTCAAATACTCCATCCTCAACCCATTTCCTACTCCAGAAAGACTCTCTATTAGCAACTATTTTAAGATATTCCCTAATCTTATCATTCGGTTCTATGCTCTTCTGCATATTTTATTAACACCTCCTCAATACTCCTTTTATTTACATCACCTACTCCACCGAATCTAGCATACTTATCCTCTCCCCTCCCTCCACCTTTAATAAGATATTTAATAAAGTAATCCATAATATCCTTCGCCGAAACTCCTTTCTTCATATAATTATCGCCTACTCTAATTATCATATTATAGCCGCGTCCAACTTTATTATATCCTACTAAGATATACTCTTTAGACACTTTATCAAGCTCCTCACCCAATATAATTAGATTATCTATATCGTCTCTGAGAATTAACACATTATATGGACCGCACTTCTCAAACTCATTAATGAGTTTATATACTCTATATTTCTGTACTTCACGGATTAATTTAGATATTTTATCACCTAATTCCTCTAAATTATTCACTAATTCAGACACTTTCTCAGGCATAGATTCAAGCGATACAGATAAGCTTTTTCTAGCTCTTTCAACCGCCTCATAATAATCCCAGACATGCTTTACCGCGGAATCCCCAGCTGCATACGTGAATCTAATTACACCATCATGAATCTTCTCAACATTCAAAATCTTAATAAACTGTATTTCACATGTATTCTTAACATGTGTCCCTCCACACGCCTCTACATCCCACCCTGGAATCTCCACGATTCTAATATACTTGCCAGGTACTACACCACCTTGATATATCTTTGGACCGAACCTCTTCTCCGCAACACCTCTCTCCATCGTATATATAGACACATCAATACATTTTGAAATTACCTTATTGGCCTCATACTCAATCATTTTAATTTCATCTAATGTAGGGAGACGGTGATGAGTGACATCTAACCTCGCTTGGTCAACTTCTTTCTCTACACCAGCCTGCCATATATGGCCGCCTAGTATTTTCCTAATAGCTGATAACAGTATGTGTGTAGCGGTATGATGCTTCATTAACTGATAGCGTCTATCCCAATCAATTTTTAACCTTACAGTATCGCCGACACGAAGATCAGAGTCTTCATCTAGATAATGTAAAATAACATCCCCTATAGCCTCAACCTTCTTTACGTGATATGACCTATTATCTGGAGATATTATATAACCAGTATCGTATTTCTGTCCACCTTCACCCGGGTAGAATATTGTGCGGTCGAGTATTACATAGTTTTTATCCTTGTAAATAACCCTGGCATTAGCTTCACTCCAGTAAGGATTAATATAGTATAATTTCTCAGTATATAGCTTCATAGATTTAATTTTATCCTCTAGAGGCTCCCTAAATTCTTCGACCGCCACAGACTGCTTTAGATGCCTCATAGAGACTAATTCAGTAAAGTTCTTAGGAATACCGACTTTAATACCATGTTTAGAAGCTTCCTTTTTAACATACTCAGGTGGAATTCCATATGAGTCATATATTTCTACTAAGGTATCTACATCCCTCCAACCCTTTTTGATATAGGACCTAACGATTTGAGGCACCTTTTTTATAATTTCAAGATATTTCTTATACTCAAATTTTATAATATCAAATAATACATTGTAAATATCTTTAATTTCAGGGTAGTCGGATACCCACTGGTTATATTGGTTATAAAACAAGTCTTCTATTACCGAATATTCTAAGCTCCTTTTTTCAAAGATATTAAATAATTTTCTTATTAACATCCTAGTTAAATACCCTTCCTTAACATTTGAAGGAATCCCACCATCCTTAATTAGAAATAATATAGATTTACTAAAATCAAGGGACTTCATTAGATCTACATACATACTATATTCACTCTCTAACGAAACGTGATCATATCCGTGTTTGACAGCGACTTCATCGATCACGGGCTTTATGGTATCCCATGTAAATTCATGGAGCGACGATATTCCAATTGTAATATCTTTTAATACATAATTAGGAATATCTATATCACCTACCTTGAGAATCCATTTATATACATCTGGATAAATGACCTCGAAGGCTGTTGGAGAGCCTGACGAGAGCCACGTCCATCTCTCTATCCCATATCCAGTGTCCACAGTCCAGATAGGTGTTTCACTTAAACTGCCATCGGGGTTGATTTTATACATCATAAATACTAATGTAGATACTTCTAAACCTCCTATAATACCCTCGACATCAGGACCAGCGTTGCCGCCACCGACCCAGAAATGCTCCTTATATGTAATTAGATCTTCTGGAATACCCAGCTCCCTAGTCGCGAATTCATGATGGTATGCGATAGTTTCATTCTTCCAGTAAATAAACTTATTTTCCAGCTTTTTATTGAATGCATGTGCACCCCCCATCTCAAATATGGTTAAATGCCTCCCAGATGTAAATCCTACTTTATCAATGTCTTCAAACCTTAGACATGGCTGACTAATTACAAGTGGGTTAGCAGGGGGTTCAGATATACCTGAAGTAACATATGGCTGGAAATCCGCTATAGATGCTATTGTTACAAGTAAGTCATCCCTCCATCTCGCGACGACTGGATATGGATTAATGATCTCATGCCCTCTCTTCTCGAAGAATTTTAGAAAGGTATTACGCATCTCCCTTAACGAGTATCTACGTCTTGTGGGAGGATTATTAATAAAAGTATATAACTTGCAGGGTGCTTCCCCACAATTCTCCTCTTCAAAACCCCAGAAGTATGAGCCGCAGCTTTTACACTTAATTCTTTTATACCCGTGTTCCCTCATAAATTCAATTGAAAACTCGACATCTCTAATCTTGTACATCTATTGAACACCTAAAGCCTTATAATATAATATGGGGTTTAAATAGCTAAAATAACTTAATATCTCTTTTAAACAATTAAATAGTCTACTTATTATCTTAATCTACTTTAATCCCAGTAAGGTAAATATTGAATGTGGATTTAATCCATTCACTTATGAATTAGCCGAATAATGCACTTAAACCTTCGAATGCCTCTTCCTCCTTCTCCTCCTCTTCCTTCTTCTTTTCCTCCTCCTTAGGCTTCTCCTCCTTCTCTTCTGCAGGAGCAGGTGCAGGAGCTGGTGCAGGTGCAGCAGGCATCGCTACAGCCTTTTCAATAACTTCCTTAATGTTAATCTTCTTTATTGTAGATACTAGACTTTTAACCTGGGCTTCATCTACATCGTCGCCGATAGCCTTAAAGATCTTATTAAGATTTTCCTCATTAATCTCCTTACCTGCTTCATATAGTAATAGAGCTGCATAAATATATTTCAAACTCCACCACCTCAATTATTCTTCAAATCATATCATCATTAATTAATATATAAATTTTGCTTATGCCGAAGACAGTGACCCCTTTAAATTCTTAGCTATCCTAACGGCCTTAGAGATTATATGAGCTATCGTATATTCTGTCGGGTATCCAGACTCGATGGATAAGTTAAATGCATTCAAATATGCTTTAGTAATTAGAACTGGAAGAATGATCTCAGATGGATAACTAATCTCAACTCCCAACTTAAATGCATTCGAAACAGCATCTTCAAATTTATGGACATATTCTTCTATATTTGGCAACAGCAACTCCCTTGGAATAAGGAGCTTATCTTTAAAGTCGTATGCAAATCTGATATTTACTTTAGACTTAATCGGTTTAATACCTAATTTAGATAGGATATTCGCTAGATTAGGACTTATTCTATCACCTTTTTTAGCGGCTAATGTATCCTTCACAATATATATGGCTCCAGCGACAATCTTTGTAGGGATACTTAATGACGAGAATAATCCTATAATCGGTCCCGGCGGAAGCCCTGTATTTCCTTCGGGGATGACGATATCTATTGGAGCTATATCACCAGGAGAAGCCTCTAGATCCATCTCAAATTTATCTAATTCATATGCAATATCAAATGGATCGTTATTAGTGAATATGAATAAGACTTGTCCATGTAAATTCTCCTTTAATACATCAACTACATCTGGATATATTCTTTCTAATGCCTTTAAAAATACGCCTTTCTTACCACCTTTTATTATAAAACCTAGTTCCTTCTCTAGAAGACGCACTTCACTCAACATATTAGCTCTTAATCTATATGCATCGATAATTATTAGATATCTATGTTTTTTAATTAGATCCTCGAATAACTTACGCATCAACTCTTTACGTTCCCTAGGCCTAAGTGTTTTTATAGACATTTTTAAATCACCCTCACTGACGGACCCATTGTAGTTTTAACATATATCCTTTTTATATATGCCTTCTCAGGCAATTTAGATTCAATATTCTTAATAACTGTCAATGCATTTTCAGCTAGTTTATCGTCATCCATATCCTCAGTCCCTATACTGACCCCGACCATAGGGTTGTTTCTAACATTTACAAACACTGAAGACCTCAATTCATCAACAAGTTTCTTAATGTCGGTTGCTGGTGTTATTATCTGGGGCATCTTACCCCTTGGACCTAATGCAAATCCCATAATCTTTCCGACTAAAGCCATTAACTTAGGTTCAGCGAGGAAAAAGTCAAATTTTTTAGCGATTTTTCTAATCTCCCTCTTCAACCCACTCAATCCACTTAAATCCTTCCCACTGAAAACATGGTCCACCCCAGCTTCTTTAGCCTTTTCAGCCATCACCCCATCTGCAAACACGGCTATAAGCTTCTTTTTCTTTGGTGGATACGGTAGTTTAATCGTAGTCCTAATCCTATTTTCGGGCTTCTTTAGATCTAGTCCCTCGATGGCTATAATCAATTCAATAGACTGCGTAAAATTTCTTTTCTTACTCTTTTCCTTAGCCTCCTTAATTGCCTCAGCTAGTTTCTCTACAGTTATCTCAATACTTAGTATTTTGCTCACTGCAAACACCTAGGTCATTCACTACTATATATTTTACTATCATATAAACCTTCTTTAATTTCCTTATTCACCAGCTTAGGATTTTTACCATCTACCGTGACCCCCATACTCACACACGTACGGATGACCTGTAGAACAACGCTCTTTAAATTATCTAACTTGAGTTTTTGATTAATTATTTTACTTATCTTTAAGACTTGCTCAAATGTAAGGTTACCGACGAACTCTCTACCAGGCATGGACGAGCCCTTCTCTATACCAGCTTCCTTTGCAATTAATGCAGATACTGTAGGTATGCCGACCTCGACCTCAAACTCTTTAGTCTCTGGATCAACTAGTACTTTAACTGGTACCCTCATTCCCCTGAAATCCTTTGTAAGTTCATTGATTTTATCTACAATTAATTTCACGTTTACTCCTAGGGGGCCTAATGCAGGGCCTATTGGAGGCCCTGCAGTCGCTTCACCACCACTAACTAAAAACTCGAATGCTTGTTTCTTCCCCATATAACTACACCTCATCCAGTCTCGATCTTCTTCAAGTTATCTTTAGGTATTACAATTGGAATAGGTGATATTGACGCACCCTGAAGCTGAATAACAACCTCATTTTCACTCCGAATATTTATAACCTTAGCGGTCATGCCTTTAAATGGTCCTGCGACGATCTCAACTAAATCACCTATATTCAAGACAATCTCCTTTTCTGTAATCAGGAGTTGTTCAATTTCCTTTACGTCTACAATGCCAGGTAGAATACGTTTAAAATATTTTATACCCTCAAAGGCGTTTAATACATCACTATAACTATCCGCCTCTACAATAAGCATCCCCTTACTTCCAGGTGGGATTAAAATCGACTTCACCTTAATTGCTCCATTTGAATTCCTGACTCTGACTTCAGCTATCTTAGCGATACTCTCCTCCTGACCTCCAGTTACCTTCACCAAGAAGAATTTAGGCTTTCCTTCCAATGCCATTCCATCACCTCACTATAAATAGTCCAAATACAATCCATATTACGAAGCCGATAGTGCCTAATAACGTTAATCCAATGAATATCAACTTTGTATATTCCCAAAACTCTCTTAGGCCAGGCTTTCTAATCAATTTAAATAGATTTATATACTTCCTAAGCATTCTACCACCGTCTAAACTTCTATTATCCACATCCTTATAACTATATTTCAACCACTTAACATTTATAAAAATATTTAATTCTCTATCTCTTTATTACCTCAAATCCATATTCACTCAAGAAACTCCTCAACCACTGTCTCACGCCACCTTTAATACTCTTCCAATCTAATATAGCGGTTTTGCTATCATCACTTAGTTTAAAAGCCTTTAAAATAATATCAGGTTTAATATCATGATTCAATACGTATTTAGAGAAGATATGGCCTATAGCATACTCCTCTTCTAACATTATTTTAGTAAATAAGGGGGCATAATGAGGGCCTCCAAATCCTACAGCTGGCTTATATCCACGTATATTTTTTAATGCATTTAATACAGAGTCTACCACAGTATTAGTAGCTTCCAAATCATTCCACTGCTTAATAGTTGAACCTACTTCGACAAAGACGACTTTAGACTTTACTTCAGTTGGACCATGGTGCGTCACCTCCATCCTGACATCATATTTTAGTCCACGCTCATCCCTAAGAATACTCATCCATTTCAGGATAGATTTCATGAGACTCGGGTTGCTTTTGGCAAGGCTATATGGCTTCCCACCGTATGATGCGTCTTCAAGAGGATTTCCAGTTACATGAACGGAAAGTGTAGGATATTCTTTAATTGAACTATGCCTAGACAGGAATATTATAGTGTCTATATTATATGGTATCTTTGAATCTATGTAATCGGTGTATATTATATCTTGATCTACGGCTGCGAGGCCGTATTCACCGCACTTCCTTATATATAATCCATTGAAATCATGGCCTTCGTCAAATCTCAATCTACTCATTAAATAATTAGCCATATTAACCCCGGCGGGGTCCTTTAAACTATATAAAAAAAGGTATCTTATAGTTAATCCACCATCCATAGAAGTATCGCCTTCTGCATATGGAGTCTATTCTCAGCCTGGTCATATACAATTGAATACTTTGAATCTATGACTTCATCTGTAACTTCTTCACCACGGTGGGCCGGTAGACAATGCATGAATACAACATCTTCATTACCAGCGGATTCTATTAACTTCATATTCACCTGATAACGTGGGAGAAACACTCTTCTTCTCTCCTCAGCCTCAGCCTCCTGACCCATCGATACAAATGTGTCTGTATATATTACATCGACCCCCTTAACAGCCTCGTGGGGATCCCTATATAATTTTATTTTAGCCCCTGACTCTAAAGAGAACTTCTTTGCATAGTCCAGGTATATTTTCGAAGGCTCATAACCTTCTGGAGTCGCTATATTAAACTCGATTCCCAATTTAGAAGCACCCATTAATAGCGAATTAGCGACATTATTGCCGTCGCCGACATACGCTACTTTAATGCCCTTTAACTTACCAAAATGTTCATATATGGTGTAATAATCTGAAAGTGCCTGCACAGGATGTGCCAAGTCTGAGAGACCGTTTATCACAGGGATATCCGCATATTTAGCGAATTCTTCGAGGCTACTGTGACTATATACTCTAGCCATGAGAATATCTACATATCTACTTAATACCTTGGCTGTATCCTTTATACTCTCTCCTCTACTCATCTGGAGAGTCTGAGTAGGTAGATATATTGCATGCCCACCCAATTCATACATAGCCACTTCAAACGACACCCTAGTCCTCGTAGAAGGTTTCTCGAAGATCATACCTAAGACATATCCTCTAAGAGAGTCTGAAACATCTATTCTACCAGACTTTATGCCATCGGTTAGAAATATTAGACGCCAAATATCTTCGGGGAGGATATCAA
>Ga0164318_10007068_pt1 | contig 10888 bp, 7 predicted proteins | sample GuaBasSedimGuay9_FD_113734 | JGI IMG/M metagenome (GOLD analysis project Ga0164318, IMG submission 113734) | Subseafloor sediment microbial communities from Guaymas Basin, Gulf of California, Mexico - Guay9, Core 4571-4, 0-3 cm | ecosystem: Environmental > Aquatic > Marine > Hydrothermal vents >...
AAAAATTGAAATCTGAGCCGCCAAAGCAGGAAAGAAAAATCCATCTAAAAAACTAATAAATTTTTCTGAATTAAAAATTTTTTCTAAAAAATGATTTTTTATTTTTAATTTTAAATTCAGATAAAAATTTTTTAAAGGTAGTGTAAAATAAGTTAATCCTAAAGTTGCTAAAAATGAAAATTGAAAACCTAAATCAAAACAAAGAATTTTTGGGTTAAAAAGAACCATCAAAAAACAAGCAAAAAACAAAGCATATTTAGGATGATATTGTCTTCCGCCCTTTAAAGACAAAAGATAAACACTAGCCATAATTGCAGCCCTAACACAACTTGGCAATCCTCCAGTCATTAAGACAAATAAAGCAATTAGAAATAAAGTAATCCAAAAACAAATATCCCTTCTAAAGAAAAAAATTAAAAAATTAAAAAGATAATGAGAGATAATAGAAATATTAAAACCAGACAAAGCAATAATGTGAGAAAGCCCAGCAAAAGATAATTTTTTTGAAAACTCTTTAGAAAGAGAAGGAGTTTTTCCTAAAATTATCCCCTGCGCAAAATTTGCCTCATCTATTGGAAAAAGAAACGAAAGGTTTTCCTGAATTTTTAAAGAAATTTTAAATAAAAATGATTTTATAAAATTTCCATTATTTTTTGAAATAATTTTTATTTTTGGATAATTGATTTCATAAAAAATGTTTTCCTTATCAAGATATTTGGGCGCTTTTTTGATTTCTCCTTCAACCTTAATTAAATCTCCATAATCTATTTGGTAGGAATTTGATGCTTTTAATAAAATTTTTCCTTGAGGATCTTTTGAAAAAACTTTTACCAACTGATAGAATTCTTTTTTGTTTGGGATTTCAATTACTTTTCCGATAAAAAAAATTTTTTTTCCAAGAAACGAATGAAATTTGCATTTTGAAAAACTCCTATAGGAATAAAAATAAAAATAAGAGGCACCACAAATTATCATCAAAGAAAAAAATCCCAAAAAATAAATTGGGATTTTTTTAAACTTAAAAGAAAAAACAAAAAACAAAATTGAGGCAATAAAACAAATTATTAAAACAAAATTTAGATTAAAAGACGCAAAGAAAATGCCAATAAAAAATCCAATAATAGCCCAAAAAAATATCTCTGCTTTTGGCATATCTTAAAAATATCCAAAAATTAAGAATCTTGAAATACTGAAGAAATATTGAATTTATTTAACTTCTAAAATCACACACTTCTTTTTCCCTCGCGGAGTTTCAACCACAACTTCATCTTTTGGTTTTTTTCCAATTAAAACTCTTCCCAAAGGTGATTCGTTAGAAATCAAACCCTCTTTAGGATTGCTTTCTTCTCTTCCTACAATTTTAAATTCTTGAACTTTTCCTCCAATTTTAAGTTTTACCTTTGAACCAAACTGAATTCCTGAAAATTTTGTCTTGGATTGAATTTCGGAAACAATTTTACTTGTTTTTAAAACTCTCTTTAATTCAGAAATTCTTCTTAAAAGCATTCGTTCGTCTTCTCTTGCCTGTGCATAAGCAGCATTTTCTGACAAATCTCCCTGCTCTTTTGCGGCTTTAAGAGATAATGAAATTTTTTTCATTTCCTCGCCTTCTAAACGTTCCAGTTCTTTTTTTAATTCTTCGTATTTTTTCTTTGAAATAAGTCCCATTGTTTTAAAATTTCATAAACTATTGGTAAAGTATTTAACCGACCCCATTTAGCATCCTCGACTAATACTAAAAATGAAATTTTTGGATGAGAATAAGGAACTACACCAACAAACCAAGAAAGATATTTTTCTTTTCCAACTTGAGCCGTCCCTGATTTTCCAGCAATTTCAAGACCTAAACTTGAAAGATAATAACCAGTTCCATAAGGTTTTACAACAACATCCCTTAAACCATCTTTTATTGCTTCAAAAAACTCTTTTTTAAAAGAAACCTTTTTTATTATTTTTTCTTTTTCATCTTTTAAAAGATGAGGTTTAATAATTTTTCCTTCATTAAACAAACTATTAAAAGCAGTTAAAAGTTGAATCGGGGTTACAAGAAGTTTACCTTGACCAATTGAAAGATTATAGGTGTCTCCCAAATACCAATTCTCTTTAATTTCAGGAACAAGTCCTGATTTTTCTTCTAAAAGATCAATACCAGTTTTTTTTCCAAAATTAAATTGTTTTAAATACTTAATAATTTTTCTTGCTCCAAGTCCCTTGATATTTTTTCCACCACCACCAATTAAATAAAAATAAATATCACAAGAAACTGCTAATGCTTTTTTTAAGTCAACAATTCCATGAATTTTCCAATCATGAAATAAAGTAAATTTATCCGGATAATATGGATTTTTTATTTTTAAATATCCAGGGCGATCATCGATTAAAGTTTTAGGAGTTACAATTCCTTCTTCTAAAGCCGAAATTCCTAAAAATGGTTTAATGGTAGAAGCCGGAGGATATTGTCCACTTACTGCTCTATTATACAACGGATAATTTAAATTTTCAAATATTTCTTTAATTTTCTTTGAATCTCCCTCAATAAAGATATTGTTGTCAAACGAAGGAGCGCTTACCATCACTAAAATCTCTCCAGAGTTACTATCCATTACTAAAGCAACGCCTTTCTTTGAATTAATTGCTTTAAGCCCTTTATTTAAAGCATTAAAACTTACTTTCTGTAAGTTGCTATCAATTGTCAAATAAAGATCTTTTCCCTTCTTTGCTTTTTCGATTAAAATTTCTTCCCAGCCACCATTTTTTTTTCTTTCAATAATTTTTTTTCCAGGAATACCACGAAGTTTATCTTGATAAAAAGATTCAACTCCAGAAGCACCAATCATCTCTAAAGGAAAATATTTTTTTAATTCTTTCTCGTTTGGTTTTTTTAAATAACCAATTATATGAGAAAAAATTTCTCCATCAGGATATTTTCTTTTAAAACTTTTCTCTAAATAAAAACCGTTTAGGTCCAAAGAAGAAATTTTAGCGGCTTCTTTTAAACCAATATTTTCTTTTAAAAGAATTTTTTTTCTCTTGCCTTGACTTTCCTTTATTTTTTTTATTAAATTTTCATCCTTAAAAAAATTACTTAAAAAATCCAAATTTTTCTTCTCGAAACTAAACTCATTTGGTAAAAACCACAACGAAAAAGTAATCTCATTTTCGGCAAGAATTTTTCCATTCCTGTCAAAAATTTTTCCTCTTTCTGGTAGAACCGGAAAACTTCGAGAAATATTTGAAATTGCCTTATCTTGGTAAATTTTAGCATCAATTATTGAAATTTTAAAGGTCATCAATAAAAATAAAACAGCAATTACTAAAAATAAATTTCTTAAATTTAAAAAGATATTAAAATTTAAAGGCGGTTCAATTTTTCTTTCTAAAAAGTCCTCTTTTTTGGAAAAAAGAATTTCTTCAGGTTCAATTTCAATATCTTTTTTATTTTTTTTAAAAAACCTCATAGCCCTAAAACTTTTAGTCCTGGAAGTTCCTTTGAAGCAAGAAATTCAAGCATAGCCCCACCACCAGTAGAATAAAAAATTTTTGATTTTTTTTCAATACTTTTTGAAGAAAAAATTGAAAGAGTTTCTCCTCCACCAACAATACTAAATTTATTTAATTTCTTTATTATCTTTGCCATTTTAATTGATCCAAAAGAAAATCTCTTATCTTCAATTAAACCCATCGGTCCATTCCAAATAATTATTTCTCCTACTTTTAAAATCTTCTGGTAAAAATCTAAAGTTTTTTCTCCGATATCTAAAATTTCAAAAGAAGAATTATTTTGTTTTGATAAATCGTTTAAAGTCAGATAAATTTTTTTATTTTTTGAAATGGCATAAAAATCAATTGGCAAAATTATTTTAGATTGTAGTTTTTTTATTGATGATAAAAATTTATCATCAACTAAAAAACGCCCAACATTAAAACCTTTTACCTTTAAAAAAACATTTGCTAAAACTCCACCAAGCAAAATTGCAGAAGATCTTTTTTCCCAAAATTTAATTAAAGGAATTTTTGTAGAAATTTTTGCTCCTCCCAAAACCAAAATTATCGGTTTTTTGCAAGAATTTAAAACTTTTGACAAAACTCTTACCTCTTCTTCTAATCGAAACCCATAATAATTTTTCATTATCTTCGGCAAAGCATAAACTGAACTATGTTTTCGATGACAAACTGAAAATGCTTCAGAAACATAATAATCAGCCAATTCCTTTAATTTTTTTGCAAAATCTTTTGAGTTCTTTTTTTCTTCTTCGTAAAATCTTAAATTTTCTAAAAGCAAAATCCTGCTAAAATTTAATTTCTCAATTTTTTCTTTAACTTTTTTCCCAATACAATCATCAACAAAATTTATCTTTTTCTTTAAAATTTTTTCTAAAAAAGGAACTAATTTTTTAGTGCTCAATTTAAAAGATTTTCCCTTTGGATTTCCAAGATGAGTCGCTAAAATTATTTTGTGGTTATAATTTAACAAATAATCAATAGTTTTTTTTGCCGTTTTTATTCTAAAATCATCAAGAATTTTATCTCCTTTAAATTTTACATTAAAATCTACTCTTAAAAATATCCTTTTTTTCTTTTCCTTCAATTTTTCTATTACCATTTCTTTTAATGTTTTTAATTTTAAAAAATTATAAAATTTTTTAAAAGAGTTTTTTGTTTTTTAAAAGAAAAATTTATTAAAGTTTTTTTTCTTTAACATCTTCAATTATAACTCCTTTTTCTTTTTTGTCTAATTCTTATAATAGTAGTTGGTATTTGGTTAGCAATTGGTAGTCCAGTCCAAAAATAAGCAGTTTAAATTAATAAATTTGGCGCCAAAAAACAAGGCGCCAGCAAGGAATTTATTGCTTGATGAAATTTATTTTTATTTATTAAGAAATTTTTTTAACAAATTTACTCCTTTATAACTTTTATTTTTTTTATTTTTTCTTTTTGAATTTTAGGAAGACGGATTTTTAAAATTCCTTCCTTAAAAGTCGCCTTCACTTTTTCAGAATCAATTTCGCAGGGTAAAATTATTGCTCTTGAAAAATTGCCCCAGAAACACTCCTGATAAAGATAATCAACTTCATTTTCTTTTGGATTTATCTTTCTTTTTCCTTTAATAGTAATCATATCTCCATTTAAAGAAATATCAATATCATTTGGTTCCACTCCAGCAATTGGGGCAACAATTACAATTTCATTTTCAGTTTGATAAACATCAACTGACAATCTCCCCTCTTCTTCATCAGGGATTAATTTTTCTTTATCTGAAGAAATTTTAATTTCTTGTTTTCTTGGTTTCGCTTCTATTATTTTGAATTCTTCTTCAATTGGGTTAAAATTATTATTTTCCATAATCATTTTTATCCTAACAAATAATTCTAAAAAATGCAATTTTAATTTGTGGATAACTTAATCATATTTTTTTAAGTTTTTAAAAACAGATTTTAATGGCAATCTCATCCAAATTAAAAACAATATTACAAAAAACAAAATTAAAATATCAAAATAGGTTTTTTGAATCCAATAAATCGCAAAATTAAATCCGGTATGTAAAAAAGATGCTAAAATTAATCCAAGATATAAAAAATTTTTTTTAATTTTTAAGATACTCAAAGCCCAAAAATATCCTAAAATTGCCGAAGATGAAGCATGTAAAAAAGTTGCTCCTAAAAAGCGACCAATACCGGTAAAAATAATATCTCCAGTGCCAAAATTTTTTTCTGAAAAAATAGAATAAAGGTATAATAAATTTTCAATCAAGGCAAATCCCATTGCTGCAGTTACTAAATAAATAACTGGATCAATGGGTTCATCAAATTCTTCTTTTTTAGAAATTGAAACTTTTACGGAAAAGAATTTAAAAAATTCTTCAATAAAAGCAAACAAGAAAAAAGATATTTCTATTTTTTTTAAAAAATTAAATGAAGAAAAAACGCTCTCAAAATAAATCGCTGGAATTGTGGCTAATATTCCACAAAAAAAACACAAAATAATGGTCTTTTTTGGCTCTGGTTTAGGATCTTTTTTTAAAAAATAAAAAAGCCATAAAAGCGAAGGCAAAATTCCAAGAATTGTGGCTAAAATTATTTGATAGATTTTAAAATGATTCATTGTTTCTTTAACTTTGGATTAAGTTTTAAGGCCTGATTTAATGCTTCTTGAGATTCTTTTAATTTTCCTATTTGTTGTAAGGCAATCGCATAGTTATACCACCCTAATGCATCTTTTGGATGAAACTTTAAATATTTCTCATAACAGAAAACAATTTGGTTCCAGTTATTAGTTTTTACAAAAGCAAGAATCATTTTTTCAAATTCTATTCTATTTTTCCAAAATGGCCATCCGGCATCAATGGCTTCTAAATATTTTTTCTCGGCTTTTGAGTATTGCTTTAAAGCATAAAAAATTTCTCCTAATACTTGATGAAGACTCCAAGAAGAAGGATCAACTTCTTTAGTATAACGATCTAAAATTTTTCCGGCTTCCTGATATTTATTTTGGAAAATATAAACTTGGGCTAGTCCTACTAAATAACTTGGTCTTCTTGGAGAAAGTTCTAATCCTTTTTTTAAAATCATTTCTGCTTTTTCAGAAAAACCCTTTTTTTTCAAATCAAATGCTTGGAAAAAGTAAATTTTTCCTAAAATAAAATAAATTTGAGGATCGTAAGGATGCTTATGGTTTGCTTTCTCTAATTCTTGAATTATTTTCTGAGATAGGTTTTCAAATTCTTTTGAATTTTTTAATTTCTCTATTTGATTACTGTGACTAATAATGGTCCAACCTCCTCTTTTTTGAATATCAGTTAAGGTGAAAGGAGAATTAATTTTTAATGCTTCATCAAAGTAATTATTTGCTAAAGTTAATAATTTTTGAGGATTAAAATGAGTATTTTTTTTATCACTTAATGCTTGCGAGTAAACTCCAATATAAAGACGAAGATATTTGTTTGATTTATAAGGTAGCCAAACGCATTCAATTAAAAGAAAGACAGTTAAAAGAAAAATTATTGTTTTCGCTGGCAGAGAAAAATAACTGGGAAGATGAATAGTTTCTTTTTTTGGTTCGGTATCTTTTTTTAAAATAGAATTGGTTTCAAAATATAAAAGTCCCAAAAAAGGAAAAAGACCTAAATACATTGGAAAAGTATCAAATAAAAATATTGCCTGAGTTAAATAAGCAAAATAAAAAGAAATTAAAACAATTCCTAAAAATCTTTTCTCTTTATTTTTAATCAATTTAATAGAAAGATAAAAAACCGCAGAAATAAAAATTAAATATAAAATAAAAAGAAAAATTCCTCCTTCGCAAAGAACTTGAAGATATTGATTGTGAACTTTATCAAACCAAGGCTCTCCGGCTAGTGGAATTCTTGGATCAAGATGTTTATTAAACCCAGCAAAAAAATTTTCCGGACCCCAACCAAAAATTGGTTTTTCTTTAAAAACATTTAAAGCAACTTTCCAAGTGCGAAGTCGTTGTGCTAAAGAGCCATGCTTTAAAGAAATATCAACTACTGCTCGTTTTAATATCGGATTTGACTTCACAAAATTTGTATCTTTAAAACAAAATAAAACAGACCAGGAAATTACTCCAAGAAAAATCAAAATTAAAAGAAAGAGAGCAATTTTTTTCTGTTTTTTAAAATAAAAAACATTAAATAATCCAACAAACAACAAAAAACCGCAACCAAAACCAAAATAAGCGCCTCGAGTTTGAGTAAAAATAAAAGTAAGTAAGAAAAATAAAAACAAAATTAAAAATCCAACCTCCCTTTTTTTAAATTCAAATTTCTCTTTTTTTCTAAATTCTAAATAAAGCCAAGTTAAAAAAGTTATTACAAAAATCAAAAATACCGGCATATAATCTGGGTTTCCAAAAGTACCTTCAATTCGAGATCTTTTCTCTCCATAAAAGAAAAATTTATGATCGCTTAAATATTGTCCCCATCCAAAAAAAGAAATTAAAATTCCTAAAATTACAAAGATAGTTCCAAAAATCTGCCAATCTTTTTTCTCCTTAAAAACTGATGTAATCATCAAAAAATATAAGACCCAATGAAGATATTGAATAACACCATCAGCCCGCTCGATTTCAGAAAAAAAGGAATGAATTGGATCAACCCCTAAAAACCCAGTGATAATTAAACCAAAAATAAAAACAAATAAAGTTAAGACCAGAGGGTTTTTAAAATCAGGCAAATATTTTTTATTCTCAAGAACTAAAAGAAGCCAAAGAAAAAGAGAAATTTCAACAAAAAATCTAAAAAGATATGCCTTTCCAGAAACAAAAGGAAATAAAAGATTCTTTGCAATTACTAAAGGCGGTAAAAAAATAGTAAGATATAGGAAAATTTTTAAAATTTTTTCAATCATTTTTAATTAATTGTTGATTGTTTATTAAATTTAAACGCAAAATGTAAAAGTTAATTGAATTTAAAATTTAAAACAAAATTTAAATGTCAAATTTCAAATGTCAAATCTTAAAAGTCAAAAGTAAGAAATTAGAAGTAGGAGATGGGAGGTGGGAAAATAAAAATTAAGAAATTACTAAATCTCACTTCTCATTTCTCACCTCCCACTTCTCACCTCCCACTTCTTATATTTTTTAAAGATTTTAGATTTTAGATGTAGATTTTACTTTTTACTTTTTAGATTTTAGATTTTTTTGTTTTGAATTTTGAATTTGTTTGTAATTTGTAATTTGTAATTTATTGTTTTAGTATTTGACATTTGAGATTTGAGTTTTGAGTTTTTAATTTTTAATATTAGAACTTGTTAATATTAAGTTGATTTAACTAAAATTATAAAAATTCTTTTTCTTTTTTCAAATTTTTATTTGTTTAAAGCAAAGAAGTTTTTGCTTTTAAGAGCAATTCTTTTTTAATCGGTTCAAATAAAGGTTTTGGTTTTTGAGAAATTTTTATTTTTTCTTTTTTAAATTCAAGTAAAAGATTTTCTTTTCCAATAAGTTTTGAAATTTTTATTGATGTTTTTGGCAAAAAAGGATAAATTAATTTCCTTAAAATATCAATTGAAAAAATCGCCAAAGATAAATCTTCTTTTGTTTCTTTTTTTGCTTTTTTAATTTTTTTCCAAGGTTGAACTTGATTTAAAAATTTGTTCCCCTCAATTGAAATATCAACAATTTTTTGCAATGCTTCTTTGAAACGAGATTTAAAAATTAGTTCTTGAATTTCAAAAAAATTTTTCTCTATCTTTTTAAAAAATTCTTTTTGAAGGTTGGAGCGTGGTTTTTTAAATTCAAATATTTCATTTTTGAAGTTTTTAAAACAAAGAACAAGTGCTCGATTAATGTAATTTCCAAAATTTCCAATAAGTTCTTTGTTTATTTTTTGATAAAAATCATCAAAAGAGAAATTTGAATCAGATTCTTGGGGGTTAATTTTTATAAGATAATATCTTAAAAATTCAGAATCAAAAAATTCTAAAAACTTTAAGGCATCAATCATCCATTTTTTGCTTTTTGAAAGTTTTTTTCCTTCAAGTAAAAGATATTCTGAAGAAACAATTTGATTTGGCAAATGAAAATTTTGACTCATTAAAATTGAAGGCCAAATAATTGTGTGAAAAGGAATATTATCTTTTCCAAAAACATAGTAATGATAACTTTCTTTATCCAAAAAAAATTCTTTCCAATAATTATTTTTGCCAATTTTAGAAGAATATTCAACACTGGCTGAAAGATAACCACAAACTGCTTCAAACCAGACATAAATTACTTTATCTTCAAATCCCTTCAAAGGAACTTTAATTCCCCATTCAAGATCACGAGTAATATCTCTATCTTTTAGACCCTTTTTTAAAAAACCTAAAGAAAAATCTTTAGCGTTTTTTCGCCAATTTTTTTGAGTTTTTATCCAGGAAATTAATTTTTTTTGAAAAAAAGAAAGTTTAAAGAAAAAATGAATTGTTTCTTTTAAAATTGGCTTTGTCTTACAAATTTTACAATAAGGATTAATTAACATTTTTGGCTCTAAAAGTGATCCGCAATTATCACATTGGTCGCCTCGAGCAATTTTTTTACAAACTGGACAAGTTCCCTCAATAAATCGATCTGGCAAAAATCTTTGACATTTAGGACAAAAAAATTGTTTTTGAACTTTTTGATAAATTAATTTTTTTGAAACTAAATCTAGAAAAATTTTTTGAACTATTTGATGATGAACTTTTGAGGTAGTTTTAGAATAAAAATCAAAAGAGAAATCTAATTTTTTAAAAGTTTTTTTAAATTCTTGATGAAAATGATTAATAATTTCTTTAGGATTTTTTTTTGAAATTTGGGCTTCAATTGCAATTGGAGTTCCATAGCAATCAGTGCCAGAAACCAATAAACTTTTAATTTTAATTTGAGAAAAAAATTTTTTTAAAATATCGGCTCCAATTAAAGCCGCAATATGTCCCAAATGAAGGGAGTTATTTCCATAGGGCCAAGCCGAACCAATAAAGACATTTTTAATTTTAAAGAGATTTTTTTTCATCAATTAAAATTATTTTTAAGCGCAAAACTCAAAACTCAAAGCGCAAAACTAATTCAAATTAAATCCTTAATCTTAAATCCTTAATCTTTAATCTAAACTTTTAATGCCAAATGTCAAAATCCAAATGTCAAGTCAAATCCAAAATCCAAATGACAAAACTTAAATAAATTCGAAATTCGAATCCCAAAATCCGAAACAAATTCGAACTTTTAAATGTTCAAAACAAAGTTAAATCAAAAATCAAATATCAAAATGAAAAATCAAAAAGAATAAAAAGAATTAAAGGAAAAAGAAAAAGTTTTTGTTTTTAATTCTTTTTGAATTTTGAATTGTCATTTTGAATTTTGATTTTTGCATTTTGAATTTTTTTGGCATTTAGTACTAGAAGTTTAGATT
>Ga0164318_10007069_pt1 | contig 10887 bp, 5 predicted proteins | sample GuaBasSedimGuay9_FD_113734 | JGI IMG/M metagenome (GOLD analysis project Ga0164318, IMG submission 113734) | Subseafloor sediment microbial communities from Guaymas Basin, Gulf of California, Mexico - Guay9, Core 4571-4, 0-3 cm | ecosystem: Environmental > Aquatic > Marine > Hydrothermal vents >...
AAATTTTTCAGCTTCCTTAATATACTTATTCCGATCCTCTGGCGTTAATAATCTCCACGTAAGGAATTGTTTACGGATTATCCTAGCGAAAGATTCTGCAGATGTAACCCATGCATCATATGGACCACTTTCTCTTTTAACGAGAAGCTGTGTTACATATTTGTTTTCGGTTAGGCTTTTCTTGAAAATTATTTGGAATTCTTGAATAATATTTTGTTCAAATGGAGGCAACCATACTTTTCCTTTAATGATAGCAGATTCTCCTCTTTTGATGCCTACTTGGTAAGATATGGTACTGAATCCACCAGCTCTTTCGACTTTATGAGTTTCCATAAATTCGCTTAGGAACATTGCTAAACCCTCCACAAGATGATCTTCCCTAAATGTAAATGGTAATGGAATTTCCCATATATCTCCTCTAGGTTTAGTTGAGATTCTCCATCTTCTTTCAAGCGATGGTGTAACTAACTTGGATACTAGGAAGAATGGATACAATGAGGCTAGGAGAATTAATGCAAATACTAAGCCTATAGAAGCAAATACTGACGAGCTTGAATAATTCATTCCGATCATTCCTCCAGTTAATAGAGCGAAGTTGAATATTCTAGCCATTATTATACCTCCAACATAACCTACTATTGAGCCCAGTATACCATAAGCTAAAGTTTCGGCAAGGAACATTCCAGCTACGTGAAGTGGTGCCAAACCTAAAGAACTATATATTGAGATTTCCTTTGTTCTCTCCTGAACGTTGCTTAATATTGTCGTTGCAAGGACTAAACCAGCAATTATGACTGGTGTTATTATAAAGCTGAAGCCAAAGAATTCTTGGACAAATCTACTGCTTAACAGAAATCCTTTCCCTTTATAGCTTCCATAAACTTCAATCTTCTTATAAGTGGAGAATATTTCTCTAGCCATAGTTCTGACAGTTGTTTCATTTAAGTTATCTTTCAGGATAACTTTTATCGAAGGTATAAATGCACCTGGCATATTTTTCATAAATTCAGAGTTTATGACGATAATTTCGCTCCACGAAAGTCTGAAAAGTTTATCAAACCTTTGTTCATCATTCATTTTTACAACGTCATAAGGTCTTGGTCCAAAATATATGGGTTTACCTGCTTCTTCATCAATGTCGCCAATAGTTTTTAGTGCAAGTGAATCGTCATAAATACCGGCAACATTTAATGTATATCCGCTAAATCTAACAGTGTCTCCAACGTTTACACCTAACAACTGAGCTATGGATTTTGGTAATATACATGAACTAGGTAAATCAACCAGGTTGGAATCTAAGTAAAGTGACACATTTGCGAAGTCTTTCTTAATTTCTACTGCTGAGAGACCTACTACAGCCTTAAACGTTATGTATGTGCCCTTGTTTCCACCTAATATAAAGTTCTCAGTTGTAAGAGGAGGATATAACCAATATCTAACAGATATATAACCTCTGTCGCCAACAATTTCCTTTACAACTTGGATAATACGTATATCAAGAGGTTCATTGTATTGGGACTGAATAAGTATACCGGGATATTTTGAAGCAGATGCATAATTAACCTCTATAATCTTAGGGACAGGAATCACCGATGTCAGAGATACGAGGGACATGACGATAAGAATGATTGTTAAAAGTGTTAGGCTGGTACGTATAGCTCTCTTTTTCATATTTTCTACGCCTATAGACATTGCAGCAACAAACAAATCGAATGCTTCTCTTTCCAAGAAATGTGCTCCAACTCTCTCTTTTCTAACTCTTCCGAGGCTTCTCGAAAATATTAGGAATAAGAAGAAGACCGTTGGAATAGACAGTATTAATAGAACTACACCGAGACTCAGCGCAGAGATACTGTATACTATTGAAAAGCCTGGGTGGAGAATAGCGAAGATAGCAAATACTGAGAGGGAGACAAGAACTATAATTAAAAGACGCTTAAAGCCACCTGTTAGACCTACAAGTTTTTCGGCTATTATTGCAAAAGGTGCAATAATCAACATTATAAAAAGTACAGCATTGGTAAAGTCGACGTACATGGTCCTCATTCTCTCATATAGTTCCAGTGTATAGCTCCATGCTCTGAATGTATGAACTAATGCTTTGTCATAGATTTTCTCATTGTAATACTTATCAGCTAATGTAAGAGCTATTTTTGATTGATTTATAAGACGTTCAATGCTTGAGTCCCTAATACCTCTACTGATAGCTCTCTCATATCTTAAGTCGGCTATAGTAAATAATTCTCTAACATAATGATGTACGGCAAATGGTATTATTTTAAGGGTACCTATATCACCTAGTTTATAACCTATACCTTCTTCCGTTCCAGGTTTTAAATTAATTAAAAGTATTGCTTTTCTACCAAGTCCTGTAAGAGTGCCTATCACTTCAATATTTTTATTTGGCGGTGCAAAAACTAAAGCGAACTTATTTTCGTAATCTATGATATATGAATGAGAATCAGGTCTTACAAGGTTTTCATAAAATGCATCAATTGAAACCGGTACTGGATTTGAATAATGTGTATAGGGCACAGCATAATAGGGTTTTCTATAAATATTTAGAGTTATAAGTTCCCACGGCTGGTCAGGAATAGCTAGATACGGTAAGAGTAGACCAGCAGCTTTGAAGGCAACAGTTTTGACTGTAATTCCATCTTTTAGATGTGGTGGTGTAAACGAAAACTTTCCAGCACCGTTAGAGCCCATATCTGGTACGTAGATTAGTCTTCCTTGATTGTTAACCTTGTAGGCTACAACCTCTATGTTACCAATAAATACTTCCTGTGGAGCCATACCTATTATCTTAGTGGTGCCTTTGTCGTCGGTTAATTGAACTATATATGAGAATAAGTTGTATGTTGTGACTCCTAATGATCCTACAGTATTATAGTACCATGTTACTTTATGTACTACAACTAGGGATTTCGGTACAGGAACATATAACGTTGGTACGGTTGGATTATATTCTAGGACTTCGACCGATACAGTAGCATACCCAAAACCACCGTTTATAGGATCGACCTCAATACGTGTGGGGCCTAATGAGTCGAGGCTTCCCGTATATACAGATTTAATATCGGAAAGGATATGATTTAGAGAGAATGCTACAAAGCTTAGTTGTGCCTTAATGTTTTCCCAGTTAATGTTATCAGGTGTATCGAACGGCGTGAAAGTTTTTAATCTTAGATCTGTGTAGGTAAGGTATGAGACAGATAATATTTTAGCTATTCCAAATGGTTCGGCATCTAGAATAAAATCTTTTGCCAGGTTTATAGCATATCCTGTTTCAAATGATTTTTCTGTTATTATGCCTGTTGTGGCATTATAGTTATATGCCTCACTCTTTATTTTCTGGTAGAGTTCCCTATCTTTGTCATAGAACTCTTTTATCCATCTTCGTGCTGAAGTTCTGAAATCCCTATAAAGATTGAGTGCTCCTTGTGTTCTATGGCCATAAAATAAACCACCTGGATAAATTACAAGCTGACTAGTAGAAGAAGATAAATCGAGATTAAGCACAACATATGGCTTTAGGTTCTTATGAAACATGTATTCTTCTACGAAATATCTAGGGCCGCTTAATCCCTGCCAGTGACCTGAGAAGAAGACAAACCATATACTGTATTTTGGTTTATTTTTCTTTAATTGTTCGATAAATGATAAAAGGATAGATGGATTTATAGCCTCTTCTGCTCCTGGAGCAAGTTTGGGTATGATGGAAATAGTGTCTAAATGAGCTGTGATAAGTATCGGATTTTCTACGTTTTCTGTACCATTGTATTTAACTATAATATTATATACCTCTACCTGTTTCCAGGTACATATGTTAGTTACACTGACTGTCAAACCTTTGTTAGCTGCCTCAATAAGTATTTTCGCATCTTCTCTATTTACATATAATCGGGGTATGTCTAAAGGAGACAAAGTTACTTTTTTCTCAGCCTCTATTCTTGTAGTATCCTCTGGAGCAATAAATATCACTGCCTTGGCGCCAAGAGCGACTAAGTCAAGCCATTTTTTCCCTGAATTAAAGTCTATCAAAATGATATTATTAGCAATAGGTTTTCCATTAATGTATTGATAACTTCCGTCCTTAACATAGATTAGATTACCTGTAAGGTTTACTGTTCCACCAAGAGCGACCAAGTTTGGATATAGTGAATATGCATTGATTTTTTTGCTTAATCCTTTGATTTCAATATATGAAAAATTGTTATATGGTATTGTTGTATTAAAGCTATGTATTTCTATACTTATTGGTGCGCCTTCCTTTTTTAATTCATTAAGTTTTTTTAGGGTAAACTTAACTGCTTCATAGTAACCTTTATATCCTGTATATCGACTCCCGAAACTTGAATAAATTGTAACATATTTTTGAATTTCTGTAAGATTAGGGTTTTCATCGAAAAATTGTACATAATTTTCCTGTGCACTTGTTCTAAATGATGCAAAGGATAGCATTAATAATATAGTGATGAGAGAAAATATTGTAGATTTTCTAATCGACTCCTTTTTAGGAATGCTTTTCATCTTTACCACCAAATGATCTATCGAAGACACGACAACATATTTCAATTCATATATAAACATTAGCAAAAAAGATTTATAAGGTGTTATCAAACATCGGTATGCAAATAAAGTTTATATAGCTAAAAATAACGTATATTTTTGGATAAATATAAGCATTTTTTCTAAAATATTTTCAATTACTGCTTATTTTTATACAACAGTTTATTAAAGAATTATAGACAAAAACAATACACTAAAGTGAGATAATGGTTGTATTTTCTGAGTAAATCACTTTAAATATTATATAAATTTTTAGGAAAGTTTTAAATAATATATCGTTAGAATAAGATTTGCTAGGTGAAAACATGTCATCAGAAAGTTCAGAAGTTGGATACAGAAAGGGTCTCACTGTTAAGGTAATAGCTCTGATAGTTGTGCTTGGCCTTGCAATGTTCTACATGAACTTCAGAATGTGGTGGCACATGGGTGTTACCTTAGAGCCTTTCTTCGGCGGCAGAATAGGTGCACCCATCTATTTGCCTTTCGGTTTTATATGGCTTCTAGCACTAGTAGGTCTAGCTACAAAAAATAAGGGTCTAACTGTCGCCGAGATAGCAGTACTTATAGGTTCACTTTATGTAGTTATGGATAGCGGCTTCTTCTCATTCTTCCTAGAACCATTAGTTTGGTCTCATTTCGCATCTACAAACGCCAACTTGGCTAAGCTTCTAAACTATGTACCTGATATATGGGCTCCAAAGAATCCAGCACTTGTAGAGAAAATATACACAGGTGGTGGAAGTATACCTGGAGAACTTATGACGCCTCTCTTCCTACACATGGTAACGTTCTTCTTCTTCATGTTGATGACCTTATTCACAGCTCTTTCCATTAAGGAACAATTTGTTGAAGTTGAAAAGTTACCATTCCCAGGAGTTATTCCTGCAAGTGAAGTACTAAAAATGCAGGAAGAAGGCTCTCTGTTAAGTTTTGCTAAGCAGAAATGGTTCTATATCGGATGGGTTCTAGGATTTCTTCTAGCATTCTACTCTACGGTAAACTATTTCTATCCGCTCTTCCCGGTCTTCTTCGCCTGGGGACAAATCTACATGACTGACCTAGACAAATTCCTAAAGGGAATTAACCCATCTATAAGAGAATGGTGGATGTTTATCCCAATAGATACAATGGTGTTCTTCCTCGCTCCACTAGACGTATCTTTAAGCGTAAGTATATGGACAGGATTCAAAGCGTTGATTTATCCATTCATCGCAATTGCTCTAGGCTGGATACAGCCTGGACAGAGTACCAATGCTGGACCATTTAAGATAGTACATTTCTCGCTATATCACGGAACCTTAGCAATAGGTCTATGGGCCCTATTATTCAAATATGATGTATGGATAAAAATGTTTAAGAGCTTAACAGAATCAGTAAAAGAGAAATTACCAGAAGGAAAATTAGACAGAAGAGTTATTATACTTGGTTTAATAGGATCTTATCTACTCAACTTGATATTGTTCGCTTCATTAGGGGCACATGTTGGATACCTATTCCTATACCTGCTATTCTTCTTCATCACAACTGTAGGAGCAGCCAGAATATGGTCTGAGACAGGACAATGGCCTAGTGGAGGTCCATGGGAGGCAGCTTGGTTGACTGTTACAGTAGCTCACGGAACAGGCGCTCCAAATCCATGGCCATCCCAGACATGGTGGGCTACAAAAGCAGCTATGAGACCGACATATCACCTACCACAAGCTACATTCTATCCATGGGCTATAGTATCAACATATAAGTTGGCTGAGGATACTAAGACAAGTGAAAGAGATTTACTTGGAGGACAACTCATAGCGATATTCCTCGGAGCATTCATATCATTATATTTAGGTCTATCCCTCCTATACTCTATGGGTGCAGATAACTTCTTCACAAGAGTATGGTACATTAAAGCTCTTGGAGCAAGAATTGCAAATGCTAGAGATGTAGCAGGAGTAATAACTGCTGAGGGAGTAATGGATCAAACACAGATAAATAACTTGATAGCTGCAATAGTCGTCTTCGGTATATTATGGTTCCTAAGAGTAAAATATGCTTGGTTCTTCTTCACACCAGTCGCAATGTTCTTCTATAGCGGTATGTGGTTCCTAAGCTCTTTCGTTGCGCTGATATTCAAATTGATAGTTCTCAAGATATTCGGAACACAGGTATATGAGAAATATGCTGTACCGTTAGTAATCGGAGTAATCGTGGGAATGAGTTTTGGAGCATTCCTATTTGGATCTCTGGCAACTTTAGTTAAATAAAAATTTTATTTTTTCTTCATTTTCTTATTTTAATATTATTTCTTTGTTCTTTTTATAAGATTCTTCTATAGCATTAAGTATTCTTATATTCGCTAAACCATCTTCTTCACTTATATATGGGGAGGCTTTATTCAACAAGCTATCTACTATGTTATGTATTGATTCTTTAACAAAGCCGAAGAATCTATCATTAAGGATGCTTGCTCCATAAGTCCTAGGAAACGTATACTTCTCAGCTGCGTATTCGATCATCTGAAACGTTGTGTCGATAAAGGCTGTAGATTTTGTTCCAATAAACTCTGATCTAAAATCAACAATACTTGGATAGGACTCTGGTAAAACCCATGATGATTCCAATAGAGCAGTGCTTCCATTATTAAAAGTTAAAAATGCAATAACATAATCTGGCGTATCTATACCAAGATTTTTAAGAACTTCAAAGTGTGCATATGCTTTTACGCTTGAAACTTCGTTGTTATAAATCCATCTAACTAAGTCTGCTGTGTGACTCATTAAGAAATATACTACACTAGTTTTTGAAGCCCATCTTAACATTTTGGTTGGAACATATATTGTGTCGCTTAATCTTACGTAACTGTATAAAACCTTCCCAAACTCACCGCTTTCTACCTTATTTTTAAGGACAGCAAATGGAGGATTAAATCTATTACTGAAATTTACGAATAATCTTACTCCTTTACCGCGAGCTTTATCAACCATCTTTTTTGCATCTTCGAACCTTAGAGCTAAAGGTTTCTCGACAAGAACATTTATACCATTATCCAAAACAGATAAAACTGGATCTAGATGTAAAAAATCAGGAGTTGCAACAGATACAAGATCCAATTCAAGATTTTCTAACATTTCATTATAATCTTGGAAAGAATTTTTTATATTATATCTTCTTGTTATTTCATTTAGTCTTTTCTCATTTATGTCACATACACCTACAAGTTCCACCAATGGATGAGAAATATATGCTTTAATATGATTTTCTCCTTGAATTCCAATACCTATAACAGCGGTTCTTATTTTATCCATGTCTAGCACCTGTTTTATATTAATGTTATTTGAGGTACATAAGAATTAGGAAATGGATACACCGATACATATATATTTTAAGGGATTTTCAACGCTTGAAACAAACCCATGGCTTTCATTTCTTGCAAAAACTAAAACATCGCCTTTTGATATTTTAGCTGTGCCTTCATCTGTTAAAACCATGCCTTCGCCATCGAAAACAATGAAGATTTCTTCCCTATCGCTATGCTTATGGATTTCATGTGTTTCTCCAGGCCTATATTTATGCACATTTATGAAAAGGATACCCTTATATTCACCCCTTTTAAGTATTTGAAGAAGATCTTCTTTAACACTTAAAAAATTATGTTTAAACATATTTTAAATTCTTATTTTCCTCAATGTAAGTATTTCGCTTAACAAATATGGCGGATAATCTCCTAAACCTACAACTCTCGCAATCCTACGAGGCCAAATTATATCGGCTTCTTTAGAAATTTCATAATTAACCTGGTAAATGGTAGATTCATTAAGTCCATTAACAAATACTTCTAAGCTTTCTTTGGGAAAAAGAACTTTTGATATATTTACCGTCTTGTCGCCATATTTTATATTTTCTATCTTTAAAGGATCTTTCGAGATGTTCAAAAATCTTATCTTTAGTCCATCATTATTCTTTTCGATAATCTCAGATTTAATATGATTATTAAATGTTAATGGAAATCCATGAAATTTCACAAATGTTTGGGGAAACCCTGTAAGCTCTTCCTCTCCTTTAAACTTAGTGATCATTTGAATACGATAGTCGATATCATATACTAGAATATACTGATTTGAGTATTCTCGTAAAACACCCTGATAATATTTAACTTCTCCCTCAACGTCCTGAACTCTAACTGTGACAAGCCTACCTATACTATTCTCAAGTAAAGCATCATAAGTACTTCCTATTGATCCAATAGCTTTCTTCTGAACATCTTCTAGACTTTTTTGGATATCAGGTGTAGGTATACCTCCAAGAAAAGTAGTTGTTGTCCTAGTCAGAGAAGATGCTATCTTATCTTTAACATATGTCAATGCATTGTACGTTTTTCTACTAATAACCTTTGCAAGAGAAGGGCTATATAGACTTTTTAGTTCCTGCCATCTCTTAAGTTTCTCTTTTCTTGATAGGAACTCTCTAAGCATCATTATAGCCTGTAACTTACCTAACTCATCCTTGTATATCTTTCTAGATACAAGAGAAGGAGGAGCCCATGGATCAATCTTAATATTATCTAAACTAAAGTCTTTGTCCACGATGCCTATCCTTTTAAATTCTTCTAATATTCGTTGGGCTTGGATCAAAAACTTTTTCTGTCCTGTTTCATGATAATTTTCAATAAGAAAGGCTAGCAATGAGAAGGGATTCTCTAGATATTCGCTTGGAAAAAATATCTCGAAACCACCTCCACTTCTAGAAGGCACGAGTATTTTTCCATAATATACTTCTTTTTCTATAAATACAAAAGCCCTTTTTCTCTCAAATAGTTTAAGTACTCTGTCTCTTGAAAACCACTCACTTATTCCATAAATTATAGAAATAATAATTCCAAGTAAAACTAGATATAGAATCGTATAAAGTGTACCTATTACGTTTTCAGGTATTAGTGTAGTCATACTCTCTCGAATATATAATATTTAAAGATATAAAAAGATTCAAGAATAGGAAGAATTATTAATAGACATGGTGATCAAAATCTCGGGAAAAGAGCTTAGGATATACAGGGATACTTTACTGGCTATAATGGGAAAAATACTAGTCGACCAATACGGTGAAGAAGCTCTTGATGCATTAGTTAAATATAGGCATGAGAAGATAAAAGAAAGATGGAGAGAAATAGCTAAAGAAACCGGTAGAAATGATCCTGAATACTTTATAAGATTATTTAGTAAGGATGCTCATGAATATGAAGTTATAAGAAGGAGTAAAAATGTATTGGAAGTAAAAGTGTATAAGTGTATACATGCAGAAATCTTCAAGAAATATAATGCCACAAAGATAGGTGAAAAACTGATATGCAGTGGAGACGAAGCGGTAACCGAAGGATTTAATCCAAAAATAAAATTTAGGAGGCCTAAGCTTTTGATGCGAGGAGACGAATATTGCCATTTTATATGGGAGCTTAAAGAATAAAAATATTTTTTTATTTTGAAGGGTTCTGTTAACTTATTGTTGGTGAGATGAAAAATAAAAATTATCGAGTTTAGGTCTCCACTTCGTTAGAAACAAACCTTGTCAACCTGGTTTGATGATAAGTAGCCTCTCTTATCAAATCTTCCCAACTGTTTTCTATATTCAAATCAAATCCACAAGTTTCAGCGGGTGTTTTACCTTTTAAGCTTAAATGAGGTCTTAAGAAATTATAGTAAATAAACCAGCCATCTAACCAGATCTTAGCTGTTTCCTCACTTTTCAAACCTCTTAAAGGTTTTAATCTATCCTTTAAAGTTCCATGCAGTCTTTCAACAACATTATTTGTTTCTCTTGCTCTAATTCCAGCTCTTCTTACGAATTCAACTCTGTGCTCTTTATACCTGCTGTAGAAAACTTTCTTGAAACCTTTTTCATAAGCCCACAAACCATCTACAACTACTCTCTTAGGCCTCTCAGTAGATCTCTCTTTTGCTTGTTTAAACAGCTTTATTACTTCTTCTATTGTTCTTTCCCCAGATAAATGAGTAGCAACCAAAAATTTAGTATCAGCATCAATTATTTCCCAGAACCATTTATATTCTCCATCACACTTTATCATTGTCTCATCGACATGAAATTTTCCGCTTAGTTCAACTTTTAGGTTATCAACAAATTCTTTAACGAGCTTAGAGTACTTCATTATCCATTTCCAGATTGTTACTTGGCTAACTTTGACTCCGAATATCTTCGCTATTTGCCTTTGAACTTTTCTAACCGATAGGCCTTCAAAATATAAATCCAGAGCAGTAACTATGACTTTACCTTTAGTTCTCATTTTAACAAAACTTCCATTGTCAACAAACTTGTGTTTAC